>MDTE01160740.1_pt1 | contig 14745 bp, 26 predicted proteins | sample 811231 | NCBI WGS metagenome assembly MDTE01 (sample SAMN05326651, study PRJNA326480) | marine metagenome | isolation source: seawater | place: Indian Ocean: Red Sea | collected 2010 | reverse complement strand
TATTATGGCGAGAGTCATATTCTCAGAGATGTAGATTTAAACGTTAAATCAGGAGAAATGGTTTGTTTGATTGGAAGAAATGGTGTCGGCAAAACAACTTTATTGAAATCACTTATTGGTTTGTTAAGGCAAAAAAAAGGGGATATTCATTTACTTGGAGAGAATATCAATAGAAAGATGCCTCATCAGAGGGCTAGAAAAGGAATGGCTTACGTTCCTCAAGGCAGGGAAATTATTCCTTACTTATCAGTTGAAGAGAATCTAATGTTAGGAATGGAGTCTCTCCCAGGTGGCTTATCTAAAAACAAGAAAATAGATACATTTATATACGATTTGTTTCCAATTCTAAAGGAATTTCTTCAAAGGAAAGGGGGAGACCTTAGTGGAGGACAACAACAACAACTTGCTATTGCAAGAGCTTTATTGGGGAAACCTCAACTACTTTTACTCGATGAACCGACTGAGGGAATTCAGCCAAATATAGTTTTAGACATCGAGAATGCTATCAATCAGATAATTAAAGATACAGGTATTGGAGTTTTATTAGTTGAACAACACTTGCACTTTGTTAGACAAGCTGATAGATATTATGCAATGCAGCGCGGGGGTATTGTTGCGAGTGGGAATACTAATGAGTTGAGTCAATCAGTTATTGATAAGTTCTTAAGCGTTTAATAATTTATTGAACTAAAAATTTAATTAAACTTCACACCTAATAAGATCTATACTATTGGGATGATCATGAATGTAGGCATTGAATTCCATGGCAAGCGTTCTAGCTTCATAAGCATCATAAGCATAAAAACAATTTTCTAGCCTTATATTTTGGAAGTCTCGATAATGGACAGTATATGGCTTTAAAGGAAAATATTTACTCATATTTTTATGCTATTTAAGTTCTAATTGTTCATATCAAAGATGCATAAAAAATCTTCTTTACAGAATAACTTTTGTTGTTTTCAATATATATTTAGATTAATTATGTATATCCAAATACTTAAAAAGCCTAAAAATTAATTTTTAGGCTTTTTCTCTTTTTTACCTTCAATTAAAAAAACGAATCTAGATAAAATTTTTCCAAAAAATGGAACCCATAATTTATCATATAAAAATTTCATAATACAAATTACGCAGCAAATGAATCATCCTCTTGAAAATCAGTGGTCTTGATAACCTCCAAATCAATAGACTGCAAAAGATGCTGAAAAGCCAAGAAATCTAACTCTCCTTTTAGCAAATCTAAATCTGAAGAAAGAAGATCATCAACAAAATCATCAAAAGTTTCTATAAAAGGATCCAAAATTTCAAATTTATTTGTCGATATTATGTTCGCAACAATTAAAAAAGTCAATCAAAATTTTGAACAAAATTAATTTTTGAATATATCTTAATTCTTATTTATTTAAAAATATATTAAAGATCTTTCTGAATACCGATTTTGAACTCAATTCTGATAATCAATCCCAAAATAATAAAAAAGATTCCTAAATATGTAGTTAAAGAAAGATCCAAAGTATATTTTATTTCTATTAATAATATTAGCTCAAAAATAACATCAAATTTGTGTATCTTCAGAAAAATTGAAATAGGTTATTAAGAGGATCAATTTCTGATCTACCAATGATTAATCTTGATAAGCTAAAGTATCAGAATCATCGAAATAGATTATGCAGGATTTACTACAACGTGATCTTGGCTCAAGTTTACTTTCTCTTTCAATTTTAGTTGGGTGGGTAGGCTTAAGTATCGTTTTTTTGAGAATTTCTGCGATCACAATAAAAAGGATCTTAGAGGCATTATTTAAAGAAAACTAAATCATTTTAATAAACCAATAATCCAAAAATAAACCACGAAATTGTCCTCTTTATAGGTATAATGACCTAAAAATGTCAATCTTAGACAAAGCAAAAATAGGAACCTCAGTTAAGGTTAACTTGGATTCTTCTAAGGACAGACTTAACAAAGAAACCATAGATGCTATAAATGTCTCTTCTATTGGTGTAATAAGTGATTTCAGGATAACTGATGGAAAAGAAATTGGTGTTGTTTTGAAATTATCTAACGGAAAAGAGCAATGGTTTTTTGAGAATGAAATAAATATAATTGATGATAACGGAAACATAATAGAAAAAAATATCATTTCAAATGAAGATTTGGACCTAAAACCTGAATTTTTAAAAGCTTTAAAATATGAAAAAAAAAATAATATCAATGAGTTACTTAATCCAATTAATTTTGCGATTTGGTTAATAGCATCCTTAAAAGATATTCTTTAAATTTAGAAATTTTTATAGGATATTAATCTTAAGCTTTATGATTAAAAATTATTATTTTAAAATTTTTCAGATATGGTGAGAAATATTATTGAAGTTAACAATTTATCAAAATCATTCGAAATTTCATCAAAAGATCCAGGACTGAGAGGAACAATAAAACATTTTTTTAAAAGAGAAACAAAAACCCTAGAGGTTATAAAAAACATTAATTTTGAAATTAAAGAAGGTGAAATAATTGGATTTTTAGGTGCAAATGGAGCTGGAAAAACAACTATATTAAAAATGCTTTGTGGATTAATTCATCCTAGTGAAGGTTCAATATCAGTTTCTGGTTTTTTGCCTTATCGAAGAAAAGAAAGATTTTTAAAAACCATAACTTTGATAATGGGGCAAAAACAACAACTTATTTGGGATCTTCCTCCAATTGAATCATTTTATTTGAATGCATCTATATATGAAATAGATAGATTCGAAGCCAAAAAGAGAATAAATAAACTTTCAGAAATGCTTGAAATTGATGATGAACTATTCATACCTGTAAGAAAATTATCACTTGGCCAACGAATGAAGTCAGAGTTACTAGCTTCATTAATTCATAACCCAAATATTTTATTTCTTGATGAGCCCACTCTGGGTTTAGATATAAATGCACAAAGAAATCTTAGGAAATTTTTGAAAAAATATAATGAGGAAACTAATGCCACTATTTGCCTTACAAGCCATTACATGAAAGATATAACATCTTTATGTAAGAGAGTAATATGCGTTCATAATGGGTCTATTTCATATGATGGAAAACTTGATAGATTATTAAAGAAACTTTCTCCCATAAAGGACATAATAATAATTTGTCGTTCAGAAAAAGACGCTAAAGAAATAGAAAATTCAGGATTTAAAGTTAAAAACAAACAAAAAAATGAAATCACCTTGGAAATAGAAAATAAATCTTTTACATCTTCATTGAAAACTATTTTGAATAATTATGAAATTGAAGACTTATATGTAAATGAACCACCTATTGACGACACTATAGGAAAAATTCTAATAAGAAAAAAATATGATTCCTAAGTTGAAAATACGTAAAATTTATACCTTATTAAGAATTCAATATTCAAACATGATGGAATACAGAGTAGAAATCGCTTTATGGGCAATCTCAGGAATTATTCCATTCTTTATGTTGAATGTATGGACAAACAATAATCTTAGCGAATCAATAAATATAACTAACATTATGCTCTCAAGGTATTTCTTAAGTGCATTTATTGTTAGACAATTTTCGGTAGTTTGGGTAGTATTTACCTTTGAAGAAGATGCACTATTAGGAAAAATTTCTCCATATCTTATACAGCCATTAAATCCATTTTTTAGATATTTTGCACAACATATTGCCGAACAAATAACAAGATTTCCTTTCGCATTAATTATTGTTTTTTTCTTTTTTATTTTGAATCCTCAAAGTATGTGGACTCCAAATTTTGTAATTTTACTATTGTCATGCATCTCTACATTTTTATCTTTTTTAATTCAATTTTTAATCCAATCAATTATTTCCTGTTTATGTTTTTGGACAGAAAAGGCTTCTTCAATTGAAAGATTATTATTTATACCAACTTTATTTCTTTCAGGACTTCTTGCCCCAGTCGTTTCATTCCCAGAATATGTTAAATCTTGGATTTATTACACTCCTTTTCCATATCTCATAGATTTTCCAGCAAATCTTTTATCAGGTAATAAAACAAATATTATTGGAGGCTTTTGTATGCAAGTACTTTGGATAGTTTTACTGTACCCTTTATTTAGAAAAATATGGTTTAAAGGCACAAAAAAATACACTGCGATGGGATCATGAATTTAAGAAAATACTTTAAAATTTATTCAAAATTTTTATATACATCTTTAGCTTCTGAATTTGAATATAAAGCTAATATTGTTATTGACTTTATTACTGCACTATTAAGTTTAGTCGGAAGCTTATTTTTGTTATCAATTTTCTTTCAAAATACTGAAAAAATTGGAGGATGGGATTTTGAACAAGCGCTAATTATACAAGGCATTTATACCATCCTCAATGGGATTACTAATACTTGGTTTAATCCAAATCTTACAGAAATAGTAAAACATATTAGAGAGGGTACCTTAGATTTTGTACTACTAAAACCTATGGATAGTCAATTTTTTATTTCTTTAAAAAAAATTGCTCCTTCTGGAATTTTAGAGATTATTTTGGGATTTTTTTTATTGTTGTACTGCATAAAAATTAATAATATTTATTTTAATTTTAAATTTTTATTAATATGTTTCATAACTTTATTTTGTTCAATTTGTATTCTTTATAGTTTATGGTTCTTTATTTCAACCACTACAATATGGTTTGTTAAAACTTGGAATGCAACTGAGGTATTAAGATCATTTCTTTATATCGGAAGATTTCCTTTGTCTTCATTTTCATTCAGTCTAAGAATATTTTTTAGTGTCTTTATACCAATTGCATTCATTACTACAATTCCATCTGAAGTATTCCTGGGTGTAGCCACATATTGGAAAATAATATTAGAAGTTATTATTTCTTCTATCTTTTTAATTACTTCAAGAAAATTTTGGTTATTTGCCTTACGATTTTACACTTCTGCCTCTAGCTAAAAATTACTTAACAATTTCCTTACATAATTCCCAAATTTTTTGTTTGCTGGTGATCTTTAATAATCTTGATAATTTATTGAAATTGAATGATGATTTATCTATAGCTAGTACTCTACATAGATAATTAATTTCATAATGTTTAGAAATGTTTCCTAATTTCAAAGAAATATTTGTCATTACAACTATTAGTGAAAAAATAACCAGACCAAGAAATAGAGGCAAAAATGACTTAGAAGAATAATTATTATCAGTTTTAATTTCAAGCTTCATTATTACCTAATGTGTTGAGGACACTTAATTGCAGCAATCGCAATAGCAGCAACTTTAAAATTTTCAGATTTTTCGATTACTTTTTTTACTTCTAACGGGCCATATTTCTCACTCGCATCACTGTAAGCTAGGAGAAGAGACTTATAGTTATCATGACCAATGTTTCTATATTCACAAAAGTTATTACCAACATGATTTAAAAGAGTTAACAAGGTTAATTCAATCATTAAATTTTAACTATCAAACTCATATGAATCATACAGTGGATCAGATCTTTAACAAGTTTAATAACTTTAATGAATTCAAAAAATTTTATTGACACTTAAAAATAAAAAATTTCTATAAAATATTTTGAACCTCGCAAAATTTTCTAAATAAACAATCTTCCAGCACTACTGGTAGTGTTATTAATTAGTTTAGTAGCCACCACAGATAGGGGCTTGCATTTTTTGTGAAATTGTTTTAAAAATAAGGTTCCCCATCACCCGGCCTTACATTTGTAAGGCTTTTTTTTATCTAATTTTAAATAAAAAGTATTTACTTATACAACTAAGAGCTAAGTAAAAACTAATAATAATGATGATATCTAAAAATTAATATGAATTTATCGTTATTAACTGCTACGGCAACCATAGGTCTATTTTTAACAGCATTAACATTAGCTATTCCAATAAACTAACTTGGGAAAAAGTATTAATTGATTTAATAACTAAACTAGTTCCAACTGATAAGCAAACTAAAGTAAAGGTTTTCTTTATTAATGCGTTACCCTTCAAATTTGATAAGTGAGCCCCAAAAAAACCACCAGTAAAAGATCCAAGAGTTAATACTACCAATAGTTTAAGAGGAAGTACTCCTATTTTGCTCAAAATAATTGCTCCAACTGCATTCCAGAAAATTCCAACAGTAAAGAAGGTCATACTTACCGCTCTAAGAAAATCCATACCATACATCTTTATTAATAGTAGGGTCACTAATAGACCAGTTCCTGAAGATATTGAACCATTCAAAACACCTATACAAAAAATAAGAATGCCAAATCTACATATTAAAGAAAAATTAAAAATCTTTTTTCTTGAAATTAAACCAAAATCAGATTTAGAAAATGAATATAACGCTAATAGAATTGAAAAAATTCCTAATATTAGATAAAAATATTCTTCTGAAATAGAATTAACTATTGAGGAACCACAAAAAACTCCTGGGATTCCAAAGAATAGTATTTGAATAAAAATAAAAATATCATTTTTAAGAGATTTATAATTTCTTATAGAACCTCCAATACCAAGAGCTACTGTTGCTATTTTATGTGTAGCAAGAGCCTGATAATAAGGCACTCCGTACAAAATTAATGCAGGTAATTGTATTAACCCGGCCCCGCCACCAGAAATTGCAGAAAAAGTATTAGATAAAAAGGATATTAAAAATATAAATATAGATTCATATAAAGAAATATGATTTGACTCTACTAAATTAGATAATGTAATTAACATCAATTAGACGATTAAATTTCTATTTAATCCAACATAAATAAAAATAAGTAGAATTTAAATTTAAACAATTAATTATTAATATAAAATCCATTATCAAATAAAATTGTTAGTATAAATGATATTAATCAGGCATATTATGCATAACCAAGATGCAATTTATCTTGATCAATTATGTCCAAAGATAAGTGATAAAAATTGGAGAAGTTCGCTACATAAAATTACTAAATATAGGTGTATATATTGTGGTAAACCTTCTGAATCGCTGGATCACTTGCATCCAAAGTCTAAGGGAGGTAAAAGTATTACTGAAAACTGTGTTCCATGTTGCTTGTCATGTAATGGCAAGAAATCAGACTCAGAAGTACTTAACTGGTATAGAAATCAAGAATTTTATGATCCTAGAAGATCAATGGCCATTAGAGCATGGTTTAATAATGACTTAAAATTGGCTTCTGTTCTTTTAAATTATGTTAAATGAAAATTTAAAATAATTCTAATAATAACTAAGCGATTATTAATAATATATATTTATTTAAACAAGTTAATTTTTAAAAATTAAGCCTATTTGAATTCCTTTTAAAAAAAAATTAATAGGATTTTAAGGTTAATATATTTTATATAAGCTGGCTATATATAGTTTGTTAAACAATATTTTTAAAAGATGAATTTCTATCAAAACTATTAATTTCATTATTCCAAAATGAAATATTAGAGTATTCTTCCTTCCACAATATTGGAGAATCTATAACTTTTCTCTCGGGAGATTTGACAGAAAAAATCAATCCAAAAACGAAAAGTATAGTAAGTAAAATAATTACTAGCGTTAATTTATCTGAAATATTATTCATGTGGCTGAATTATCTTGTCAGATTTTTATCAGGAGTTGTCTTTTCGTAAATTTCAAGAAAATATGATTTAAAATATTTAACTCCCTCCTTTCCAACCAAGCCAAAAGACCAACCACAATCATTGACAACTTTTAATGATATTTGGTTAGCTAAGTCATCTTTCTTAATCCATTTTTTCTGAGGATTATACGAAAAAGCAATAATATTTTCAGTATTAATAATTGCTGACTTCATTGATTCATCTTTAGATAGTCCATTTTGTATTTCTCTACAGTATTTCTTAGAAAAATTAGTTGAGATTCTGTTTTGAAGTAAACTTGCATTAGGATCAGAAGTATTTAAAGCCAAGCTTAATGGAGCATTTAAAAAAAAAACTAATAAAAAAAAAGAAAGAAAAATTAAATTTAACAATTGATATAAAACTTTTGTAATTTATCCAATTATATAGTTATTTATTTCGTTTGACGTAAATAATTAACTTCTTAAAAATATTATTTGATTTCAATATATTAAATGGTGATACAAAACTATTTGGTTAGTAATAATATTCAATAGTTAATTTTAGTTTATAGATATGGACACAATTTTAATGACCCTATTATTTTTTCCTGATTGGTCAAATGGATTACCATCAGATTTTTTAATACTTCATTTTTTTGTTGGAGCAATAATCTTTCCATTTAATATGATTCATGCTAAAGCTCGAAAAATTGATGCTCAAAACCCTAAAGAAGCTTCAGCTGGATATAAGGATTCAGATAATACAAGCTTCTTTGGTTATGAAGAAATTACTTAAATACGTATGAATTATTTTCAAATTTTTTAATCTTGATGATAGTTTTTCTTAATTCTGTAATAGATCTAAAAATTTTCAGTCCTACCGCTCCTCTTGGAATATTCATACTTATGGTCGGTTTAATATTCAGTGGAATGATTTTTTATATTATTTATGCAGTAAGTACAAATAGAGAATCCCTAGAGGATAAAAAAATTAGAACCGAAAAAGAATCTATACAGAAAGAAAAAATCGGAAAATTATTCCCTAAGAAAAAATAATTTTTATTATCTTATTAGAATTTAATGACTTATTAATATTATCTACCAACAAATCGATAGGATCAAGGATCATTAATTTGCATTCTTGAATGTCAAACATAATAAAATAAATCTTACTTTAACAAAGTCTTTTTTTTATAGTGAGAAATAAATAGAATAATTAGACAAACTAAAATATTTTCATTAATTGAAAATAATGTTAAAAAGAAAATAATGGATATTATTTTTGGAAAGTACATCACAATATTTATTTCTTGCAAGCGCGGTAAAGGATGGTGAAGGTTTTTGGGCCATTGGTGTAAGAAATAATGATGAGAATATTCTTGCGGATGAAACCATTTTAGATTGCCACAGAAAAGAATTGATAGGCAATGAATCTGCAAAAGAAATTCTTTATGCTATTAATTTGAATTTAGATAACTTAGTTAATGGATTAGAAAAAAGCAATTTTTTAATAGATAGACCTTTGAAAGGCATTTCATTCAATATCCCATTAAACATTATGGAAAATATCTTTGATTTTTGGATAGATATTTATAAAAATAAAGAGGCTTGGGAAACATGCTTAGGACTTCTCAAAATCAGAAAAAGACTTCCTTTATCAGACTTAATTAAAAGCGGTAGTTTAAAAGGCAACTCTAAAAAATGGGCCTTAGAAATAGAAACACTTCATAAATATGAACCAAATTCACTAAAAAATAATAATAAAAATGAACCAATGTGGAAATAACACTTTCTTTATAAATAAATATACTTACTATTAGTATTATTAATAAATTAATTTTTGATTATAAATGAACAAGCCATATTCATTTAGTAATGAACAAATGAACGGAATAGTAGAAGAAACTTACACAAAAATTGTAAAAGAATGTGAGAATTTAATACAATCAACCAATTGTCCAAATGAACAAATAGTTGCACTCTTGAGCGTAATCGCATCAAACTTTGCTCCTTTAAAGGATGGAAATGAAATTTAATATGGTCAAATACTTTACATGGAAAGAGTTTGATCAAGATGTCGAATACATAGCAGATAAATGTAAATTTTTAAAATTTTCAGGTATTTATGGAATTCCCAGAGGCGGTCTATGTCTTGCAGTAGCCTTGAGCCATAGATTAAACGTAAGCTTAATTTCAGAACCAAAAAAAAATTCCCTTATCGTAGATGATGTATACGAAACAGGTATAACGTTAAATTCCTTGAGAAATATTCAAGGGGCAATGTTTTTTGTTTTATTTAGTAAAAGCAATCCCACTTGGTATCATTCCGTAAATTTGTCTCAAAAAAATGAATGGATTGTTTTTCCTTGGGAAAACAAGGAGAATTTCCAAAAAGACCGAGAGTATTTTTTAAACAAAAGAAAGTTAAAATGAAAAAAAAATTATATTTAGCAAGTCCGTATGGGTTTTCAAAACAAACTAATAGTCTTTTATCGGAATTTATAAAGATCTTTAATGGATTAAACCTTGAGGTTTATGAACCCTTTGAAAGAACTAAAAACATCATCAAAGAAAGCAATGATTGGGCATATAAAGTTGCAAATGCAAATTACAGTGATCTGAAAAATTGTGACTGCATCTTTGCAATAGTAAATGGTACTCCTCCTGATGAAGGAGTAATGATTGAACTAGGTATAGCAACAGCTCTTCAAAAAGAAATATTCTTATTCAGAGATGATTTTAGAAATTGTTCAGATACTGATCAGTATCCCTTAAACCTTATGCTATTTCTTGGACTTCCCAAAAATGACTGGCAAAAATACTATATTGAATCATTAGATGAAATAAAAAGTAAAAATAAATATTTTTTAGAGTGGACACAAACCCCCATCTTTTAGACATTGTAATGAAAAAATTAAATTTTAAAATTTATACTGTTTCTGTTAATATATATATGTATTAAATTTTAAAATTTTGACTCAAGTAACAGTTGGAGAGAATGAGGGTATTGAATCCGCCCTTAGAAGATTTAAAAGACAAGTATCTAAATCTGGTATATTCGCTGATTTAAAGAGACTTAGGCATCATGAAACACCTATAGAAAAGTACAAAAGAAAGTTGCAACAAAGAAGAAAAGCAAAAAGAAGATAATTCAAATAAATTCTTATATACTTTCAGATAACTATTAGTATAAAGTTTTAAAATAAAGTGATTTAAAACCTACTTTAGATTTTTAAGCTTTTTAACAAGATTTACTCCAACTCCAGGAACAGCTAATAAATCTTTTTCGCTTGCTGAAATTATTGATTTTGTGGTTTTAAAACCTGCTTCATAAAAAGCTTTTGCACTTTTTGCCCCTACTCCTGGGAGTGTTGTTAATGTATCAATAATTTTTTTTGCATCAACTTTTTTGGACTTATTTTTTGGGGCTTTTGATACCTTTGTAGTTTTTTTTGCTTTCTTTAAGGGAGTCTCAGTCTTGACTGAACTTTTAAATAGAATTGATTTTAGTTTACTAAAAAATTTAGAAATCATTTATTTATTTGAGTAAGAAATTAAATTCTCAATATCATAATTATTATAAAACCCAAAAGAATTAAATAATAATTTTTTTAGTCAATTGAGTAAAAATAATTTATTTACATATACATAAAGACACATTTTTTATTCTGACGCAAGCTATTAATCGTTATAAACAATTAATAAATAATAGAAGATAAAGATTTATCTAAATAATATAATAGCTTTTTAATACCAATTCAATTTTATATTAGTAAGAGTATAGTTTAAATAAAGAAAGAAATAATAATAATGAAAATTATAATAATTAGTGGACCTAGCGGAAGTGGAAAAACAACCTTATCAAAGAAAATTTCCGAAAGAATCAAAAACAGTATCGTATTAAGTACGGATGACTATTATAAAACAGGTAAAATAAGCAAATTTTTCTCAAAAGTCATAAGTAATTATTTTGATAAAAGAATTAGTTTTAATTATAAACTCTTAAAAAAAGATATTAACTTTATTTTAGATAATGGATTTTCTAATCATAGATATACCTATGATTTTTCTAATAAAAAGATAAAAAAATCTGAGGTAATGACAACTCCTATAAGTTATTTAATTATTGAGGGTATTTTTGCAAAAGAATTTTTAAAGATAGTTCCTATTCAAAAAAATTTAATTATTGAGCTAAAAACAAAAAAATTCATTTGCATGAATAGAGTAATAAATAGGGATATCCAATACAGAGGAAAAAGTAAAGAGAATGCGGAAAGTGATTTTTTAAGATCTTGGAATTGTTACTACAGTAAAAATAAAAGTTCAATTGAAAAAGCTTATGAAATAGAATTTTCAAATAAAAATGATTTAGATTTCATAGTAGATAAGATAATTAACTTAATCATTTGATCTTATTAACCAATTTTAGGGCGCTTAAAATTGCCCCTTCAATTCTCCCAAAGCCATCTTCAGCAAACCAATCTCCACAAAAACCAATCTTATATTTTTCACAAAATTGCAAATCTGATGGGACACCATTCCCAAGAGGTTGAGAAGCTCTCCAATTCATAATTGATACCTCTTCATTACCATGTAATTCATTTATGTAAGTATTACTATGAAATAAATTATTGAATCTAATTAATATCTTTTTTTTAAAAATATCATCATTTTCATCTTTTTTATAACCCCTTAAGAAATCTATTCTTCTTGAGTGCACAACAATACCTAATCTTTTATTTTTTTGAAGCTGAAATACAACCCTCTCAATATCATATTTATTTTCTAGATGTTTATTTAAATAAAAATATCTGTATTTCTTTGTATATTCATCTTTATATCTATAATTATTATTTGTATAAATTAAAAAGGTTATTCTAGGAATAAATGATTGTTTATTTAAAAAATTTAAAAGCAAATCAATCTTTTTATCTTTATTTTTAGGAATAGCTTTTCTTAATGGAATTTGATTTATGTTCAATATTTTCAGAGATCTTTTATGCATTAGCAAATTAGTTGAACAAATGAGATATTTTGATTTGAATTTTTCTCCATTCTTAGATGTTAATGACCATTCATCATTATTAAACATCAAATCAACTATTAAAGTTTCAAAAAACAAATCAATCTTTCTTCTTACATTATTAAACTCAATTATCTTTTGGGATAATTCACTCATAGTAAAAGAAGAAAGGTAACTATCCCCACAATAAAATTCAGATTTTTTTATGAGTTTTAATTTAGATTCATCACCCAGAGAAATTAATTCTGAATCATCAATTTGGATTAGTTTTTTTTCTAATAATTCATTAATATAATTTTTTAAGAGAAGGTTGTCATTACTTTTGCTTATATTTAAATTTGGAGCCCCATGGTTTAATTTCCACCCTTTAAATCTTTTACTTATTCTTGTGCTTGATCTTCCTCCAAGACCCCGACCAGCTTCAATTAATGCAATTTTTTTAACGTTATTTTGGAGATATTTTGAAGCAAAAACACATGCAGATATTCCTCCACCTATTATTAATAAATCGTATGAAAAATCATTTTTCATAATCATGAAATTGGTAGATATTATTTCTCATTTCCTAATAAACTATAAATTGAATCAAGTTTTTCTGATGATGCGAAATCAGTTTCAATTACTGGAATAATATCGTTATTTTTATAAAAACAAACTAAATCTTTTGTAAAATCATAAAAATAGTCTAACGAGCACAAATACTTTTCAGAAATATAAACACCTTTCCAAGGACGAAATCTAAACCTCGCAATAAATTGTTTTGAAGGAATTAATAAACTTCCAAATAGATTTATTTTTTCATATTTTGCTACTTGCTTAAGATAAGTCACTTCTTTGTGAAGAAGATTTATATCTGTTCCATATTGAAGCCAAATTGCATTTATTAATCCTGAATCAATTTTCTTAGAAAATCTTTTTCTTTCTGAAGTTTCGTTATAATACTTCTCCAAATATGGGTTATAAGCTATACCTAATTTAACCTTTAAATTTTTTTCTTCTTTTAACTTACTTAATACATTAATTGCATCAAAGTTTTTTTTCTTATTAGATCCAGACACAAGTAGAATCTCATAATTTTTATTTGAATAAGCATTTTTTAAAAAATTTAAAAATTCTTGATATGATTTTTCACTATTTTGAGAGTATTGATGATAAAGACTATAGTGATAAGTTACATTGAAATCATTGTGATTTTTTGATATATAATTAATCGCTGAATTAAAAAAATCCTTTTTAATGATGCCCTTACAGGGAATGTTGATATTTTTTATTTTTTTAAACTTACAGAAATTAAGTTTATTTTCTAACTGCGAAATATTTTTAAATGACAATTCAAATCTTAAATCACTAATCATCGATTAGTACATATAAACAATATTTAACATTTTAACGAAAACATGCGTCTGCTACGACTCTTATTTTTGAGGTTATATTTTTATTCTTACCCTTAATTAAATAGCTTGGAGAAAGTTCTAATGCTGCTTTTACAGAAATTTTGTCTTGTGCTGACTTATCAATGATCTCATTAAAACATTTCCAATTCTTTGAAATTAATATTCCAGGCCATGATAAATAGAGACCTGCGAAAATTCCAGAAAATAGAAACAGTAAAGATCGCATACTTTAAAAAGTTACTATGATTAAAATATAAAAATAATAAAAGAGAGACAAGATTATAAGAAAATATTTAATTTATTTCTTATTGTATTAGTAAATCATTCAACCATAAAAGATTTTAATGAACTCTAGAGGTTAGAATACCAAAAAATTATTTTTTAAAATATGGCAAGTCAAGATTATCTAATTGCAATAGCATTAATAGAGCAAAACCTCACTAGAGCAATGCCTCTTGGAGGTAAAGAAGTAAAAGATAATTTAGAGGATCCAGAAAATTTCAAAAAACTGGGAGAAGAAGTTGTTTTAAATCTTCTTCTTAGAGTATTTCAAAGGAGTGATGAAGGGGCATTGAAGAGGGCCTCTCAAGATAAAGGTTTACTTTTGGTTCATATGCATCCTAAAAGAATGCAGAAAGAGCTGCCATTTATTAAATCTGAATGGATAAGAGACGGAGATACTCAACAATTCTTAAAATACCTTGGTAATCTCTCTAAAGAAGTATGGACTGCATCATTTGTAAAGTACAAAGGTATTGAATTTACTTCTATCTCAAAAAATGAAGAGATCTAAATATA
>MDTE01153631.1_pt1 | contig 14745 bp, 12 predicted proteins | sample 811231 | NCBI WGS metagenome assembly MDTE01 (sample SAMN05326651, study PRJNA326480) | marine metagenome | isolation source: seawater | place: Indian Ocean: Red Sea | collected 2010 | reverse complement strand
GTCGCCGACGAGGGTGACGTCGACATGCACCTGGCGCGCCTGCTGAAGCAGCATCAGCAGGTTGATCAAATCGCGGCGCGTATCCTTGAAATCAATCCGCGCCACGAACTTATCAAAGTGCTAGCCGAGGCTCTTTCCAGGGAAGGTGCCGCCGATTCCCTGGCCGACGCGGCGGAGCTGCTGCTTGAGCAGGCGCTGATCCTCGAAGGAGAACCTTTGCCGGATCCTGCCGGCTTCTCGCGGCGACTTACGGGTGTGATGGCGAAGGGATTGGCGACTTAGAATGAGGAAAATAGCCCCGCGTCCGAATTGGGAGGGCCATCGCCGCGGAAGATCTGCGCCTGCTATTGCGGATCTTTTTGGAAACCTTGTACAAGCTAACGCTCTAGGAATTCATTCAGTGAGAGCGGGACGTTCCGAGCGCTCCAAGTAGTGGCTAAACTGCTAGGAACAACCTAGACGTTCAAGCCCGCACCGCCCGTGAATCCCGCAGATCAGACTTGCTTCGGGAGCCTCGTTGGAACCCGGGCTGACTGAATTCAATTCGCGCAACAGGCAATAGACCATAGGGCGGGCGATGGGTCCAAGCGGCCGCTCACGCCAATACGGTTGGCAGGTCAATATCACCGCCGGCTTTCTTCCAGGCGTCGAGCCCGCCGATGATGTGGCGCACGTTGAATAGCCCAGCATCGCGCGAGGTTTTCATCGCGAGCGCCGAACGCTCGCCATAGGCGCAATAATACATGATGTATTTGCCGCCTTGCATCGCTTCGTAGTGCACCAGGCCACCGGGTCGCACCGCCGCTTCAACATTGGCGTAGAGAACATGCACCGAGCCCGGGATCACCCCATCGCGTTTTCGCTCGGAGGAATCGCGCAGGTCGATCAGCAGCACGTCGTCATGGCTGATTTCACCACACGCGGTCTTGGCTGTTACTGACCAAATATCATCGCCCTCCGAGGTCTGCTGTACACCGATCCGCTGGTTGGCCGGCACCGCAACGTCCATCATCTTCGGGTTGGTGAGATTGAGGCTGTTCATTAGTTCGGTATATTCCGCGGCAGACTTTATCTGCAGGCGCGGATTGTGGGCGCGTTCCTCGCCGATCGTGCTGACCGTGTTGCCCTGGTAGTCGTGGCCAGGATACACCATCGTGTCGTCGGGCAGCGCCAATAGTTTGTTGAAGAGCGAATTGTATGCCGCTACCGCGTTGCCGTGTTGAAAGTCACAGCGGCCGGTGCCGCGGATCAGTAGTGTATCGCCGGTAAACACCCGATCGGGCATGTGAAAGCAATAGGAATCGTTGGTGTGGCCCGGCGTGTGCATCACATCTAGCCACACGCCCTCGATCTCAATGGTATCGCCATCATCGACCCGCATCGACACCACGTCGACGTTCGAAGTGCGGCCCATCACGGTGATACATTTGGTGCGGTCGCGCAGTTCGCCGAGCCCAGTGATGTGGTCGGCATGAACGTGGGTATCGATTGCCTTGGCTAGCTTGAGGTCGAGTTCGTCGAGTAGTTGCAGGTAGCGTTCGACCTGCTCGAAGACTGGATCGATGATCAGCGCCTCGCCACCGGAGCGGCTAGCCAAGACGTAGGTATAGGTCGACGAGGCGTTATCGAACAATTGGCGAAAAATCATGAGCCATCTTCCGGTGTTTCACCCAGCTCTTCGCTGCTGGAAGAGCTGCCGCGCTCTAGAACATCTAAATATCGGCCAATGCCAATAACGCTTATTGCGGTGGCGAGAGCTGTGCTGTAAATGACCGGTGCCATCAAGCGGGATAGGCCTCAGCCGATTCGAAGCTCTGCGCACCCTTGATGACAGCGATGGCCGATTTAGTGACCTCAAGGTCCTCGGCACCGGTGCCCGAGCCGGCACCGATACCGCCGATCACGTGCCCCTTTACGATGATAGGCAGACCGGCGTTGAGGTTGATGTAGCGGCCGCCGCTCGCCATCGACAGCTTGGTGCTCAGCTCGAAAGGAATGGCGCCTGTCTGTACCCTACCCGACACCGCTGTACGCGCCTTTGCGATCGATGTGTCGATGCTATGGATCTTGGCCCCGTCCATGCGTACGAAAGCCAGGAGATTAGCGCCGTCGTCGACCACAGCAATGCACATAGGCGTGTTATTTTTTTCCGCCTCAGCGACCGCCGCGTCGAGCATTTTCAAGGCCCCCTCCTGCGTTAGTTTGAGGTGTGGTAACACGTCAGGCATATCAATCCCCTCTGTCCGAAATGTCTAAACCGCTATTTAACCATGAATCGTTTGGGCTCGCGCTAGCGAGACTCACGATCGATTGAGGCGATTACACATCGACGCAAGCGGGCAGGTCAGTCCAGTTAGAAGAAATCCACCTTGTGACGTCGCAATCGGGACAACGCCAGTCGTTGGGGATATCGGCGAATAGCGTGCCTGGTGCAATGCCTTCGCACATTAGTCTCAGCAACGGGTCGTAGACCATTGCATAGCGTTCGTACAGATACGCTGTGTATAGTCATTGCGCTTGACCTGCGGGCTGCGGTCAGCCGCTACTCGCTATTTCCAGTTCCTCGCCCGACCAGTTGCGACCTAGTACCCATGCTGCCCCGAGGCCGATGAGCGACAACGCTGCCATCAAGAAATAGGCATCGGTACCGATACCGCGATAAAGATACCCTGCTAGCAGCATCACGGTGCCGAAAATCACCCCCAACGAGATCGCTGAATAGAGGCTCTGCATCGTTGCCGAGAGGGTCGGAGGCGCAGCCCGGGCGATGAAGTGCATGGCGCCAATGTGCGCGGCGCCATACGTGAAGGCGTGCAACAGCTGCAACGGCGCAAGCAAAGCTACCTCATTGGTCAGCGGCGTCAGCAGCCAGCGGACGATACTGACGGTGCCGGCGAGTACGATCAGATGAGTTGGCGAGATCCAGCCTACTAGCCGACTCGAGACGCTAAATAGGGCTATCTCGGCTAGTACGCCCACCGCCCATAACGCACCGATCCACGCTTCACTGATGCCTGCATCGCGCCAGGCGAGGGCGCTAAAGCCGTAATAGACTGCGTGAGCAGACTGTAGGCACCCTGAGGCGACCAAGAACAACAGCAGGGTCGGATGCCGCAGCAGCGATAGCGAGACCGATCGTGCCGTAACCTCGTTACGCTCGGGCCGTACGTCCGGCAGCCAAAGGCACGTTACGACCGTGAGTCCGAGGGTCAGGATGATCGTCCACATCACTACGTCTTCTGGGCGGCTGGTAAGCAGTTCGCCGCCGACAACAGCACCGAGCATGAAGGTCAGTGAGCCCCACAGCCGGATGCGGCCATAGTCGAGCTTGTAGGCATAGCTCGCTAGCAGTGTCAGGTTCTCACCAATTGGCAGCATCGCTGCTAGGAACACACCGTTGATCAACGATACGACGAGCAGTGGCCAGAACCCTTCGAGCGGAATGAACAGCAGGAACGTAACGAGTGCGCCGAACGCCAGTGCGATCTGCGGCTTCTTGCGATCGCCGCGCCTGTCGATCCATATTGCGATCGCGGGGTTTGTAAACACCTTGATCCACAGAGGCACCGCCAGCAGGATACCGATCTCATCGGCACCGGCGCCGCGCGAAGCTAGCCACAACGGCCAGAACGGCACGTAGATGCCAATTGCCGAAAAGAACGCCCCGTAATAGAGCGAAAGCCTTAGTGCTAGCCGGCTGGCTGTTACCTTAGTCAGGGATGTCAATGGCGAGCAGTGGCGCGTATTGCTGCGCCCCGTAGACATCGGAATCCGCAGCATCACCCGATCGCGTGCTCCGCGGCACGGTGATCTTGATCGCTAGGGCCTCGTCGCAGTAGAAGATCGCTACTTGGTTGTCGCTTAACCCGAACCGTGGCGCCAGAGAACGGGGCGTCAGTGCGCTGCTATCGCGCACCCGAACAAAGCTCTCCATATTCTCGAACATGAGGTCAATGGTCAGTTGCAGTGCGCCAGCATTCTTGGAGCGGACCACGCGGGCGAGATCGACAAGTTTTGTCATCAAATATTGATCCACTCGACGGTGAAAGGTTCAAGTGGATCATCGATTTCCATGCGATGCCAGACGCTGAAGCTGTAGGCCTCTCCACCGTCGAAATCCGATGGCGAGAATGGGATCGCGAGGTTTCCCGAGATGCATTTGCGCCCAGCAAAGTCGGTGTGGAGAAACGCATAGCGCGCCTTGGCCAGCACGGTTCGGCTTGTATCTATGTCGTCAGCGATGACGTCGACCAGTAATCCGACTTCATGCGGTGTGCTAGTTTGGGTTTCAAGTGGGCCCATCACGGCGTCGCGCCCATAGATGCGTATACCTAGGCGATAAGAGCCCAAATCGATGCCAAGGCTGCTGGTTTCATCCGCCACGCGCGCGCGGCAGGCGGCGACAAAATCGTCGATCACAGAGATCAGACCGGGGTCGCGGATGCCAGCGAAGAAGATGCTACGGTGCCCCTCGCGCTTGACCCCTTCGAGCTTGACGGAATACCGGCCTGCGGTTTCGAAAGAGCTGCCGCTCACGCGCACGCGTCGCGGGTCGATCTGCTCATAGGTCGCGGTGCTGGTATCAAGCGTGCCCTCGGGCTCCTGTAGTCGGTACGGATTTGGGTTTTCGTAGAGAGTGTGGGCAGCAATACGCATGCGGGTGCAACGCTTTTCCGGATGCGCTGGCTCGACGACGAAATGGTCATCATTGAGTGTGCCGAGAATACAATCCTGCCCTGTTCGGGGCTCTGCAACCTGAGCTGCGCACTCGATGATCTTTCCTAGGTGCCAGGCGAGGCCGGCATCGGCCCCCCGCATCAGCGGTAGCGCAGCGAAGATAGCCGCATCGCTTGAGCGTCCCGCGATTACGACGTCGGCGCCTTCGCTCAGGGCTTGCTGATAAGGCGCTAAACCCATCATGGCGACGATACGGGAGCTAGCGTCGACCGTTTCCAGCGTCAGTTCCTCTACCGGTCCCAAAGGCGTGATGCGGCCGGCTACTAATTGCCGCTTCAGATATTCGCGATCGGGCTCGGCGTGGATCGCGGCAATGCGAAGGGCGTGCCTCCCCTCGCCGGCGATCTCACGCGCAATCTCCAGTAGCCAGGTGAGGTGAGGCTCGCCGCCGCTGCCGCCTGCTGAGCCGATCAGTACCGGGATTTGGTGTACGCGACCCGCATCGATCATCAGTTTTAAATCGCGCTTGGCGGCGGCACGGCTTACGAACGCGGTCCCAGCACCGAGGTAGTAAGGGCCGGGATCCTGAGAGCCGGCATCACAGGCGATGAAATCTAGATCGCGCTCAAGGCCGGCTCGCAACGCGGTCTCAGTGTAACCGTAGCCAAGCATTCCCGTGGTGGCCATCATGCGGAACTCGGTCACGGCGACTCCTAAATAGTGTTGGAAAGCAAGAAACTATCCGAGTTTTGCCCCCCGCGCAGTAGGCCACTCAACGATTTTGCGCTATTATCTGCCTTGGCCACACACCGATAGAAATCGGCGATCGCCTCAAGAACAACCGCTGAGCAAGCCGTAGCCTCCCAAGATTGCTCTTTTATTCTGCCGCAAGCGTGTGAGTGTGTTCGCTGTGTCCAAGTAATGCTGGGGTCCAAGCCCGATGGTGGATGCGGTTGGTGTTACTGAAACGGCCTTTATTGGCTTGCAGACGCTGGATATCAATAATCCGGCGCTCAAAAAAAAAGTAGGTCTAACCAGTAGCCTGCGACTCGGATCCGATGCGCCGTTGTCTATCGTGTCGACTCTGCGCAGTGGCGTTGCCCAGTTCACTGCAATGAAGCTTAGCTTGGTGCGCGGCGAAACTATCGTCACTCTCGCGCTCAACGCGAGCGAAGAAGTCCAAAATCGTTTGATTCAGCTGCGTAATCTCGCCGACCGGGCCAGCGATGCTACCCTCACCGATGGTAAACGTGATGAAATCGTCACCAAATTCGAAACCCTGGGCAGTGAACTCGATTCGATCGTCGATAATGCGGAGTTCGACAGCGTCAACCTTCTCAAATCGGGAGCCGGGTCCCTGACTATCGTCACAGATCGGAAGGCCAGCGCCTTGACTGTCGAGCCCCAGGATCTCAGCGCCAGCGGCCTTGGCCTCGATGAGCTATCGGTCGCCTCGTCGTCGTTCGCGGCCAAAGCTGTCTCCATGCTCGACAAAGCCATAGATGTTGTTGCTGCGCGCGTCGATACCCTTTCGATTGCAAATGGGAAGGCACGCGAAGAAGGCGATCAGCAGGACAAGCTGATCCGTCTGATCGAGCCCAACGTAGCTACGCAGATAGATGCTGAGCTCGACGAGCAGCGCGCCGTGTCTTTGGCTGACGAGGTGCGGCAAAAGCTCGGCGTTAACCGTCTCTCGGTGGGCAACGTCCAGAGCGAGAGCCTGCTGGCGCTGATACGCGGCTAAACCTTGGTTCCGCGTGGCTTGATTATAGGCAGCTCAACCGCATAATCGGCACGCTTTGTTGGCTAGACGCCAGCATCCACAGGAGAATTTAGGACAGATCGTTCATGCGGCTCGTGCGTGGTTTTATTGATCCGCCGGCCGCCGCGCGCGGCGCGGTGGTGGCAATCGGTAATTTCGATGGCCTTCACCGCGGGCACGAGGCGATCGTCCGCGATGCCCACCGGACCGCACTCGAAAACGATGCCCCGCTCGGTGTCATAACCTTCGAGCCGCACCCCCGTCGGTTGTTCCAACGTGACGAGCCGCCGTTCCGCATCACACCGCTGCGCACCAAGCTACGTCTGCTAGCGGCGCTTGGTATCGACGTTGCCATCGTTTTTCGATTCAATAGAGAATTCGCCGCAACCGAAGCAGATACTTTCGCCGGTGAAATTCTCGGTGGTGTCTTCGATATCCGCCACGCTGTGGTCGGTTATGACTTCGCATTTGGCTATCAGCGCCAGGGCAACCCCAAATTGCTCGAGCGTCATGGTCGTGATCGAGGCTATGGCGTGACCACAATTGATCCACAAGGAGACGGCCGCGAGATTTTTGCCGCCAGCCGTATCCGCGATTTTCTTGTCCAGGGTCGGCTCGACGATGTGACCGGCGAGCTGGGCCGATTCTGGGAGGTTGAGGGACATGTGCAGCGGGGAGATGCGCGCGGTGCGACCATCGGTTTTCCGACTGCAAACATCAATATGGGTGAAACGATCCACCCTGCACTGGGTGTTTACGCTGTCCGTGTCGGCTTGGCCGACAAGGGGGGTACACGCTGGCTCGATGGCGTCGCTAACCTTGGCCAACGGCCTACATTTGGCGGCGGCGACGTGGTTCTCGAAGCGCACCTCCTCGATTTCGAGGGCGATCTCTACGGTAAACGTCTGCGCGTCGCCTTCATCACCTTCCTAAGGCCGGAGATGCGCTTCGACGGCCTCGACGCTCTCACCAGCCAGATTGCAGCAGATCGCGATAAAGCTTCGGCGCTGCTTGCGGACCGCGCACGCGCGCCGGGTTGGTTCGCCAATGATAACCTGCCGCCGGTAATCAACAATCGTTAAGTTCCGCAGCGCCACTCTTGAGCGTGTGCTCGCGTTCTTCCGCTATTTAGGCTTTGTGCTGGTCTGCCATAATTCCAACGACGCTGTCGGTACTCTCAACGGTTCGAAAGGGTGGAAGATTCGTCTGGTCATCAACGCTGCATCGTTCAGCCCCCCGAGAAACGAGCTGATGAATGTCGACGTTAGGCGCGCCGGCTATCGCCACGTCGCGCTCAAGGTGTCTTCCAATGAAGATGTTTTGGGCTAATGTATAGTTAACGGAATCGGGGTTTCAGAGGGCTGGCCGATCTCGGCGACCGCGTGGCCCTGTTCGTGCGGGATCCCGATCGCAACGTTATCGAGCTGTAAGAGAACGGGGTGTGGGTCGGTCGCACCTTTGCTAGCCTACCCGCGTTGGTGTCGACAGTGACCCAGCAGCTTGCTACAACGCCGCCGGAATTATTATGCTTTTGATTATGCAGGGGATAGCAACTCGAATTAGCGGCCCGACTCTCGGTTGAGAGTCGGGAAAAGCCGCCCGTTTGCTAATACCCTCGAAAGCATCGCGTTATGACCTCCGACTATAAGTCAACGGTCTTTCTCCCCAAGACCGAGTTCCCGATGAAGGCGGGCCTGCCCAAGCAGGAACCCAAAACCCTTGAGCGCTGGAAAACCATCGATTTGTGGCGGCGGCTGCGCGAAGACGCCGCCGATCGTGAGCTTTTCGTGCTGCACGACGGGCCGCCCTACGCCAACGGCAATATCCACATAGGCACAGCACTCAACAAGATTCTAAAGGACGTGGTCAACCGCTCACAGCAGATGGTCGGTAAAAATGCCAACTATGTGCCAGGTTGGGACTGCCATGGGTTGCCGATTGAGTGGCAGGTCGAGCAGCGCTACCGCGACGCTGGTCGCGATAAGGACGAGGTGCCGATCCTTGAATTCCGTCAGGAATGTAGAGAGTTCGCAGAGCATTGGATCGAAGAGCAACGGAAGGAATTTATCCGCCTCGGTTGTGCCGGCGACTGGTTTGCCCCCTACGCCACAATGCAAAAAGCCTCAGAAGCGCAGATCGTTCGTGAGATCTGTAGCTTCCTCATGAATGGCGGTCTCTACAAGGGTGCGAAGCCGGTGCTGTGGTCAGTGGTTGAGAAAACCGCACTTGCCGAGGCCGAAGTCGAGTACATGGATCATAACTCGACCACTGTGTCGGTTCGGTTCCCGGTCCTCGACGGTTCCGAGGTGGGCGCTGGTGCCAGTATTGTGATCTGGACGACCACTCCCTGGACCCTGCCCGGTAACAGAGCTATTGCGTTCAAACCTGATGCCGACTACGTGCGGATGCGGATCGATGTCGTCGCCGAAGAGTCACTAGCACGGGTGGGTGAGGAGATTATTGTCGCCCAGCCGCTGGTTGAGGCGGTCTGCGAAGAAAGCGGTATTTCCGACTACACGGTCGCCACAAGTTTTAAAGGTGCGGCGCTCAAGGGAACATGCTGTGCGCATCCGTTCCGCGGTCAAGGCTACGATTTCGACGTGGTCGTCCTAGCTGCTGAGTTCGTCGACATGGAGCAGGGTACCGGCTTCGTTCATATTGCACCGGGCCACGGGGCTGATGACTTCGAGCTCGGCTCGCGCCACGGTATCGATGTGCCGCGCACGGTCGATGACGGCGGCCGCTACTATCCCGAGGTTCCCCTCTTCGCCGGCAAGCATGTGTTCAAGGTCGACGGTGAAATTGCTGACGCGCTGACTGAGGCTAAAGCTCTTTTGGCGAGAAACCAAATCCACCACAGCTACCCGCACTCCTGGCGATCGAAAGCGCCGTTGATCTTCCGCAATACGCCCCAGTGGTTCATCTCGATGGATGCCAACGATCTGCGGAAGAAGGCGCTGGTGGCGATCGACAATGTGCGGTGGGTGCCGACAGCTGGCCGAAACCGTATCTACGCCATGATCGAAGACCGCCCTGAATGGGTGATTTCACGCCAGCGCGCCTGGGGTGTGCCGATCACCGTATTCGTTGAAAAAGAGACTGGTGAGCCGCTGCAAGACGAGGAGGTAAACGAGCGCATCATCGCTGCCGTCAGCGAGCGCGGCACCGATGTTTGGTTCGAGAGTGACGGCGCCGAGTTCCTCGGCCAAAGCTACGACGTTGGCGATTATGAAAAAGTCAATGACATCGTCGACGTCTGGTTCGAGTCAGGATCGACCCACAGCTTCGTTCTCGAGCAGCGCGACGATCTGCGTTGGCCGGCGGACCTTTATCTTGAGGGATCCGATCAGCATCGCGGCTGGTTTCATTCGTCGTTGCTTGAATCTTGTGGCACACGTGGGCGCGCGCCCTACGGCACCGTGCTGACCCACGGCTTCGTCGTGGACGGCGAGGGCCGTAAAATGTCCAAGTCGCTCGGCAACGTCGTCGCACCGCAGGAAATCATCGACCGACACGGTGCCGAAATCCTGAGGATTTGGGTAGTTAGTTCAGACTACTCCGAGGATCTGCGAATCGGCTCTGAAATCGTGCAGCGGCAGGTCGATGCCTATCGCCGGCTGCGTAATACGTTCCGCTTTCTGCTCGGCAACCTTGCTGGATTTGACGATAGTGAGCGCCTCGACCAGTGTCAGTTGCCAGCGCTGGAGCGCTGGGTGCGTCACCGCTTGTGGGAGCTTGATGCGCAAGTGCGGCAGAACGTTGATGATTTTCGTTTCCACGAGATGTTTAACTCGCTCTACAACTTCTGCACGGTGGACCTTTCGGCATTCTACTTTGATGTTCGCAAGGACTCGTTATATTGCGACGGCGCGACGTCTCTTCGCCGGCATGCCGTGCGCACTGTGCTCGACGATCTCTTCAAGGTGCTGACCGCTTGGCTTGCCCCCGTTCTGTGCTTTACTGCTGAGGAGGCTTGGTTGACGCGATTCCCCAGCGAAGAAGGAAGTGTTCATTTCCAGCAGTTTCCGATGATCCCGAGTGAGTGGCGAGACGAGCGCCTAGCTGCCAGCTGGGAGAGGGTTCGTCGAGTGCGCCGAGTCGTGACCGGCGCGCTCGAAGCGGAGCGCCAAGCCAAGCGTATGGGGTCAAGCCTACAGGCGCATCCCACGGTCTATGTATCAACCGAGGATGCGAAAGCCCTGTCGGAGATCGATCTACCTGAGATCGCACTTACCTCTGCCGCGACGATAATCGCGGCAAATCCCCCGGACGGTGCATTTCGGCTCGAAGAGGTCGAAGGGGTGGGTGTTATTATCGGTATTGCCGAGGGAACCAAGTGCGAGCGTTGTTGGCAGGTGCTGCCGGACGTGGGATCAAACTCGGAATACGTTGATATTTGCGGCCGCTGCGCCGACGTGGTTGCCGCTGCCAGCTGATGCCTGCTCTCGGCGTGATCGTCGCCGTCTTGGTCGTCGTTGTCGATCAGCTGAGCAAATGGTGGATTCTAGATTACTTCGCGACTGCCAAATCGATCGTCGAGGTGACGCCGTTCTTCAACATTGTTCTTGTCATGAACCGCGGCATGAGTTTTGGCCTGGTGCCAATTGAGGCATGGTGGGGGCCGTGGCTGTTTGCTGGTATCGCAGCGTTTATCGTAGCTATATTGACGGTCTGGTTAGCACGGGCTGAGCGGATGCTGCCTGTGCTGGCAATTGGTTTGGTCATTGGTGGCGCTGTTGGCAACGCTATCGACCGCCTGCGCCATGGGGGGGTGGTCGATTTCTTTGATTTCTACTTTGGCACCTACCACTGGCCGGCCTTCAACGCGGCCGACACAGCGATCGTCTGTGGGGTTGCAGCGCTAATCTACGTTAGCTTGTTTCAGGGTCGCGATCGTCAGTACAATGAAGGCCCGGGGAAATAAGTGCTTGGCACTGCTGAGCTTCGCGCTCCGAACGAGGAAATTCTGCATGATCAACTGGCGAACGATGCCCGTGGCGTGTTTGGCAGGTGCGTTATTGTTGAGCACGTCCGCTTGTTCCAACGTCCAAGAGACGCTTGGACTAACGAAGCAGCCTCCAGATGAATTTACGGTCGTGCGTAAGCCACCTTTGGTCATGCCCCCGAATTTTGCGCTGAGACCACCAGTCGTGGCTGAGCTAGGCAAAGACAGGTCCCAATCCGCGGCCAAGGCGAAGGCGGCCCTACTGGAGCAGACCCAGGGCGTCGCGACGCAAACCGCGTCCGCGCCAGCTAAATCGATTGGTGAGCAGGCCCTGTTGACACGCGCTGGTGCAGAGAACGCTAATCCTAGAATCCGTCAGTTGATTTTGCGCGAAACGACCTTGCTAGAGGAAAAAGACCGCTCGTTTACTGAACGTCTTATTTTCTGGCAAAAGGCGCCGCCGTCTGGTCAGGTCGTCGACGCCAAAAAAGAAGCCGAACGGCTGCGTCAAGCCGCCGCCACGGGAAAGCCTCCGACCACGGGCGAGACACCCATCATTCAGCGCGGCAGACGGGCGATCCTCCAAGGCATTTTCTAGAGCCAGCTGCGGTTCCAGCGTTACACCATCGGCGCCGGGTTGTATCGATCAATGGATTCTCCAGGGGGTGTGGTCATAGTCTTGTGGGATGCCTTAGAGCCCACTCGTGCCAATCTATCCGCTAACGTCAGTTCTTGAAGAAGAAGCAGAGTGCTGGGCATCGACTTGACAAACCGCTTTAGGCAAATAGTGGGTGGTATGGTTGCCATCGTCATCGCTCTGGCGACGCCGTTGGCCGCTGCGGGCCTCTATGACGCTGATCACTTCACTCTGGCCAACGGTTTGGAGATAGTGGTCATTTCTGACCACCGCGCGCCGGTCGTTACCCATATGCTTTGGTACAAGGTTGGCGCCGCCGACGAGCCGCCCGGCAAGTCTGGCATTGCACACTTCCTAGAACATCTGATGTTTAAGGGGACTAAAACCGTGCCGCCCGGCGAGTTCTCCGAGGTCGTAGCGCGCAATGGTGGTCGCGAGAACGCGTTTACCTCCTACGACTTCACTGGCTATTACCAGACCGTGGCTAGCGATCGGCTCGGGATCGTCATGCGGCTCGAAGCTGATCGAATGCGTAATCTGGTCCTCGACCAATCCTTGCTTGAGGCCGAACGCCAGGTAGTGCTCGAGGAGCGGCGTTCACGAACCGACAACAATCCCGCTGCGCGCTTTGCCGAGCAGGTAACTGCAGCGCAATACCTCAACCACCCCTACGGTATCCCCGTGATCGGCTGGGAGCATGAAATCCGTGCGCTGATACTTGAGGACATTCGGCTCTTCTACGATACCTACTACCGACCCAACAACGCGGTTCTGACCATCGCCGGTGACATTACTACCGAAACCGTGCGGCATCTGGCAGAGAAGTATTACGGACCGATTGCGCCACTATCAGTGCCGCCGCGGGTTCGTCCGCAGGAGCCACCACAACTCGCAGCACGGCGGCTCGTTCACAGCCATAGGCAGGTAGCACGTCCTAGTTTTCGCCGCACCTACCTCGCTCCGAGTGCCACAGCGGGTCAGACCGAGCATGCGCTACCGTTGGTTCTATTGGCAGAGTTACTTGGAGGCGGTTCGACCAGCCGCCTCTACCAGTCGCTAGTGGTCGAACAGAAGATGGCCGTTAGCAGCGGCTCCTTCTATTCTGGCAGCGGCCTCGACCTCGCGCAGTTCTATGTATACGCCTCACCGTCCGACGGCTATTCGCTCGCTGAAGTTGAAGCGGCGGTCGACGCTGTCATCGCCGACGTGATCGAGAACGGTGTCAGGGAAGAAGCGTTAAAACGGGTTAAAACCCGGTTCATTGCCTCGACTATCTATGCCCGCGACAATGTCCGCAGCGCCGCACGCATTTACGGGCGTGCCCTCACCACCGGACGAACGGTCGAGCATGTGAAGACCTTCCCAGAGCGCATCGAAAAGGTCTCTGCAGCCGATGTTCATCGAGCAGCTAAGTACGTGTTTGACAAGCGCCGTTCTGTGACCGGCCTGCTACGTCCTAGGAAAGGCATATGAGTCCTCAACCTTCCGGGGCTCTGAGATCGAGGGCGATCGCACTGATTGTTGCCTGCGTAGCTTTCATCCTGCCGATCGTCGCGGCAGCCACTGCCATGGCTGCAACCCAGATCACAGAGATACGTACACCCGCCGGTTTCACGGTGTGGATGGTGCGTGAGCCCTCGCTTCCGATTATTACACTGAACCTAACGTTCCGAGGGGGTAGCGAGCTCGACCCGGCCGGTAAGGAAGGTCTTGCACGAATGGTTTCTGCAACCCTGGATGAAGGTGCCGGGGACCTCGACTCCCTAGCCTTCCAGACCCGGCTCGAGGAGTTAGCAATCAGTCTGAGTTTCGATGCCCGCAAAGACACGTTCCGAGCGACGCTTAAGACACTGACTCAGAACCGCGAAGCGGCATTCGATTTGCTAGGTTCGGCGTTGACCGTGCCACGCTTTGACCAAGAATCGGTCGAGCGGATTCGTGGTCAGTTGCTCGCCGATCTCAAGCGGCGCAGCCAGGATCCAGACGATATTGCCGCCCGCGCTTGGTTCGCCAAGGCATTTCCCGATCATTCCTACGGGCGCGCGAGCAGGGGGTATCCTGAGTCGGTCACTGCCATTACCCTCGCCGATCTGAGGGGTTTCGTGCGATCGCGCTTCGCTAAAGACAATGTGGTGATCGGTGCGGTGGGAGATGTCGACAAACAGGAGATTGCCCGCCTCGTGGACCGCGTGCTTGGCAGCCTGCCTGATACCGCTAGTCCCTGGATGCTGCCCGACGCAGTATTGCCGACGCCAGGTTCGGTGACAGTCATCAAACGTGACATACCCCAGAGCGTTGTGCTCCTCGGGATGCGTGGCCCCAAGCGTGACAGCAAGGACTGGTACACTGCCTATGTCATGAATTATGTGCTCGGCGGCGGTGGCTTCACCTCGCGCTTGTATCAAGAGGTGCGTGAAAAGCGTGGTCTAGCCTACTCCGTCTATAGCTATCTCAACCCTTACCGCCATGCGGCTGTAATAATTGGAGGAGTCGGCAGTGCCAACGCCCGCGTCGCCGAATCCGTGGGCTTATTCAAAGCCGAGATCGCACGCATGGCCGAACGAGGAATCAGCGACAAAGAATTGGCCGATGCTAAGACCTACCTCAATGGTTCGTTCCCACTTCGCCTCGACAGCAACAGCAAGATCGCCGGCATCATTGTCGCTATGCAGCTACATGGTCTTGGCCTCGATTACATCGAAAAACGCGGCGAGTTGATCAGCG
>MDTE01138309.1_pt1 | contig 14745 bp, 11 predicted proteins | sample 811231 | NCBI WGS metagenome assembly MDTE01 (sample SAMN05326651, study PRJNA326480) | marine metagenome | isolation source: seawater | place: Indian Ocean: Red Sea | collected 2010 | reverse complement strand
TGACTTTTGGTCAAGACTCTGTTTGGCGCAAAAATGTCCGCAATCATGCCAAAGCAGGTATGAAAGTATTAGAAGTTGGATGCGGACCTGGGTCCTTTGCCGAAGATATCGAGAATGTGGATTTGACTTGTTTAGATCCATCTGAAGAAATGCTCAAAGTTGCAAGAAAAAGAGTCGAAGCAGCTCGTAAATCAAGAGGAGAAGAGCCGGCTGAATATGTTCAAGCAATAGCGGAATCGATACCTTTGCCTGACAATACCTTTGATAGAGTATTTTGTTTGTTTTCATTTAGGGATTTTCAAGACAAAGAAAAAGGGTTACAGGAAATCTTACGAGTCTTGAAACCAGGCGGGCAATTGGTAATTTGTGATGCAGGTAAGGCCAATTGGTTACATGGATTGGCTGGTAGGATTTGGATGTCAACTGTGGTTCAATTGATGGCTAGGTATGTGACAAAGAAAAAAGACCATCCTTGGAAAGGATTAGCGAAAACATACTCACACTATGGCACTAATGGATATTATAGAAAATTGCTAAGAAATGTTGGCTTTGAAAGAGTGCAAGGAAGGCTGTTAATGCCCTTCGGCATGTCTAGCAGATTTAGGGGATGGAAGCCTAAAAATTAATTAGAAATTTAGAATTCTCAAAAAATAATATCGATTTTAAAATCATTACACTCATAAACCCCCTTTAGTTGGAGTTTTTTGTAGGTGATGGCTGTGACTATGTCTGATGTCTTACGAAAAATCAAACAAACAGAAAGAGAGGCGGCCCGTCAACTGTCTGATGCTAAAGATGAAGCATCTAAAATCGTTACAGATGCACGTAAAAAATCAGCAGAATTGCTATCTAAGGCATCTGAAGAATCAGTTTCTAATACTCAGGCAACTTTGGATTCTGCAAGAGAAGAGGCATCTAAATCAGCAGATAAAGTGCTCAAAGAAGGTTCAAAAACAGTAGATTCAATAAGTGCTACGGCAAATAAAAATGAATCAAAAGCGGTAGATCATATCCTCAAAACGATGTCTTCATTGTAGGTGTTAATCAATGTTTGAAACTGCTGAAATGTCCAGACTTACTGTGGCATCTCCAGTTGATAAATTAGAGGAAGTAATTCGAATCTGCGCAGATTTAGGATGTGTACATATTGAAGAATATGGCAACTTCGAAGACGGAATAGGAGTCGGGCAATCAATTTCTTCCGATGAATCAGCCAAGACCAGTCAATTGTTAACCAAAGCCCGTGCTCTTCAATCTGAAATTAGTGCGATTAATACGGATGGTCCAAAATCTCTTGCTGAAGTGAAGAAGTTAGTAGATTCTATGGCTTCAAAGATCGATGACGCTTTAGCAAATATCGATGAGGTTAGAGATTCAGAGTCTGAGATCTCCAATCTTAATGAAAGAGTAAAAGCGCTTGAAAGAGTAGCTCCTCTTGGCATACCATTGGACTTAATGGCCGGTTTTGAGGGTTTAGAATTATTTATTGCTGAGACATCTAAGGCTTCTAAAGCATATTCAGAATTTTCCGACATTTTGTCCAACATTGAACTTCAGGTGGCAAAGGGAGTTATTGCTGTTGCTTGCAGGCCATCAGATAGCGCTGCTATTCAAATCGGATTAAGTGCGCTAGGTGCAAAACCAATTCAAATTCCATCTGGTGAAGGTTCTGCTGAAACAATGATCGCAGAGGCCAAATCAAATATTGAATCTCTTGAATCAAGTATTGACTCATCAAATAAAGCAATCAATCAATGGAGCAAGGAACACGGAAGAGATTTAGTGATACTTCTTGAACATCTAGAAAGGGAAGAATCAATTTACACTGCCCCAACACTTTTTGCAGTTAGTAACAAAGCATTTGTTCTGGATGGATGGGTGCCGAGTTCAGATAAAAGCAAAGTGGAAAGTGCACTTGGAAAAGTCGCATCACATATTTCTATAGAACAGCATGTTGACGACCACCATCATCATGATGACCATGATGATTCAAGCCATGTAAAAGAAGTTCCAGAAGAACTTCAAATGCTTTCAGACTATCTTGAAATGAAGAATATTTCTGTATTCGAATTTTTCAAGAGCATGGACTTAGATGAGTCTGGTGAACTGGAATTTGCAGAGATTGAGGCAGCGATGAAAAAAGCAGACATCCCTGATATGCCGCCGCTAAATATGGCTAGATTTTTAGCCGCTATCGATTTGAATCGAGACGGGAAAATAAACCTCCCAGAGCTTGATTTAGCGATTGGTGCAATCCGTAATGGATCTTATACTACAGCGGAACACCATGATGACGCACAACCCCCAATCAAATTTGAAAATGGAGAATTTTCAGAACCATTCGAACTGTTAGTAGATTTAGTTGGAAGGCCGAAATATGGAACCTTTGATCCGACACTATTGATGACTTTTACATTCCCAATATTCTACGGTATGATTCTAGGAGACTGGGGTTACGGTCTAGTTCTATGTGCCATTGCAGCATACTTTGGAAGTAAACCATTCGCAGTAGATCCACTGGCTCAAAATGGACTTACAATTTTGAGATGGATGGGGATTTGGTGTATAATATGGGGGCTAATATTCGCAGAAGGTTTTGGTTTCGTTTGGGACGATACGGGTCAAATGGGCAATTCTTCACCATTCGATTTCATCTATGATTGGACCTATGCTAATATTCATGTTCCAGGTACATTAGCAGACTTACTAGCAATGGGAGGATTACACGTGCCTTTCCATCGAGCAACTCCTGGAGGCGGCCTTCAAGAGTATGTAGTGTTATCAGTTTATGTTGGAATATTACATATTTTTGTTGGACTATTTATCGGATTATACACCGTCTGGAAGGCACATGGTGCAGCAGCAGCATTCTTCGAAAAAGGCTCATGGTTACTGATTATGACTGGCGGTACAATGCAAGCAAGAAACATGGTTATGGGATTCAATGAATTATTTGAATTCCAAATTTGGACACTATTGATTGCTGTTGGATTGGTTTCTCTTGTTATTGGATTGGCAGTCTACGAGAAGTTTGGATGGGTTGGAGGCCTTGTAATGGGTCCAATTGAAATATTTGGCCTATTGGCAAATACTCTCTCATATCTAAGAATAATGGGCGTAGGTGTTGCAGGCGTTAAAATCGCAGAGATCTCTATCAATATGGGTTGGGAAAAAATCGGTCCAGCAATGGACGCAGGCGATATTTTCGGCTTAATTCTAGGAATCGTACTATTCGTATTGGTGCAACTTTTCGCTATTGCATTAGGTATTTTATCACCATCTATTCACGCCATCCGTCTACACTTTGTAGAATGGATGGGTAAATTCTACGACGGAAGTGGCAAGGCATTTGCCCCACTTGGCGGTCGAACCCTTCACGTGGAGGGAAAATCATAGTCCATCGGACACAAAAAAGGAGGTAGCAAAAATGAACAAGAATACCCTGAAAATGAGCCTAAGAACACTGATCATCTTGCTGGTGTTGACCCTTGTAGCACAAGGTGTCGCCGCACAAGATGCTGCAGAAGACAGTGGAGAAGATACGAACGTAGGAAACATCGGTAACATCGGTGTTGGTATTGCGCTAGGATTAGCCGGACTAGGTGCTGGTTACTCACAAGCTGCAATTGGAAGTGCTGCGGTCGGCATGCTTGCCGAAGACGGCAGCAAGTTCGGTTACGCACTGATCTTCACAGCTCTGCCAGAATCTATCGTTATCTTGGGCGCATTGCCATTGTTCCTACAGTGAACATTGACCTTTGACAGTCATTTTGACTGTTGGAGTAAATGGAGGAATAAAGATGACGCTCGAAACATTGGCCAAAGATATTGCAGCATCTGCTGAAGCAGATGTGAAAGCAATCATTGATGAAGCCAAGGCTGAAGCAAAGCAAATTATTGATGAAGCAAAAGACAAAGCTTCGAGTATCACTGATGAAGCTAAGTTGCGTGCTGATCGTGAAGTCTCTCAGATATCTAGAGAAGTCGTTGCAAGTGCTAGACAAGCTAATCAAAAGGCGATATTAATTGCCAAGAGAGAGGCGATGGATAGAACTCATGCAGCGGTTAAAGAGCAACTTGCAGACCCTGGATTCAAAGGACGCGCAAGCATGCTAAAATCACTAATGTCAAAAGCAAATAAATTAGCATCATCAGATTTTATTATTAGACCTGTTGAAGTTGATAAGAAGGCACTTAGCGATCTTAAAGGAAAGCGAAAGGTCGGAGAATCAGTTGACGGCCTTGGAGGATTTATTCTTGAAGCCGCTGATGGTTCTGTCTCTTATGACATGAGATTTGATACACTACTTGATACCGCTTGGGCACAGTCATTGTCTGAAGTAAATAGCATATTATTTGAATGAGGTGAAAAATTTGGTTGGAAATACTGCATATGTTGCTTCGAGAGCAAAATCTCGAAGAAAGAAACTTGCAGATTTGGCGCGAATGCGCCAATTGATTAACCAATCAACTGATCAATTGACCGCTTCGGTTAGTAACATGGGTTACGCCGATGAGGTCAATCTCTATGCAGGTAAACTGTCCGGTGCTGATTTAGTTGAGGCTGCATTAACACATAACTTAGAGGCAGAATTATCTAATATCCTCAAAATGTGTAATGGCAAAATCAAGGATATTGTTGAAATTTACACATCTCGCTTTGAATATCAAAATGCAAAGGTGGTTCTTCGTTCCGTTATGAATGAAGTATCTTTGGAGAAAGTATCTAATTCAATTTTACCAGATCTTAATGAAATCAACACACCATGGCTAAAGATTATTGAAACATCCGATGATATTCGCTCAGCAGCTCTACAAATGCGCAGGAAACCATTCGGTTCTGATTTGAATGCATTACCTGAAGATTCTAAACTTTCGGATTATGAAGATGCTCTTGATAGGCATTATTTCAAATCGGCTCTTAAAACATTGAAAGCCAATAATCCCGCTACGCGATATTTGAAAGATTATTTGTCTTTAGAAATAGACCATCGCAATATTATGAACATCCTTGAATCTGATTCGATTGGAATTTCTTCTGAAGAAATATCTCAATTGTTGATTCCAGGTGGTAAGATATTGCCTACTAGGTCTTTTTCTACGATTGCTGCTGGAGGCAGGTCAGCAATGATGGATATTCTTAGAACATCATCTAAGTTTGATATGGCGCATTTTGAAGAATTATTGCAAGAAGTGGCCAATTCAAGAAGCCTAGATTCAGTAGTTACTTGGTTTAAGGAAAGGGAATATAAGTTCATGAAGAAAATGAGTTATCTCCATCCCATTTCTGCTTTACCGATAGTATACTATGTTGCGATGAAGGTTCAAGAAGTTGCTGATTTGAGAATAATAGTTAGAGGAAGATTTGCTGGCTTAGCGCCAGAAGTGCTCGAAGCACACATATTATGAGGTGATTAAATGGAGTTAGCTGTATTAGGTTCTCAAGAGTTTACACTCGGATTCCAATTAGCAGGGATCTCAAATATCTTTAATCCAGAAAATGATGAAGAAACATCATCCCAATTAAAATCACTACTAAATTCAAAAGAGGTTGGAATTATTGTTATCGACTCTTCAATAATTTCAACCTTGCCAGAAAGATTGAGAGATCAACTTTCTGCATCTGTAACCCCTACAGTACTAGGAATTGGTACTGAAGAGGATACAACTTTGCGTGATACAATACGCAAGGCAATAGGAGTCGACTTATGGAAATGAATTCCAATTAGGAGGAAAAAATATGAGCAATGAAGGAGTAATATACCGAATATCCGGTCCGGTTGTAACCGCTACTGGAATGAACGCAGCTATGTATGACGTTGTAAGAGTAGGCCATGAAGGTCTTATGGGTGAAGTAATCGAACTTCACGGCGATAAAGCGGTCATACAGGTTTACGAAGATACCTCTGGTATTAGACCAGGTGAACCAGTATTGAATACAGAAGAGACACTTTCTGTATCTTTGGGTCCCGGTCTGTTAACCCAGATTTATGATGGAATCCAAAGGCCATTAGCGACTCTCGAGGAGGTCATGGGTGTGTTTATCACAAGAGGTGTAGACGCCGATGCTTTCGATTTAGAGAAGAAATGGACCTTTGAGGCAGTCGTAGGAAAGGGTGATGAATTAGCAAGTGGCCAAGTTATTGGTCATGTCCAAGAAACTGAAACTATTGTCCACAAAATCATGGTTCCTCCTGGAAAGAGTGGCAAAGTGAAGAGTATCAAATCTGGTGATTTCAACGTAACTCAAACAGTTTGTACCCTCGATGATGGTACTGAACTTCAAATGATGCAGAAGTGGCCTGTAAGGTCCCCAAGACCTTATCGACAAAAATATGCCCCAGATACTCCTCTAGTTACTGGAATGAGAATTCTCGATTTCCTCTTCCCACTTGCAAAAGGTGGTGCAGCAGGTATTCCTGGTCCATTCGGTTCAGGAAAGACAGTAACTCAACAATCACTAGCAAAATACTCCGATGCACAACTTGTAGTTTACATCGGTTGTGGTGAGAGTGGTAATGAAATGAATGGGGTTTTGGGCGAATTCCCACATCTAATCGATCCTAACACAGGTAAGCCTTTGATGAACAGAACTGTGATGATTGCTAACACTTCAAACATGCCTGTAGCTGCCCGTGAGGCTTCTGTATACACAGGAATTACAATTGCTGAGTATTTTAGAGATATGGGGTACGATGTCGCACTAATGGCTGATTCAACATCAAGATGGGCTGAAGCAATGCGTGAGATTTCATCACGTCTTGAAGAGATGCCTGGTGAAGAAGGATATCCTGCTTATCTATCATCTAGAATTGCAGAATTTTACGAACGTGCAGGACGTGTTGAAACTCTAAACGGAGATGACGGTTCAGTTACTGTTATTGGTGCTGTATCGCCACCTGGTGGAGATATTTCGGAACCGGTTTCACAAGGAACTCTAAGAATTGTCAAGGTTTTCTGGGGTCTAGATGCTGGTTTGGCTAGACAAAGACACTTCCCAGCGATTAACTGGCTCAATTCATACTCGCTATATCCACAAAGTTTAGATCAGTGGTTTAGAGATAATATTGCTCAAGATTTCCCTGAAATTAGAACTCAAGTCAGTGGTCTATTACAAATTGAATCGGAGTTGCAAGAAATTGTTCAACTTGTAGGTTCTGACGCCCTTCCTGTCGACCAACAACTAACTCTTGAGGTTGCTAGAATGATTAGAGAATTCTTCTTACAACAGAATGGTTTCCATGAAGTTGATGCTTATTGTGATATAAACTTGCAATATAAAATGGCAAAGGCTATCCTTTCTTTCCAAGAATCAGCCAAGTCAGCAATGGCTTCAGGTGCACAACTGAACGATGTTGTGAATGTACAATCAAGAACCGATCTGATGAGAGGTAGATTTGAGAAAGGCTATGTCGATGATATCGATGATATGGTCAAGAAAATGACCGCTGAAATAGCGGGTACCGTGGAGGGTAACTAGGAGGGATAATCATGAGTGGAAAAGAATACAGGACAATTACTGACGTTAAGGGGCCGCTGGTCTTTTTGAATAAAACTGAACCAGTTGCTTTCGGTGAAATCGTAACAATTAGGCTATCTGATGGTTCAATCAAGAATGGTCAAGTTCTCGATACTTCTGATGATTTAGTTATTGTTCAAGTTTTTGAGGGTACAGCTAAAATCAACAGAGAATCAGGAGTTACTTTCATGGGAGATGTTTTCAAATTACCAGTAAGTACTGAATTAGTAGGAAGAATTCTTGATGGTGCTGGAAGACCAAGAGACGGAGGACCAGCAATTGTTGCTGAGGAAAATGCAGATATCATTGGTGCAGCGATTAACCCATACAGTAGACAAAGTCCACACGATTTCATTCAAACTGGAATTTCAGCCATTGATTGTTGTACTACTCTAGTTCGTGGACAAAAATTGCCAATTTTCTCAGCATCTGGTTTGCCACACAATGATATTGCTCTACAAATTGCAAGACAAGCGAAATTGAAAGGTTCTGATGAGGAATTTATTGTGGTATTCTGTGCTATGGGAATCACTGCAGAAGAGTATAATTTCTTTAGAAGTGATCTTGAAAGAACAGGTGCTCTTGAGAATGCGGTATTGTTTGTTAATCTAGCGGACGATCCAGCTGTTGAGAGAATCATTACTCCAAGACTTGCATTGACTGCTGCAGAGTATTTGGCTTTCGAGAAGGATTATCACGTTCTTGTTATCTATACTGATATGACAAATTATTGTGATGCTCTAAGACAAATTGGTGCTGCTAGAGAAGAAGTTCCAGGAAGAAGAGGTTATCCAGGTTATATGTATACTGACTTGGCTATGCTGTATGAGCGTGCAGGTATTGTAAAGGGTAAGAAGGGTTCAATCACTCAATTCCCGATCTTGACTATGCCTGGTGACGATATTACACATCCAATCCCTGACTTGTCTGGATATATTACTGAAGGACAAATTGTTATTTCAAGAGAATTACACCAACAGGGTATTTATCCACCGATTAACGTTCTACCATCACTTTCTCGACTGATGGGTTCATGTATCGGTGAGAAGACAACAAGAGAAGATCACAAATCAGTTTCTGACCAGATGTATGCTGCGTATGCTCAAGGAAGAGAATTGAGAGGTCTTGTCGCAATTGTCGGTGAAGATGCTCTAAACGAACGTGACAAACAATTGCTTGACTTCTCAGGTATTTTTGAAGACAAGTTCCTTCGTCAAACAAGAGATGAAGACCGTTCAATTGACGAAACACTTGATTTGTGCTGGAATTTGATGTCATCTATTGACACTAAGTATCTAGTTAGATTAGACCAAAAGTGGATTGAGAAGTATCATCCAGATAACAAAGAGTGAATAAGGAGAGATATTCATGGCATTGGACATTAAACCAACCCGCAGTGAATTAATCAAATTGAAAACTAGAATTAAGCAGACTAAAAATGGTTACAAACTATTGAAAATGAAAAGAGATGGTTTGTTTCATGAATTTAGGCAACTTTTGTCAAAGATGATAGAAGCAAAACGAGAATTAACAGATGCTTATCGACTTGCCAAACAAAGAATAGATCTTGCTAATGCAATTGACGGTGGTCTAGCAGTTAGAGCAGCTGCTATTGCTAACAGCGCTCATCCTGAAGTTGAAGTTGAGCGTAGAAACATTATGGGAGTAGTAGTTCCAAGTGTTAGTGGTACTAATCTAAAGTCAACTTTCCAAGAGCGTGGAGTCGGATATATAGGGTCATCACCCTATATCGATGAAGCTAGCGATTCGTTTAGTGAATTGATTGAGAAGATTGTTACAGCGTCTGAAATGGAAGCAACTCTTAAGCGACTTCTAGAAGAGATTGAAGCAACTAAGAGAAGAGTCAATGCTCTTGAGTTCAAGGTAATTCCAGAACTTGAAGAAGCAAAGGTGTTCATTCAGCTAAGACTTGAGGAAATGGAGCGAGAAGAAACATTTAGGTTGAAACGTTTCAAGAATAAATGATTTTGATAATCTCAACGATGATTAAAGTAGGAAAGAACTACACCCACTTACTGTGAGGAGGTCCAATGAGTGGCGATAATGAACAACCTGCTACGTCATTGAAGGATGATTTACCTCAACTGAGAGCCCATAAAGACGTATGGGGTCAGAAAGATTTGCTTAGCAATATTATCTCTAGATACTTCATTGTTACAGGAGAATTAGGCGGGACAAAATGGCCGGTATGGAAAGTCGATGAAAAACCCTCAGAAGATGTTCATGATTCATTAGATAGATTGAATATTCATTTAGAGAATCTTGGCTGGATGGCTAAACTTCAAACTGGTGAGCCTTGGTTTATTCAAGTAATTCCTTACCCTGAAAGGCAATTTCCGTCATCCAAAACCACTATCGGGTTTTGGTCTTTTTCTTTGATTACTGCAACTATTGCAGGAATGATATGGATTGAAGATGCCCGGCCAAGCGATGGTTGGTTTACTGAATCATTATTTCTTGATTCTTTGATCGGTTATACATTGCCAATTTTTGCAGCAATTATTTTTGCATCATTTTTACAAAAGATGCATGCTGACAAACATGGATTAAGAGTAGGACATCTAACACCCATTCCAGACCCATCAATCTCATTGTTTTCGATTGGTCTAATACCTAAGTCGTTTTTGATTTGGCCATTTGGAATCTTGATTATTCCATCATTACCAAGAATGGATGCAAGGCCTTGGAAAGACAGAGAGATGTTAGGTTGGAGCGCTTTGATAGTTCCATCTACATTGATTATAACAGGAGTATTACTGTGGGTCACTGGATTATATTTGACGCCAAACTTAGTTCATATTTCATCGATGCAATATGTTCCCGAAATGCCTTTGATTGTTAATTTACTAAGTCCACTATTTGCTGAAGATGTTACTGTTAAACTGGTATGGGCACATCCATTATCAAAAGCTGGTTCAATGCTATGTTTCTTCGGTTGGGTTTCATTACTTCCTATTCCTACATTCCCCGGTGGAAGATTACTGATTGCAAGGACTAGTATGTCTGAGGCGAGAAATTCGACCAATCAACTGTTTTTATTTGCAATAATTCTTGCATTTGCTTGGATGTTTAATGCTTTTGCAGATTTCAATATTTGGCTTCCAGTTTTAGGAATAATGTTTCCTTTGTTATTATTGATGGGTGCAGACCGTAGAATTCCAGTAATTCTTAATGAGCCAAAGGGAGTTGATTTTGAAAGTGTTAAGCGTATGGGAATTCTATTATTCGTGATTTTCTTATTAGCTCTACCTAGTCAGACTCCTTATGCAATGGATGAAGATTGGAACGATGATGTAAACTACAATTTTAGTGATACAATTTCTATCATTCAAACCAATGAGTCATGGAATGGGTCCCTAGAAATCGATATTGTAAATAAAGCATCAATTACTCAAAATTGGCAACTTGAATTAGCAACGCTGGATGGAGTAGTTTCTTCATATTGGGATTTCACTTGGCTTTGTAGCGATGATAATCAAGACTCAACAACGGATTTGGGATGTGGTGATGAAATTCTGCCAGGCATGATTTCAACTGTAAATTTGAATGTAAGTTGGAAGTCTTCTCAATATAGCCCAGTAATTGAGGAAATATATTTGATTACATATATAGATGAAGAGCCATCGATATCGGTTGTTAAATTAACACCAGATATACCTCAATATGTCAATTCTAGTTGGTACATGAACTATGAGTCTGATGATGTAATGCGTTGTATTGAAGTATTTTCAAATACAGAACAAAGTTACAATATATCATTTCCAAATTCAGATACAGATTTCGATTTTGAAACTAGAATGTACTGGATTGAAGGTCATCAAGGATTAGAAGCTGAATTTGACCAAGAAGAAACTGAGATTTGTATCAAAGGGCAAGATCCAGTAATTTTGCTTAGATCTTATGTTTTGAATGTAATTCAAATCGGTGAACAGGTTTTTTCACCAAAATTGCCTAAACTACCACTTCGTTTTGTTACACCAAATAATGGGACTTTGATTGATTCTTCCGAAATTAGAGGCTGGGGGTCTGAATGGGAGTCTGGTGATATATTGTCAGTATCTGAACAAAATTGTCAAATGAATCCTATGATAAGTACACCAACTAAACCAACTAATCAATCTGAACAATGGGTTTGGAATACAAATTATCGTACAACTTCTCTGATTCCTGCTATTCAAGAAAACGATTCAATATTGTTAATCTTAGATGATCAGGACATAATTTCTGTATGTTCTGAAAATATGTATCCAAAACCAGACCATTTAATCTCTATAGAGTATGGTCCTGAATTGATTTTTGAGAGAAACAATAACTTTCATCGAATGTGGACATCTTTGTGGGCATCTGCAGCAAATGGAGAGTTATCTGGAAGTAATATGTCTGAATTTGTAATCCACAATCCAGAGAATATAACAACTAGAGTTAATATTGTACAAACTACATCTGGAGATGATTCAGAAGAATGGATTATATTAGAATCTACAAATCAGTTGATTCAAGGTGAAAATGAGTTTAAATTCTCACCTCCTAATAATCAATTATCAACGCTATATGTCGATTTTGAAGATGGAGAAATTTACATTTATCTAGGAAGTTATTCATGAGTGGTATTATGAAAATAGCAATTCTTGGAGCAGGAAATATCGGCACGTTGATAGGTGCTAAACTAGCAAAATTGGATTCAACAGATATTTTCATTCATGCTCGAGGCGATCATGCAGCAAGTTTAGCAGTCAATGGCATCTCTGTAGAAGGTATTGAAAATTTTTCTCTAAAACCTAATCAATATCATTTGTCAATATCCGATGTCGGGATTAATTCAACATTTGACGGCTTAGCTGATGTTATTTTTATTTGTTCAAAGGCAGTGGATGTAGGAGATTTGTTTAAACTAGCCAAACGATTATGTCATCAAGATACTAAGATTTTAGTATTGAGTAATGGACTTGGTCATTTGGAGTCAGGCATCCAAGAGTTTGGTGCTCACCGTATGATTCCAGCAACAACAACTCATGGTGCTTGGCGGAAGAATCCTGGTAGTGTTGTGTGGGCAGGATTAGGATCAATAAACCTTGGTCAAATTAGCAATAGTCCATCTTTTGAACAGATGAAGGAATTGTTTAGTGTATTAGAAAAGTCAGGTCTTAATCCTAATTGGATTGAAGATGGAAAGAAAATGATATGGTCTAAAGTTTTGATTAATATTGCAATTAATCCAATAGCAGCAATCACAGGTCAATTAAATGGAGATTTACTCGAATCAGAGATATTTGAAACATGTGTAGAAGTAATGCTTGAAGGATCTAGAGTGGCACGATTAGAGGGCATAAAATTAGATGAAGATGAGGATTTAATTAACAACCTTAGATTTGTTTTACAACAAACTAGTGAAAATAAATGTAGCATGTTACAGGATGTAAGAATCGGTAGGCCTACTGAAATTGCTTTTCTAAATAGGATGATAGTAAACAAGGCAGAAAAATACGGATTATCTACTCCACTCAATCAGTTGCTTAGCAAATTGATTGAATCATTGACACTATATTAAATCAGTATTGAAATGCAAACCATGGTTTTCTTTTCTATTTACTGCATCCTCAATAATTAGGTTTGCAACTTGAATCAAGTTTCTTAATTCTACAATTTCTCTTGAAGGAATTGAAGATTTCCAAATAATATTGATTTCTTTATCAAGCAATTTAATCCTTCTAAGTGCTCGATTAAGTCGCTGATAATTTCTCACAATGCCAACTTCTGTTGACATTGTGTCTTTGAGCATAGTTAAATCATTAACAATAGATGCATGCTCAGTAAGTATATCGAGGCCATCAGCTCGCCAATCAGGTAGTTTGTGAGTGATATTCTCAGGTGGGTTTTCGATGATATGTCTTGCTGCATTGTCGGCAAAAACTACTGCTTCTAGTAAACTGTTAGAAGCTAGTCTATTTGCACCATGCATTCCAGTACATGCGACTTCTCCAACTGCGTATAGGTGAGGGATAACAGAATTACTGTCAAGCATCTTTGGCCTGCCGAATTGGTCTACTTCCAATCCACCTACAACATAATGTGCGGCTGGAGAAATAGGTAAGTGATCATGTCCAAGAGTAAGATTATACTTGTCAAGATGTTTTTGCATATTTGGGAATGAATTCTTTAATATTTCTTTATCTAAGTGAGAGGTTACCAAATAGACCCATTTATTGCCAGTTTGTTTCAGATTTTGGTCAATTGCCCTTGCAACTATATCTCTTGTCGCCATTGAGCCAAGACTTGAAAACTCTAAGGTAAATGAGTAATCATCTGGTTTTGGAGCCTCAGTACCATTAGTAAGAGATTGCTTACAATCACTTTGCCAATTTTCTAATCCTTGTTTGTCAAGAATTACTCCACCTTCTCCTCTAAGTGCTTCAGTAATCAAAAATGGACGACCATTTTCAATAGCAAGTGCTGTTGGATGAAATTGAATGAATGCCATATCTTTTACTGATGCTCCACAACGAAATGCCATAGCAATTCCATCTCCTGTTGCGACATTTGGATTAGTGGTTTTTGCCCATAATTGGCCAACTCCGCCTGTTGCGATAATCACTGCATCAGCGCCTAATGTAATCACTTCTTTTGTTAGTTGATCAAAACACCAAATGCCACAAACACCTTTGCTTGGATCGCCATGTTGTCTTTGAATTAGGTCCATAGCAAGGGTATTTCTCATCAGTTCAATTTTTGGATGCTGTTTAGCAGCTTCGCTTAGTGCACGTTCAATTTCTCTTCCAGTAGCATCTTTTGCATGTAGAATTCTTCTCTCAGAATGTCCACCTTCTTTGGCTAGTCTAAATGCTCCATCTTCATTTTTTTCAAAATTCACACCAATATTTACTAGTTCATTTATACAATCCGAAGCGCGCTCAATTACATTTCTAACGACTTCTTCATTGCAAAGCCCGTCACCTGATTGCAATGTATCAATTATATGGGCATTTTTTCCACTTTTATTGGTCTTGTCAAGAATTCCAGCAATTCCTCCTTGAGCCCAATTAGTTGATGAGTCCTTTAATCGCTGTTTGGTTATTATCACAATGTCATGGCCATTATTTGCCAATTTCAGAGCAGAGAACAGTCCAGCGATTCCGCTACCGATTATGGCTATTCTCGACATAGTGAGCAGATTGAGCCAAATAAGTCTCACTTTTGAACTGTTTGAG
>MDTE01162972.1_pt1 | contig 14747 bp, 12 predicted proteins | sample 811231 | NCBI WGS metagenome assembly MDTE01 (sample SAMN05326651, study PRJNA326480) | marine metagenome | isolation source: seawater | place: Indian Ocean: Red Sea | collected 2010 | reverse complement strand
GAGATCATCAACAATTACAAATTTCTCATATTTTTCTAATGCATTTTTTTGTAAGGATAAAGAATTACTACCGTACTCCAGTTCATAACTACCTTCCAATAATTCTCCAGGAAGTTTACCCGGTTTCCTAGCAAAAATTAACGGTTTTTTGTTTTTTAAAGCAATGGCAGTCCCAAAAATAAAACCTCTTGCATCGATGCAAATAATAGCATCAGTATTATTAAATATTCGATGTCCACTCATTTCATCAATGACTTTTTCGAATAAATCAGGATTTTGCATAATTGGAAGCATGTCTTTAAAGACGATTCCCTTCTTAGGAAAATCTTTATAGTCTTGAATTAAATTTTTTACTTCTTCATAATTCATTTTTATTGTTTAATTAACTTATTATTAACTAAAACATTATCAAATTTGATTACTAAAGCAAATTTAATTTATAATCTTCTAAAATATTCCTTTAAAAAGTTTTTAAAATAATAAATAATAATTTATGAAAAAGAAATTAGCATTTGTTTTTTTTGGGCAAAATAGGAATGATAAATATGTATTACAGCAAATAAATAATATTAGAAAAGCTGAAAAAAATTTATCCGATTATGCTGAGTTTAGTTTATTTGACTGCTCGAGAAATGGCTTTAAAAATGAACTTTGTGAAAGAGTTGTTTTAGATGGTCTGAAAAATGAAAAGGAAATCTTTGAAGAATGGGACCCTTTAGCAAAATTTAGAGAAGATAAAAAAAGAAAAAATCAAGGGGGATGGCGATTTGCTACTATTTATATCCAAGCTAAAGATTACTTACAATTCGTAAATTTACGTAAAGATATAGATTTTGTTTTTAGATTAAGAACAGATTGTTTGGTTGATTCTGAATTAATATGCAAGGCAGTTAAGGAAGTTTTTCCTAAAAATACAACTTCACCTTATAGAATTCTTCAAAATAAAGCATGGGTTCAATTTGCACATTTACTTTATCCTTTTTATTTACACGACACTGCTTTCCTAGTTTCACGATATGATCTTTTAAAGATTTCTGAAGAATGCTTAAATTCTACTCAAAATTATCCTTCTAGAGCATTGCCCTGCAACTTTTGGGGACCTATATTTTTGAAAAATAATAATTTGCTCATTAATTATTTTTCATATTTTTATAATGAATATAACAGTATTCCAAAAGTGAAGTTAAATTCGCATGCTTTAAATTTATTACCCCTATATTGGAAATATTTATCAGCTAATTTTTATATAAATCATAATCCACCAGTAGAAATGAATTGGGCATATAGGGAAAAACCTGAAAAAAGAAGCTGGAGGTTATTGCCTCTATGTTTTTTAAAAAATCTTTCAATAAAACATATTTATTTTCTTTATAAAATATGTGATTGTGTATATATAGAAGAATCTTTGGACTATCTTAATATAAAAAAAATATGTTCTAATAAAGACTTAAATATTAAGGGTTTATTTATGTTAGGTTTTCTTACATTAAACGCAGTTATAAAAAAAATCTTACATAAATTACTTATTTTAAAAACCCCTTTCTAATAAATTTTAAAAATATATAAGGTAATTAAATGAAAAATAATTCAATAAATAATAAACATATATTCAAATTGTGGAAAAATATTAACTCAAAAAATAAGAAAAAGGTTATCTTTGTTTTTTTTATTGGTCTTTTAAGTAGTGTTCTAGAAATTTTATCAATTGCTTCTATTTATCCATTCCTTAATTTTCTAACTAATAGCAATCAAGCTGATAATAAATTTTTGGACTTTTTATTTGTATTTTCTGCAGCTTACGATGGTAACCCAAAATTATTTTTATTAATTTTATTTATTTCGCTTGTTTTTTCATCTGCTTTATTTAGATTATTTAACCTCTGGCTTAATGGTTATGTAGCCGCATCTATTGGAACAGAGTTGAGTTATAAAATATTTGATTCGGTATTACATCAACCATTAATTTTTCATAAGAGAAATAATAGTAGTAAGTTAATAACAGCTATATCAAGGCATTTAGATAATACTGTCTTAGCAATTAATTTTTCTCTTATTTTTATTACTAATGTTCTTGCTTCCATTTCAATCATCTTTATTTTACTTTATTTGAGTCCTTCCTTTGCTCCTTTGATTATATTCTTATTTTTAGTTTCCTATCTTTTGATTTCTATCTTACTTAAAAAAAGACTTGTCGGAATAAGCAAAAAAGTAGTTAAAAATTCGAATAATATTACGAAAATAATACAAGAATCCTTAGGTTCAATTAGGGATATTCTGATCGATGATCTTAGTAAATTTTATAATTCAAGATATTTAGAAGATGATAGATCTCTAAGAAGAGCTCAATTTATGGGTCAATTTTATAGTGGTGCGCCTAAATATATTTTAGAAGTACTTGGTACAGCAGTAATTATTTATTTAATTGGATTTGGTTTAGAGGATTTTGAAAATTCAGATTCTATAGCAATTGTGGGCGTTTTTACACTTGGAGCACAAAGATTACTTCCAATAATGCAAGTAGCTTATACATCATTTTCACAAATTAAAATAAATTATTCTGCTATCGGCGAAGTTTTAAATTTTTTATCACTTGAAAGTTCAAATTATGAACTATCTTATAGAAATAATAAACCTGAGATAATTAAAAATATCAGTGCTTCTAACTTAAGTTTTGGGTATTTAGATAAAAAATTTGCAATAAAAGATTTTAATTTTGAAATCTCAAAAGGCGAAATTATAGGAATAGTAGGACATTCAGGAAGTGGAAAGAGTACATTGCTTGATATTTTGATGGGACTACTTGAACCAACTAAAGGAAATTTATTTGTAAATAATTTACCCCTATATAATAATGAAAATCAATGGAGGGTAAGATCTTGGAGAAGAAATATATCCCATGTTCCACAGAATGTATATCTATGTGACGAGGATATAATCTCAAATATTGCTTTTGGTATTCCTAAAAACAAAGTTAATTTTAAATTAATAAATAAACTCCTAGAAATTACTGCCTTAAAAGATGTAGTTGAGAGTCTACCTGATAAATTGAGAACTAATGTGGGAGAAAAAGGAGTAAATTTAAGTGGTGGCCAGGTTCAAAGGATTGGGATTGCGAGGGCTTTATATAAAAATCCTCAAATTCTTTTTCTTGATGAAGCAACAAGTGCTCTTGATAAAGAAACTGAAGATCTAGTTCTTAATAAGATTATTAATTTCAGAAAAGATGAGATGACAATTATCCTTGTTACTCATAGATTATCAACATTAAAATATTGTAATAAGGTGTTTAAAATTCAAAAAAATAAGAAACTAACAATTATTTGAAATATTCAATATTTTGATCAAATTATAAGGTTTAAAGAGGATGCCTTTCTTCTAATGAAAAGTATTAAAAAAATATCTAAGATTACATATATAGATAATATTAATAATATAAAAAAATTATCTATATTTAAGAATTTCAATAATATAAGTGAAGAACTATAGATTAATAATTTTATAAGATAAATAAATGATATTTGTATATGTTTGAATTTCATCTTAGATAGTAATTGATAAGCATGTTGATTATGCGGAGTAGAAAAAAACTTTTCGCCATTTTTTAATCTAATTAGAATTGTCAAACTAGTATCAACAAGCAAGGGTAAAAGAGGAGTAAAAATTAGCAATAACTTTTCAAAACTAAAATTCAATATATTCTCAATAAATATATTGGATATTAATAAACCAGTAAAACAGCTTCCAATGTCCCCCATAAAAATAAGACCAAAAGCATTAAATATCAAAAAACCAAGTGTAGAAAAAACACTTATAAGAATTTCTTCATGAATTAAATTAAGATCGAATATTTTACTATCAAGTAATAAATAAGTTAATAAAATAAAACAAAATTGACTTCCAAGAAGAGTATTCAAGCCATCAAAAAAATTAAAAAGGTTTATAAACGTAATGCATATAAAAAGAACTAAAATTATTGGCAAGTAACCACTATTTAAGTTTCCAAGAATCAATATCAAAGATGATAATATTTGAACAAATAATCTAAAGTATCTATTTAATGAAAAAATATCATCTAGTATAATTAAAAAGAATAAAAGGGAAAAAGAAATAAAAAATATTTGGTTAAATGTGTTGTTTAAAAAAGTATACAAGAAATAAGATATAACAATAGAAATTCCTCCTAATTTAGAGGTTGGTTTTTTATGTAATTTTCTCTTATCTGGTACATCATATATTTTTAATTTACCCGATAAAAAAATTAGAGCTGGGCAGAGAAATAATGAGGTTAAAAAGCTATATAGAATCATAAAGCGAAAAACATGATACAAATGCCTCTGCATAAAACTTGCCACATTGAGAACCCCTATATTTAGCTAAAGCTTTAATTGTCTCTTCATTGCGGGGATGTGGTCTATCTCTCTCTACATTTTCATAACATTTTAAACTTCTTACTTTGGCATTTAAATCATTCTCAGTTACTGAAATAAATACATTTGGATCGAAATTTTCTGAATTGGCATATGCCCAATCAGTAGAACTTAAAATTTCCATAAAAAAAATGTTTTTTATCAATGGTAATTGAAGATCAGGTCTTCTTTGGGGTAATCTCGCAGCTGCTAATGTTAATTCTGAGACTACTTTATGATCAATATTTAGGTCTTTAGGATGATGAGTAAAGATTGTTTGGGGTTTAATTTTTTTAATTGATGTTTCTATAAAATTAACAATATTGTATGAATCTACATTATGTAAAGATAAATTTGGGAAAGTTCCAAAGTTTACATTCTTAATCCCTACTAAATTGCAGGCTTTCTTACATCTCGTTTTTAAGATCTCTTCTTTGTCACCATTAAATCTTTTGTCAGCTTGGCCTGAAATAATAAGAGTTTCAACATTTATTCCAGAGCTTTTAAATTTGTTGGCCGTGGCTCCAAATCCTAGTATTTCATCATCGGGATGAGAAACTATACATAGGACTGGTCCAGGGAAGGCGTTTGACATTTAATTATGAGATTATATGCAATATTCTCGTACTCCAGTTCCTATAAGTAAAATCCCACATTTATCAAAATCTAAAATACCATTTTTTTTGATTTCATTCTTAGCTCCTTCATAGACTTCTTCAGATGCTGACTCATTATAGTAAGTTGAGGCTTCATAAAAGAATTTGAAATCTTCAAAATTACTTATTGACAATTTACTTTGAAAATAATGTACCTCTACTTCCCAGAATGATTTACGAAAAAGGGGTCTCAAGATATCTTCGCCAAAATTAAGACTATCCATTACTGGTTCTGAAATGTCATAAAATTTGGAACAGAAATCTATCATTCCATGTTTTGGACAGGGGGTAAAAATTGATACTCTTCCAGTTTTAGCAGTTCTTTTTTGCATCTCTTTCAATACTTCTAATCTTTTTGGAGAGTAATAAATAGCATAGCTACTTTGAGCAAGCGTATAGTTTTTATCTTTAAAATTATTATCTAAGAAGGTTGAAATATCTCCCATGTCAAGTACATGAGCTGAAACTCTATCTTTAATGTGATTTGGAATAGTTTTCTTTAGCGTTTCTATAGAATCTTTTGAAATATCAATAGCAGTAACATGCCCATTTAAACCAGCATCTTCTGCCATAAATTTTGTTTGTGCGCCTGTCCCACAACCTACATCTAATATTTGCTCGCCAGTTCTAATTTTTAGTCTTTTTTGAAGCCATGAGTGAAAATTTTTTGATTGATATTTTTCGTTTATATTTAAACGCATTTTAAGATCATCACTATTTATAGCTCTTCTTTTCTTTTCACCGGTCCAAACATGTTCTGAATTTGACATTTAATTTAAAATTCTTTATTTATTAAATCATTATTTGAGTCAATTTAAATCTTACATAAGATAATTCTTAATTTCTTAAGTAATTATTATTTAGTTTTAATGAAATTAATAATAAGTCTTAATCTATATATCATTCTAAATATTCTTGAAGGTAATAATCTTAAGAATATTTGATATGTTACGGCTAATGGGAAAAAAGTTAAGTTATATAGGGATTTTGAAGTCATAATTAAATGTGCTTTTAAGACTTCCTTTAAGATTTTCCAACCTCTTCTTCTGAAAATAGCATTGTCGATATCATAAGTAGTTACAAGTGGCCTTTCAATATAGTTGATATATTTGCAGATTTTTAATAACTTTGCTGATAAAACCCAGTCTTCAGCAAATCTAGTTTCTGCAAATCCTCCAATTTTTAAGAATAATTTCCTCTCAATGGCTAAAGTAACTCCAGGATAGGGATTTTTGAATGGAAGTATTTTTTTTGCATTTTTTATTCCAATCGATTTGCTTATGAAACTTTTTGAATTATTAATATATTCAATATTTGAATATGAAACTCCATATTTTATTACCATTGGATACTGCAAATTAATTCTTTCTTGATGACACGTATCGCCTGCATCAATTAAAAAAATATACTTTGATGAGGAATTTTCTACACCTATATTCCTTGCGACTCCTGGTCCACTATTTTTGGCTATAAATTTTTTTATTACTTTACCTGATAATTTAGTGGGGATATAAAAATCAATTTTTTTTGATTTTTTCCCATCATAAATAATTATTATTTCTGAAATTATCTCAAAATTATACAATTTCTCTAAAGAAAATAAGGATTTTTCAATATCTTCTTTTGTCGTTTTCTCCCAGATGGGCATTATAAAACCTATTGACATAGATTTTTTATGATAAGCCTTTTTATAAGTATACTTAAACGTATTATTATATAAAGGATGCTAAAAATTGGATTAAAATTTTTAAGTAGAATAATTAAGTTTTCTTTGTGCAATATATATTTTTTGTTTGAACTGACACCTTTTTCATTCTCAAAAATGCATAATAAATCTGGAACTAAACAAATGGATTTTCGTTTAATTGAAAATAAGTTACTATTTCCTAAATTTATTAAATATAAAAGTAGATATTCATAATCTGAGCTTATTTTTAAATTAGAGTTGTATTTCAGTTTATTCTTTCTAAAAATCAATGCATTATGGCAGTAAGGCATTCCACTAAATAAAAATTTAAATTTTGATATACTCTTACCACTAAAATTGGATAATTGGTATGGGAAATAAAAAATCGAAAATGAATAATTAAAATCTACTTTATTTTTTATTTTAAGCAAATCACCTGCTCCTAATACTACATAAAGTTCATTTTCTTTAATTAATTCTAATCCTTGGTTGATTGAATTATAGATCCCATTTTTTGTTGATTGAATGATTTCATAATCATAAAAATAATTGCGCCTAATATTCTCAGCAAATAATTTTGTAATTTTAAAGCAACTTTCATCAACTATAATCAAATGTTTTATAGTGATATATTGCTGTTTTAGCAATGGTTCTATTGATTCCTTTAAGGCATTTGTATTTTTATCTTTAAAGGGTGTAATTACATTTATTATTTGATTCATATTCAAAGTAAATTGAATTCAATAGCTGATGAAGTATATGTAATAATCCCGATTAAAGATATGAGAAATAGAATATTTAATTTGGGGTTATATTTCCTTCTATAAAATGATAAAGCAATAAATGAACTAATAAAAGATAAATATGACATTCTAGAAAATAACTGAGCAGCTACAAAACTCATTGGCGCAAATAAGAAGGGTACTATGAATATAGAAAATAAAAATCTTGCCTTGATATCATCTAATTCTGATTTTACAAATTTTATGAGCAGTGGAATAGTTATTAAGGATGAAGTAAATAATCTATAATAACTTCCTACTAATCCAGAGTTGTAAGTTTCATTTCTATATAAATATTTAGAAGCCTTTATAAGTACATTATCTGTAAGGAATGAATATGAGAAGATGATAAATATTATTAAACTTATTAGAAAAATACCATAATAGAAGATACTTGATATTTTAATTTTGAGTTTGTCGTTATTAATAGAATTTTCAATCTTTTTTAATAAGGAGGTAATATTAAAAACTAAAATAATTAATATAAAAAAGCCTAAAACTGTTTCATGAGTTAATATTCCAAGGATAATAAATAAAGATGCAATAATTAAATAAATTTTTTCTTTAAAGAGATTTTTTCTACTAAAAAAGAATGATATTCCGATTAAAAAACAAGCAATTGCAAAACCTTGTCTAAGTGCATTCAAATTTAAAAGTGGGAAAATGCTACTTGAGAATAAATAAAAAATACTAATTGGACTTCTTAATAATATGCCTGTTATGAATTCAAGTGAAGTAATTATAAATGGGACTAAATGGGTGGTTATTTCATTAAATTCCCCGAATATTTGATTTAAAATATCTCTTAGAAAAATAAAGCCTGGAGCAGGTGTAATATTGTTATTTTCTGCGAAGAATTTTATATATAAATTATAATCACCATAATTCTTAATAACTCTAATATTATTGATAATAAAAAAAAATAATAGACTACTTAAATATACATATTTTGTATTTCTTAAAAATAATATGCCTGAAGCATAAAGTAAATATAACAAGAGCAGAATATTAATAACCATTATGCATTAATCTTTTTCATCGAAAATTTAAAATGATATGACATGATATAGTCTCTTTTAATTAGTATCTAAATAATAATGTGTGAACTTTTGTTTCTTTCCCAATCTGGTACCAATTTTTTTAAAAGTGAAAGACTTTCTTCTGTTTTTTTATTTAATATTTTTTCTTCTAATATTGTAATTAATTCAATAAAATTTTCTTCAAAATGAAACTCCTCTTTGGCTCGAAATATTCTAGGGTGGGCTGTAATTTCTGACTTAACATTAACGAGTAATTCTTCATATAATTTTTCTCCGTCTCTTAACTTAGTAATTACAATTTCTATATCGCCATTAGGATTTTGTTTATTTTTTATTTTAAGACCGCTTAATTGAATCATTTGTTCAGCTAATTTTTTTATTGGAATTGCCTCACCCATATCTAAAAGAAATAGATCACCTTGTTTTGATAAATGGATTGATTGGATCACTAATTGAGAAGCTTCTTTTACAGTCATAAAAAATCTTACTATTTTGCTATGTGTTAGGGTTATTGGCCCTCCATTTTTAATTTGTTCTTTGAATAAGTTGACCACTGAACCTGATGAACCTAATACATTCCCAAACCTAACCATAGAAAAATTAGTTAATTGATTCGGTTTTAAATGAGCATAATAATTGACAATTTTCTCTGATAGTCTTTTTGAAGCGCCCATTATATTAGTTGGCCTAACTGCTTTATCAGTAGAAATTAGGACCATCTTTTTGATTTTAAAATCTATTGCTTTTTTACATAGTATATGTGTTGAGAGAAAATTATTAATTATTCCAGAAATTGGATTTGATTCAACTATTGGAACATGTTTATAGGCCGCAGCATGAATAAGAACATCTATATTAAATTTTGAGAATATCTTGTCTAAAAAAATTTCATCGCATACATTTCCTAAAACTGAAATAACTTCAATCTTGGGGTTTAATTTTTTTAAATTGTTAGAAATAGTATATAAATTTATTTCGCTAATTTCTATAAGTAAGAGTTTTGCTGGATTTAGTTCAATTAATTCTTTGCATAATTGAGAACCTATTGACCCCCCTGCACCTGTAATACAAATTATTTTATTTTTGATTGCAGGACCAAATAATTTATCAATTGGCTTTATTGCTTCTCTACAAAGAAGATCTTCTATCTCAATTTTTTTTAACCTATTTATTGAGTTTATGTCCACACTTAATTCTTCGAATGAAGGAACTTGAAAAACTTCAAGTTCATATTTTTTGATTTCAAGTACAATTTCTCTTCTTCTCGAATTTGATATTTTTGGTAAAGCCATAAGAACTGTTGAAATATTATCTCTAAAACGTGATAATTCTTTTGGAGAATATATCTTTATCCCGTCAATTTCTAAGCCACAGATCTTTTTGTTATCATCTATAAAACCAATTACATTATATTTATTTGATAATTTGATTGACTTTAATAGTTGCGCACCTGCAATTCCTGCTCCGTAAATCACTACTTTTTTATTTTTATTAACTTTTTCATTACTAGATCTAAGAGATAAAATTAAGTCTCTTAAAACTATCCTCAACCCTGCCCCAAAAAAAGTATTAAATAAAATAATGCTTAAATATTTATCAGGAAAGCTTTTACCTGAAAGAATAAGCTCAACTAACATCATTAAAATGCAAGATGCTATGTTTCTTGCCAGCATATAGTAAACAGATTGGCTTCCTATATAACTTGTAATGCTTCTATACTGGCCAGTAATTAAATAAAGTATTATCCAGCTAAATAGAATAAGAAGCCTAATTAAAGGATTTTCTGAGAAAAATATTAGATTATCCTTATAAATAAGAATAAAAGATAAATTTATGATTATTAAATCGATTATTATTAATATGATTTTTCTGTTCTTGGATTTATAAAACTTCTCGAATTTTTTAAAAGGTAATATCTCTAATGATTTTATTATGAAATTCAAAAACATTTATAAATTAATTTAATTGGATGACTGCATTTTTATAGGTGAACTTTGATTTTGATAGTTTTTTCTTTGGATTTCCTCATTATCATTTGCCTTATTTATATAGTACATATAGAAAAAGTTTTTTAATTTATTTTTTATTTATAGGTGATAATTATACTATAGAAAGATAAATTTTTTATGATATATTTTGCTTGTTTTTAAATTTTCAGAGAGAAAGTTTTTATTTAAGAATCTTTTTTAATTCACTATAACTTTTTGGCAAGAATTTTGCCTTTTTTGCATATTCTAAGAAAATACCATCTTTAATATTTGGATATTGGATATAGATCAAAGAAATCCCATTAATTGATTCTCTTAAACTTGTAGAGGCTATGCTTACTAAAAAGGATTCTTCATCAAATAATAAATCTGAAGTACAACAATTACTGAATTTTCTAGGAATGCTTTTTGGGTAGTTTTTGTATTCTGAAGGAGTAAATGGGTGTTCTTTTATGATTAGCTTATAACCAGAATTTTTAAAAAAGTTCCAATCTGGCGACCAATGATCATCTGAGTCTGAGAAAGCGAATAAAATTGTTTTTTTTGGAATTTTGTACTTGTGTTTAAAATCTTTTTTAATTAAAGATACTGATTTTGTTTGGTCTACATATTTCTGCGTTAGCCAACAATCTCCCTCACCTCCAAAGTAATATTTTTTTCGTAGAGGATCGAATATTAATTGTTTCAGAATTTGCTTTATAAGATAACTTTTTGTAGAAAAATATGTTTTTTTCCCATTTATTAAATAATTAATTGGGTCAACAAATCTTAATCGATAATTTTTTCTTGATAGATATACATCTTTATAAAAAACTGTTATTTTGAGGTCAATTGCTTTTTTAATAAACTTGCACTGATTAAGAGTTCCAAGAGAAAAAATTGTAATTGATTTTATATCATCACAAATAGTCCATTTATAATTTTTTAAAGCGGAGATGTCTTGATTAATACCTTTTAATTTTGAACCTATATATCTTTTAGATAAGTCTTTAAGTTTGTTTTTTAAATTTTCATCCAGAGTGATTATCTTTACTGGATGATTTTTTTCTCGAAGATCGATATATCTACTAAGTACAAAAACTATGTCCGCATTACAAACGCTGTATATGTAGTGGTATTTATTATTTTTTAAAAGCTTATTGTTTAACATAAAAAATTTTTTATAAATTTTATTTTTTATTTATAATTTTTATTGAATTGAATCTTCTATATCAGATAATTATAAAATATTAACCATAGATTATTCTGAAAACTTATTAATTTTTGTTTAATTGGATTATTTTATTTTTCTTATAAAAATAAAAATGAATAAGTTTAGAATTTTTTAAATAAAACAATAGCCCTTTAAAAGGCTAATAAATTCACCTTAATAAGATATAACTATGACTCTAAAACTCAATATTAAAATTAAGGATTTTTAAGTAAAGTATGGATACGATTTTGGTTACTGGTGGAGCAGGTTTTATTGGAACTCATACCTGTTTAACACTACTACAAAAAGGATATAAAGTTATAGTTTTAGATTCGTTTATAAATAGCAAATCACTTGCAATAGAAAGGGTAAAAGAAATTTGCAGAATACATAAAATCAATCACAAGGAAAAATTTAATTTTGTTCAAGGGGATTTGAAAGATATAAATATAATTTATAAAACTTTTCGAAATTCAGAATTAGAAGGTTTCCCTATAAATTCTGTAATTCATCTAGCAGGCTTAAAAGCTGTTCATGAATCTATTCAAAACCCACTACTGTATTGGGATAATAACTTGATTGGCACAATCAATTTATTAAAAATAATGGATGCGCAAAACTGTAGAACCTTAGTATTTAGTAGTTCAGCTACTATTTATGGATATAAATCAGATGAAATTATTAAGGAAAATGATTTAATTAACCCAATAAATCCATACGGAAATACAAAAAATGCTATCGAAAAGATCTTGTTTGATATTTTTCAAAGTTCTAACGAAAAATGGAAAATTATAAATTTAAGATACTTTAACCCTATTGGAGCACACCATACTGGATTAATTGGAGAGGAGCCAAAAGGGATTCCAAATAATATTTTTCCAATAATTCTAAAAGTTGCCGCAGGCATTATGCCAAAATTGAAGATTTATGGAAAAAATTGGCCGACTGTTGATGGTACAGGAGTTAGAGATTATATACATGTTATGGACTTGGCTGAAGCACATATTGCTTCTTTAGAGTACTTGTCAAATTCTGATAACAAACAAATGAGGAGTTTGAATTTAGGAACGGGTAAGGGTACGAGTGTTTTACAGCTGATAAATTGTTTTGAGGCAGTAAATAAAGTCAAAGTACCTTATGAAATTGTTGATAAAAGAAAGGGTGATGTTGCTTCTGTTATTGCAGATAATTATCTCGCCATTTCACTTCTAAAGTGGCTGCCTAAAAGAGATCTCAAACAAATGTGCCTAGATGGTTGGAAATGGGAAATAAATAATCCTAAAGGTTATGAGAATTGAGTTTACAATCTACATATATTAGAGAATAGTTCCTCTTTGAAGCTTTTAATTGTTTTATCCAATCCATCATTTAAATTTATTTTAGGCTCCCAACCTAGTTTTTTTATTCTGCTTACATCTAATTGTTTTTTAGGTGTACCATCTGGCCTATTTAAATCCCATAAAATATCACCTTTAAAATCAAATTTATCAGCAATTTTCTTAGCTAATTCTTTAATTGAGATATCTTTACCAGTTCCCACATTTAAATAACAAAGTGTGTTTTCTGGATCATTTGCATTGGTTCTTATATCTGGATACCAATTTTCAAGAACAAATCTTACTGCTTCACTAAGATCATCCACATGCATAAATTCTCTAAGAGGTGACCCAGAACCCCATAGAGTGATAGATTTTGAATCTTTTGCTTTTGCCTCATAAAATTTTCTTATTAAAGCAGCCATTACATGGCTGGTTCCTAAATTGTAATTATCTCGTGGACCATATAAGTTTGTTGGCATCAAAGATATTGCATCAAAACCTTCCTGTATTCTCAATGCTTGACATAATTTTATACCTGCGATCTTTGCAATTGCATACCATTCATTTGTTTTTTCAAGATCGCCTGTAAGTAAAGCTTCTTCTTTTATTGGTTGTTCAGCGAATTTTGGATAAATACAACTACTCCCAAGAAAAAGTAATCTTTTTACCTTACTAAGAAAAGAAATTTCAATTAGATTATTCTGGATTTTTAAATTTTCAAGTAAAAAATCTGAAGGAAAAGTTGCGTTAGCTAATATCCCACCTACTTTTGCAGATGCGATTATGACAATATTTGGTTTATTAAATTCAAACCAGTTTTTTAAATCTGAATAATTTAGTAAATTTAATTCTTTTTTTGAAGGAGCGAAAATTTTTCCTCCATTTTTCTCTCCATATCCATTTTGTATTAGGTTTCTTTTTATGGAACTTCCAACCATTCCATTAGCTCCAGCAATAAAAATTTTGTCTGAAAAAGAAATCTTTCTTTTATCCATAATATGAATTAGTAATTAGATTTTATAAAGTTAAAGATTTTCTTTTTTAAGAATAAGTTCTTTTTGCGATTCCTCTTTATCAAATAATATCATTTCACTTATTAAATCCTCCAAAGAAAAGTTTGGCTTCCATCCTAGTTTTGTGTATGCTTTTTTTGAGTCACCTAATAATTGATCAACCTCTGTAGGTCTAAAATATCTTTTATCAACTTTAATGACTATTTCTTTTGTATCTGATCTCCTACCAACTTCTTCTAATCCACTTCCTTCCCAAATTATAGAGGATGATTCTTTCCCTTCCCAACCTAATTTTTCTGCGCAAATTTCAATAAATTTTCTAACTGTTTCCATTCTCCCAGTTGAGATCACGTAATCTTCGGGACTATCCTGTTGTAGCATTAACCATTGCATTTCTACAAAATCTTTTGCATGCCCCCAATCTCTTTTTGCATCTAAATTTCCAACATAAATACATTTTTCTAGTCCCGCATCTATTCTTGTAAGACCTCTTGTAATTTTTCTAGTAACAAAGGTTTCTCCCCTTCTTGGACTTTCGTGGTTAAAAAGTATTCCATTGCAAGCATAGATTCCATAAGCTTCACGGTAATTGATAGTAATCCAATAAGCATAAAGCTTTGAAACTGCATAAGGACTTCTTGGATAAATAGGCGTATTTTCATTT
>MDTE01117263.1_pt1 | contig 14748 bp, 19 predicted proteins | sample 811231 | NCBI WGS metagenome assembly MDTE01 (sample SAMN05326651, study PRJNA326480) | marine metagenome | isolation source: seawater | place: Indian Ocean: Red Sea | collected 2010 | reverse complement strand
TGTTTTTAAATCCAAAAAATCCAAGAACAGAGAAAACAATAGCAAAAGCAATGCAGTTAATGAAAGAACATGGTTTAGTTCCTATGTATCATACTATGAAAGCATATAAGATGACCCGTGCGAAACACCCAGATGGTTCTGCTTACTTCAAGAGTGATTACCCAAAATACGAAAGTTTACATGAAGGCAGAGATGCAGACTTGTATCATGTTACTGATGATGCAGGTGTTATGGGCATACTGCGTAGCGGTGCTATTAAACCCAAAAACATCTATACTGATAGAGAAGCAGGCGAAGAGGCAGAAATTGGTCCAAGAATTAGCCTCACAAGAGATTTTGATTTTGATTTAGGCGATTTTAAACTTATCATTGATCAAAGAAAACTAGCACAGACACATAGAATTAAACCTTATACTCCAGAAGAAATGCGAGATGAAGTTGAGGACGAAGAAGAAGAGTATGTGCAAAAGTCTATTCCACTAGGTTACATCAAGGCAATACACCTTGAATCTGATGATGATGCAACAGACGAATTAAAAGACTTGGCCAAACGTGCAGATATACCATTGGTTACAGGTGATAGACGAAACCTAGAAGTAGTAGAAAACTTCGCTGATGGCAAGGTAAAAGGTAAAAGCAGACCAGGTAGAGTAAAACGTGCAGGTGCAAGTTGCAAAGGATCAGTAACAGATTTAAGAAGAAAAGCAAAGAATAGTAGTGGTGAAAAAGCAAAAATGTATCACTGGTGTGCTAACATGAAATCAGGAAAAAAGAAATAAAAAGGTTATTTAAATGTCAGAAAATTGTTTGTGGCTTACAAACGGATTACATATTGGTGATACTGGTATAAAAAGATCATCAAAGGACCCTGCCAATTCAAGAAGAGTCTTATCTAAGTTTTGTTGCAGATCAAAGCAGACATACGAAGACTACGAATTAATTGATAACAAACAATTAAAAGAAACAATTCTGCCAGAATACTCTCCAACGGATCATATTAAGAAACTAAACAACACAGAAGTCAATTATGAAAATTTCAAAAATTCTGTTTGTAGAACTTGTTACGACGCTGAAAAAACTACAGGAAACAGTATGAGGACGACATACGAAACTATGTATGGAAAATCAGATGTTTCTGATGGAAAAGTTAGACTGTTACAATTGAGCTTTGGTAATTTCTGTAATTTTAAATGTAGATATTGCACTCCACGATTTAGTACAACATGGAATGAAGATACACCTTTCATGAAAGAGGTACATCATCAAATGAGAAATGATCCAAATAGAATGGGAGTCTCGTATACACAGATAGTGAATACTGAAAGACAAACATATGACATCGAAGAAAATATAGTTAAACAGTTAGAGCAAGTAGATCTCAGTGAATTAGTTTATGTGGGAGTTTTTGGAGGAGAACCTTTTCTTTCAAGGCATTGGGAATCATTTGTAGAACTTTTAGAAAAAAAATCTGATGTATCTAAAATAAGACTTCAGATAAACTCTAACTTCAGTATATTTCCAAAACCACACATAGTAAAAGTACTCTGTAAGTTTAGAGAAGTGGATCTTCGAGCTAGTGTAGAAGCCACAGGAAAGTTAGCAGAATATATAAGATCAGGTTTGAAATGGAACGTGTTTGAAAAAAATTTAGATAAATGGAGAGACATATCAAAAGAACATAAAAACATAAGACCTGTGGTACACATGGCAAATAATGCTTTTAACATTAATAAGATTACTGAGTTTGATGAATGGATAACAAGCAAAGGAATGACAAGTGGTGCAAAACCTTTCTTCGTGCAGTTTGTATACACTCCGGAATTTTTAGATCTTAGAAAAGTTCTAACGAAAGATCAACTAGATATTTGTCTTGGGAGAATAAACAATTTAAAATCAGATTATTTAAAAAGATCACTTTTACCTTTTGTTTCTAAAAATAATATATACCAACAAGATCTAGTTGGAAAGTTTATTGCCTTCAATGAATCATTAGATGAAGTAAGAAAAGAAAAACTTCATGATGTCAATCCAGAACTAGCAATGTGGATGGATGAAAATGTCAAAAAAGCCTTGTAAGTTAGCGTTCTCAGGATTAAACATAAAACACGACTCAGCTGGATTATGTTATAAAAGTGAAAATATCTTAAACATATCTCTAGAGGATTTTTCTAATACAGACCTTTTAGATATTGCGAACTCTACAGAGTTGCGTAAAACTAGGAGAGATTTGTTCCGTGGTAAATGGCCTGAAGATAATAATTGTATAAGATGCAAGAGAGAAGAAGAAATGGGTGCAGAATCTCCCAGACAAAAACACATGAAACAATATCAGGAATGGCACTCGGAAAACATAGATAAAGATGGATACATAAAAAACATAGATTATTTAGAAATACGTTTCCGAAATACTTGTAATTTGGCCTGCAGGCATTGTGATCCTAGATATAGTAGTCAATGGGTAGATGTAATCAAAAAAAATCCTCAGATCAATATAGGTCGGATTTATAAACTTAACAAAACAGATAAGTCATTATCGTTTGCCAAAAAGCCGAAAGAATATGTTGACTTTATAGCAGAACAAATAAAATCACATGGTCGTATGTTTTTCTGTGAGCTGACAGGAGGTGAACCTTTCTTTCAGAGAGAAATGTATGAATTTTTAGAAGAGTTATCAAATTATCCTGATATCAAACAAAAAATGATACTCGTGATAACAACTAATGGAACGATTGCAGGACATTTCAGGAAGTATGACCTTCAAAATCTATTATCAGGATTCGGTGAACTAGTACTCAAATTAAGTCTTGACTCCAGCAAAAGTTTTTATGAATATTTTAGGCAGAATGCAAAATGGGAAGATGTTGAAAATGGTGTAATTAAAGTGATAAAAAGTATACCAGAAACAGTGTTCAAGATCTCTATAACGCCTACCGTGTTTCAAGCCATGCGTTTTGAAGAAATATATAATGATTTTAGACACTTGTTTTATGAAGTAATGAATAGAGAAATGCAAGAATATGACCTGATTATATCAAGTCTTCATAAACCTGATTATCTTCGAGTAAAAAGTGCTCCTTTGGAATTTAAAGAACGTTACATTAAACAACTGCTAGATTTTAGGAAAAAAAATAACAATGCCCTCGCTAATAAACTGACAGATAAAACACTGAAAGAAATGACTTATTATCAGATTTTTATCGAGAGAGATTGGAAACATTTTTGTACTGCAACAAGTTCTTTAGATTCTTACCATAACAAGAACGTTTTTAACTATTTTCCGGAGTTGAAAGAATACTGGATCTAAGATTAATAGAACTAAATAGTTGTATGAGACTATTCGAATTATTACATATAGACGAAGGTAAGAAAAAACCTAAGCCAACTAACCCTAGTAAATGGGCATATTACAAAGGCCAAGCTAAGAAAAAGTTTGATGTTTATCCATCTGCTTATGCGAATGCATGGGCGGCCAAGATGTATAAGAAAGCTGGCGGGGGCTGGAGATAATGAGACTTAACGAGCTACACAGAGATGTAGTTCAAGATGCTGTTAAGTACCACATCGAGAACAACATACCTTTCAGAGAAAACATATTCAGACCTGGGACTCAGAACTTCTTTAGACTTTTTAACGAAGCAAGAAGACTTTACGAGAAAGGTCTTGTAAAAGCAGACTGGGAAGATATTGAGTTGTTCGAAACAGATATAGGAACAGTCATCAATACCAAACAAGGTAAGATCGCATTGGATCTTCCTTTTGAAGACTTAGAAGAATCAGAACATTCAGACAGGGCAGGTCAAATAGCCGCTGACAGTGTAAGAGGTTCTAAGTTCAGCAACAGAGACGATCTTGAATCAGCGTTATCAGATGCACTTCCAGACTTTCCTGACAAAGACTATGATAGAGGTAAAGCAGTAGAAAGAGCGATGGAAATATTGTACGGTGAGCTAGATGATATGCTAGAAGAAGCAGAATACAGAGGCAAGAAAGTAAAATTAAATTCACCTAAACGTGGTGGTAGCAAAAAGTATTATGTTTACACTAAAAACAAAAAAGGTAACGTAGTAAAAGTATCGTGGGGTGACACAACTGGTCTTAAAACCAAAGCAAACAATCCTGGTGCAGTAAAGAGCTTTGTAGCAAGACATGATTGTAAAAACAAGAACGACAAAACCAAAGCAGGATATTGGGCTTGTAGAACACCAAGATACAAGCAACTAGGTGTGAAAGGTGGCCAGTGGTGGTAAAGCCTTATGCAGATAAAAGAATTGAAGAAAACGTTTTTATTAGAACGTTTGAAAATGATGTAGAGTCATCTGAATTAGTTTGGCATAGAGATGCCAATAACAGAAATATAAAAGTGATGGAAGGCGAAGGTTGGAAGTTACAGTTTGATAATGCTCTACCAAAGCAAATGAAAGTGAATGAAAATTATTTTATTCCAGCAAACACATATCACAGAGTTATTAAAGGTAGCTCGAACTTGATATTAGAAGTTAAGGAGAAAGTATAATGTCAAAATTTCGATTGATACCGAAAGAAAATAGAAGTATAAAATTATCAAGTGATCAAGTTATTCAAGCGATTGCTAATTATCTTGCAGATGAAGATATGCTAACCGAAGCAGAATCTAGTGGTGTAATGACTTACATGATGGATGATGATGCAGGAATGACAGTTGAATTAATATTTGATCACAAACAAACGATGCAGTAGGAAAACAAAATGCGTTTAGTAGAAATAATTGATGAAGAATACCAAGGTGGATTACGTAAGTGGTTCAAGCAGAAATGGGTGAACATTGGCAAAAAGAAAAAAGGTGGTGGTCATCCTGAGTGTGGTACTTCAGGCAAGAAAAGTGGATACGCAAAATGTGTGCCGGCTTCTAAGGCCGCATCGATGAGTAAGAAAGAAAAAGAATCAGCAACAAGAAGAAAACGTGCCGCACAGAACAAAGCAGGGAGAGGTGGCAAGAAACAAGCAGGACAAGGTAATAAACCTATTAGAGTAAGTACGAAGGCCAAGTAGATGAGTAACAAGAGACGCTTCTTGGATGAATGGGAAAACCTATGTTGGAGCGATACAGATCCAAAAGATCTGTGGATGTTCGACAAACTACTTTTAGCAAAAAGGCTAGGATACAAATGTGGACCGGTAGGCACAGCAGTACCAGAGCCGGGCAAATATATCGTGAGACCATGCATCAATCCTATGGGTCTTGGACTAGGTGCAGAAATACATAACATCTTAAGGAAGACAGATCATTTACCTCCAGGTCATTTCTGGTGTGAGATATTCGAAGGAGATCATATCAGTGTTGACTATGAATATGGTGAACCTGTGCTGACCGTTAAAGGAATAAGATCTAATGATAAAGATCTGACAAGATGGAACAAATGGATCAAAGTTGATAACGATATTAAGTTTCCAGAAGTGCTAGAAGAATACAAAGACAAATACAAATATTTTAACTGTGAATTTATAGACAAGAAGTTAATTGAAGTACACTTGAGAGTCAATCCTGACTTTGCAAACGACAATTCGGAGTACATACCCGTATTCAAAGGTGATTCTATAGATCCACCAGAAGGTTATAGATACATCAAGGACCCTGAAGCACATGGGCGTATTGGTGCATTTATTAAATAAATACTTTTATGCGTTACAGTGAACTATTAGAATCTATGTCTTTTTCAGCAGGTCACAAGGACCCTAAGAGCAATTATTGGGTAAGTGACACAGATTCAGGCGATCCATATACAGATGAATTCTACAAAAATACTGACAAATATATGTACAGTGATGACGAACCACCTGCAAATCCAAATTACAAGGAAGAGCTAGATTTAACTTTATCAAACGCAAGTATGCGTGATGTAATGGATACATTAGGTTATACAACAGATTTAGAAAATTCTGCACCATTTCCGATTGATGAATTTATAGCAAGGACAACTCAATGGTTGCAAAAGAACATCGGAAAGCTATCTCCAGAAATAAAACCACAAATAGCAAAAAGACCACACGGTGCTACAATGATTGGTGGTGGTAAGCCTGAGGGATATTACAACAGAATTATCAAAAGAATGAACGAGATTGCCAGAACAGGCAAGGAGAATGGAGCCACACACGTCTGGGCTAGTTAGGTAAATATTGTTATGAAGCTATCACAAATATTTGAAACCAAAAAAGAAGTTAAAGATCGTAACCCTGTAGCCAAGGAATTACGACAGAATCCTCAATTTAAAGCAAAAACAGAAATAGATAAGAAGAAAGAAGCTAAAAAAGGATATCAAAAGCATAAAGGCAAGATAGCAGAAGATCAAGTTAACGAAAGAATGCCAGCAAGTGTGATCAAACACAAAGAGAAACTTGCTCATATGTCAGACAAAGAACTAGCAGACAGATTCAAGGACAAAGACGATGAAACATTAAGACAAATGGCATGGAGACATGGATATGGCAAAATGAGTGACTATTATGTAAACAGAAAAAATAAAGGCAAGATGGAAGAAGCAACGATCAAACCTTATATTTCTATGTATAAAGATGACAAAGATGGTAAACAGGTTTATGATGTGCTAGACAAAAATGAGAAGTCAGCTTTTAAAACAAAAGATTATGACAAAGCAAAAGATTATTTTAAACAGAATTTTGACAAGTTAAGAGAACTTAAAGAAGATGAAGCAACATCACAGAGATATGCGGCATCATGGAGAAAAGACAATCCAATTGGTAGCAACTGGTTGAATCCAGATGATTACGATGCAGATTCAGAAGGCATACATTATATTACTAACACAAGAACAGAAATGGATGTATTCAAAGTTCCAGCAAAAAATTACGATGAAGCATTTGACAAGTGGTTAGACGGAGGTTCATCAAGTGAACCAAAAGATAACTTATACTATGATTCAACAAAAGACTATGCAAGTGATCATCAATACTGGGGCAGAAAAGCACCAGAGCAAGAAGATGATGAAGATTTAGAAGATTCAGTACAGTATTCAAAATGGGGTCTATCTGAAGCAGGAGGTTATCAAGGAGAGGTAGAGCCAACATCACACACTTTCAAGAACGCAGATTTAGACAAAGTAAAGAATACTATTAAGAGTAAAGATATGAAAGCTGATGCAGAAAAGACAGGTGATGGAGTCAAGGTACACACTTATGACAAAGACAGATCAGCTATTGCTAAAGCATTAGGTATAGATGAAGTTGCACCGGCTATAGGCGCAGTAGCAAGAGCCTTAGTTGCTCCTGGCATAAAAGGAATGGCGACAAGAGCGGCGGCTAAAACGGCAGTTAACAAAATGACTGACTCTATGCAGAATCCAGACGGTACTCCTAACTATGGCGACGAGTCACGTGACATAGCAACTGAACTATGGGCAGATATGCCAAACTTTGAAAAAGAAAAATTTGGTGGAAACAATGAAGAAGGTTTTGAAAATTTTATGAAGTCAGATGACTTCAAAGATCATTTAGATCATCTTAGATCGAAGTTTGAAGATAAAATGCAACCAGATCCAGATCTAACTGTCGATGATATGGACGATGAAGATTTACCGGCTTTCTTAAAACAATACAAAAAGAAAACTGACAAACTAGACAGAATGAGAAAGTTAGCAGGTATGTCAACAGCATCAGCGTCTGACATGAATGAAGACTACCAGAAGATGGTAAGAGATGTTATACTAAAGCTGATTAAGAAAGGTATGTCAGACGATGAGATACAGGACAGAACAGGTGAAGCAGGAGAAAGAATTAAAATAATCAGAAAGAATGCTGAAAAGGAAATGAATGAATTTGATGGACCAGATGAAACAGCAGATGACTCATTCACAGACAAACAGATCAAACAGGCATTCGGCGTATTGAATGATCCAAGATTCAAGCAAGGAAATTATGATGGCGCAGTAGCAGTAATTAATAAGATAGCACCAGGACTAGCAGATCATCCTAGTGTTGCAAACGCACTGAAGAGAGCCAATGAAGCAACACAAGATATTGCACAACAACCACAGACAACTACAGCTACTCCGACAACTCCAACAAAGCCACAACAAGCACAACAAGGCCAACAAGCACAACAAGGTCAGCAAGATATGGCTAGAGACTTAAACAAATTTAAAAGTGCAATTGGATCAAAAAGTTCTGTGAAACAGGCCAGCGATGGAATATCAGCTCTTGCCAAAGGAGAACTTCCTAAACCTTCACAAAGAGGTGCCGCATCAGATTACATAAAAGCATTTCAAAATGTGTTATCAAATCCAAAAACATCGAATCAAGCTAAGATGTTAATGAAGAAAGCAACGCAACAATGAGAATACAAGACATAACAGAAGCCACACAAGACGTTGCACAACAACCACAACAACAGAATTTGCTCAAAAGACTAGGTGGTGGAATCACTAAAAAAATTGGTCAGGCAACTTCCGCAATAGGTAAAGCAGTTTCAACTGGAGCAGGAGCAGTAGGACAAGCGGCAAAAAATGTAGGTAATGAACTTGGTAATGTTATCACAGCAAAGAAAATGATGAACACTTGGAAACAGAAATATAGAGCTTCAACAGACACAGCAACAATATTAGGTATGTTACAAGATTATAAATTCACTCCACAGCAGATACAAAATATTGAAAAGAATTCAGCAGTTGATCTAGATGGTCAACAGCAACAACAGGCACAACCACAAGCACAACCACAAGCACAACCACAAGGTACACAATAATGAATTTACAATCAAAAATTATACTTGGTGAAAGTTGGCAACAGTTAACAGAAGATCAAAAGTTTGTAATAAGCGAAGTTGAAAAATCTCTGTTTCCTATAATGGAAGAGTTGATGCCTATACTTGAAGCGCCATTAACTCTACCACAGATACAACAAATATTTCAAGCCGCAGAACAAGAAGCAAAAGCATCTGGAAATAATAGAACAGCTTTAGGTAAAGGTGCCGATGCGGCGACAGGTGCAGTAAAATTAGGTGCCCAACAGATAGCAAAATTAAATTCAGTTGTAAATGATTTAGGAGCCAAGTTAAAAGATACAACACCAGTACAAGGTTTAGATCAAAAGTTTAATCAGTTAAAAGGTGATATCAAACAGAAACTACAAGGTTCACCAGCTGGACAAAAAGTTTTAACAATGGTAGACAAGTATGGACAGTTTGCAAAAAACAATCCAGCCAAGTCTGCTTTTATTATTGGTGTGTTAACAACAGTGGCCGCTTTCGCAGGTGGACCTGCAGGTGGTGCCGCGGCCGGTCTTTTATTAAGATCATCTAACAATTTAATCAAAGGTGATGACTTATCGACAGCAGTTGGTAAAGGTGTTAAGACAGCGGCAATTGGTGCTATTGTTGGTGCAGTTGCAGATGCAATAGGTGATGCCGCGGAAGCAATGTATCCACCGGAAATCACAAACACATTCATAGGACCAGCTGGAGAAATAGATGTAAGTGCAATGGCAGGTATGGATGCATCAGCGTTAGCTGATTTATCTCCGGAAGAAGCAATGGAATTAATCAAAGCTCGTACGGCAATGGAAGGAATGGCAAACAGACTTTCATCTGCAGAGTTTGATGTGTTAAAACAACAGATGGATCAGATAGATCAGAAACTTATACAGTTAGGTGACGGCGGAAGCGTACAGCAATCTATTGACAACATACAAGATCAATTGGGTATAGAAGGTGAAGGTTTACAAGTTAAAGTACAAGCAGATGACGTGTCAACCGATGACGCTCCAGATCCAGAATCAACAGGCGCTGAAGGAACAGTAGTAAGTGAGTTCAGTGCAAGTGAATTAAATGAGCTAGGTGTTGATATTGCAGAACAACCTGATTTGCCAGACAACGTTATTGAATTACTGAAAGACAATGGATTAGATGATGAACAGATAAACGCAATACAAAACGGTGCTAAATTTGAAAAAGCATTAGTGGATCAAGAGTTTTTAGGACAAAAAATTTCATCTAGTGACAGTTTGTCAACATGGTCAGGCACTGAACCAAGAGTCATTGAAGAGTTAGATGGTGAGTTCACAGAAGGTGAAACTTTCAGAACTGAGATTGAAACTAAACTTCCTGGTTCTGACAAGACATTGACTTACAGTGCTGAGTCGAGAGTTGAAGGTGTTGATGAAGATGGAAACATAGTTTATGAGATTAGAAGTATATTTGCAGGACCAGAAACTTTCTCACCAGAGGCGTATGAAGCACTTGACTCATTACCAGATGATGTTAAAGATAAAGTAATGTCGGCACTCGATGATTACGAATCAGGATATGGTTCAGAACTACTACAGAGTGATTCAAACGAAGTAGCCAGAGATGCATTTGAAAAGTTTTTACAAGGTTCAGCCGCTGTCGCAGTTGGTGGAGCTCTAGCAAAAGCAGAATACAAACCTAAGAATGAGTCCATTGAAAGGTTAAAACATTTAGCAGGTATATAAGATGGACATAGAAACTTTAAAAAGATTAGCAGGTATCACAGGACATGAACAGATGTCAATGAAATCTGTTGAACAAGAAATTGCAGAGAGAAGAAGGGAAACAATGCGTAACGTTATGCGTGAAGCAAAAGAAGAAACTTTAGAACTCGAAAAGCTATCGTACAATGCAGATGCACTAGCACCTGTTCTTTCGAAAGAAAATGTTGACTATCATTATAAAGTATTGAGCGCCGGATATGTTAACAGATACAACAACAAAGAAGGTGATCCGGATTTTAATTATGGTGGCGCGAAATTACACAATTTATTTTGGCAACAGTTTAAACCAGCAAAAGAATCAAGTACGTTAGATGGTCCTATAGAACAAACTATAACAGCAAACTATGGAGACTTAAAAGGTCTTACTGAAAAAATGGTAGAAGCGGCTATGACTATACAAGGGTCTGGTTGGGTCTATATGACAAAGACAGGTACAATCAAGACGACACCAAATCAAAGTTTTAAGACTGATGTGTTTATGCCAATCGATATGTGGGAACACTCTTTCATGGATTATGTTCCAGCCAAAGATGCAAAGAAAAAATATATCGAATCTGTTATGAAGTTAATGGATTGGGACAAATTAAACAGAAGGCTTGAAGGATGAGATTTTTAATTTGTAACGGAAGTCTGAAAGGTGATGGAGAATCTAACACTTTCAAAGTCAGCAAAATGTTACAGACAGCTTTCAATATGCTTGGTCATGAGTGTGAGCTTGTAACTTTAAGAGATTTAAATTATGAAGGTTCGACTGATGACGTCAGAGATGAGCTACAACCAGTTATAGCAAAAATGCTTGAAATGGATGGTGTTGTATTTGCAACTCCGATATGGTGGGGACAACACTCGTGTCATATACAAGCGTTAATGGAAAGATTAGATCCAATATACAGTTGGGCAAAGGATAACAACTATCAGCCTTTCTACAATAAGGTATTTGGTAGTTTAGTATCAGGCGGTGGTGATGGTTTTCAACATATTCACGGAGTACTGTATTCATTTGCATCAAACTTTGGTTTTACTATTCCACCACAGTGTAACATAGAGTCGAGAGCACAAGGCACAGCAAACATTGTCAAAGATGACGACACATATGAACAAGTGAAAAACTGTGCTACAAACATGGTGGTATGGGGACAGATACTCAGAGAGAACAAACCAATACTAAAAGGTAGACACGGATCAGTTGATGTGAACGAATCTAGTATGGGCATGAACAAGTATGGACTTTCAGCTAAACACTTGCAAGGTAAATTTTACGCTTACAAAGATGGCAAGATGACAGGTGGTCCATTCCATAGCATGGATGAATTATCAAAACACCAGCAAGAAATATTAGACAAGATGGATAGCAAAGATGAAGATTAATGATATACTAAATGAGAATGATAGACGTGAGTTCATGAAGAAAATGGGCAAGTCTGCTATAGCAGGAGCAGGAGCTCTTGCTTTAGGTTCTATTGCTATACCATCAAAAGCATGGCCATCTGAGCTACCGCAGGATTTTAATTTTATGGATCAGTTTTTAAGCGATAAAGTTCTTAATGATCCCAAGTACAAAGAGTTTAAGTCAATTGGCGAAAAATTGTTAAATACGTTAAGAGAGATAGAAAAGAGTAAACAGAAACAGAATACTCAAAGTAAAGGAATTGAAGTATAATGGCTGTACAAAACGAAAACTTATTACCTAGCACAGATAATACTATTAGTTTAGGTTCTAATAGTAAGAGATGGTCTGATGTTTATGCTTTAGAGTTTCATGGAGTGGCCACGTCAGCTGGAACAGTTTCATCTATATCAAATCATTCACTAAATGGTTTACAGAACGTATCCGTGGCAAGTCCTGCCACTAACGCAGTTTTACAATACGATGGTGCAAATTGGGTTGCCAACAGTGCGGCAAATCCAACAGTGATAAACGATCTTACTGATGTTAGTTCATCTAGTCCAGTAAGTGGAATGTTTTTAAGATACAATGCAGGTACAAGCAAGTGGGAAGCCACAACTGTCAATCCAGCAAACATCACACCAACGTTTCAAGGACTAGCAGATACTCCATCAACATATTCAGCCAATCAACTTTTAAAAGTTAATGCGTCCGGAAACGCAATAGAATTTTTTACAAACCCAGGTTATATTACAAACATCAGTACTTTTACTACAGATGATTTAACAGAAGGTTCGACGAACTTATATTACACTGATGCTAGATGGGACGCAAGATTTTCAAACAGATCAACATCAAACTTGCCAGAAGGTAGTAATCAATACTTTACAAATGCAAGAGCAGATGCTCGTATTGCCGCGGCAAGTATAAATGACTTGTCAGATGTAAACACAGGAGCAAAGTCAAACGATGATGTTCTAACTTGGGATAACGCAAACAGTTATTGGAAATCAAAAGCAGTAGCAATAGGAAGTTTAGATGGTGTTACAATAACAACACCAGCTTCAGGACAAGTTTTAAAGTACAACGGTACAGCATGGGTAAATGCCGCTGATGCCGATTCAGGAACTTTCAGTTCATTAACTGATGTTGGTATATCAGCTAGAGCAAACAACGCCGTTGTATATTATAATTCTACTACTTCTAAAAATGAATATACTAATTCACCTACTTTTGATACGTTGACACTCACAGGTAACTTAAACCTTAGTGCAAATTCATCGATAGGTGGAACGATAACTTTCACTGATAATATTTTACCAATTGGTGTAGGAAGTTCAAACACTGATGCGATTGGTATAAAATCAGATAAAGGAACAGGTTCTCGTACTGCTTACATAACATGGTCGAAAACTGATAACCAATGGGAATCATACTACAGTGATCAAACTGGTGGAGGTGCACCTTTTGTAAGAGCATCTCTTGATGCAGTACTAAAAGGAAATTTAGAAGCACAGGTAACAGCACACTTGTTACCAAGTACGACTAACACATATGATTTAGGTAGCACTACAAAAACATTCAGAACAATACACGGTGAAGCCACAACTGCCAAATATGGTGACTTGGCAGAGATGTATGCTGGTGATAAAGATTATGAGGTAGGAACAGTTGTTGTTGTAGGCGGAACTAATGAAGTGACTTCATGTAGCAAGTATTCAGATCCAACATTAGCAGGAGTTGTTTCGGAAAATCCAGGTTACTTGATGAACAGAGATATTGAAGCAGAGTTTCCGATATGTGTAGCTTTCGTAGGAAGAGTACCAGTAAGAGTAGTAGGACGTATATCAAAAGGTGCTTTACTGACGACAAGTGAAATAAAAGGTTGTGCGACAACATTCTCGAAAGGTTCAAACCAAGTAGGATCTATAATTGGTGTAGCTTTAGAAGATAAGACAGAAGACGGCGAATCAACTATAGAGGTAATGTTAAAAAGATGTTAATCGCAGAAATATTCAACGTTCCTATAAAGGAATCAGCAACAGTAGGTGCAACATCATCAGCAATGATGGCTTCAATAGCTATGCCATTATTCACAGGTGAAAAAGGTGTAAAGCATCATGTTAAGGCCAGACGTGCTATTGATCCTATGGGACACATTTTTTATGGCAAAAAGTTGAAAGCAAAACCATATAAAATGGGGCATAGTGCAGACACATTAGCATATAGAAAAAAAGTAAAAGACATATACCCAACTAAATAGAAGTATGAGACTATCAGAACTTACAGAACGAAAGCTAACAAAAGCAGAAAAAAACGAGAGAGAACGTTTAAAAGATAAGTTTGACAAAAAAGGTCTAAAGAAAGATTTTAAGAAAAGATACGGAGCAGAGGAAGGTGAGCAAGCCTATTTCGCCACTATAACGAAATTGGCCAAGGAGAAGGCATAATGGATACAAAAGACATTAGAAAATGGAAAAAAATAACTGAGACTTATGACATGGATCACAGTCATGATGACGAAGGCGTACACGATCATGAAGCTTCAATGGCAAGAGGACAACTTTATCACATAGCCAAAGATGCAATTAAGATGATACAAATGATCGATAAAGGTGATAATTTGGAAGGTTGGGTAGCATCAAAAATAACTAAAGCAAAAGAAAACATTTCTGTTGTTGCTGACTACATGGAATCAGAAAAGACTGTTAACAAAGAAGACGACAAAAGTTGTTGACATTTCCATAAAAATCATTTAAATTATTATTAATGCCGCTTTAGCTCAGTTGGTAGAGCAACTGATTTGTAATCAGTAGGTCCGCGGTTCGAGTCCGTGAAGCGGCACCACTAGGTTACCGTTACAT
>MDTE01038618.1_pt1 | contig 14748 bp, 20 predicted proteins | sample 811231 | NCBI WGS metagenome assembly MDTE01 (sample SAMN05326651, study PRJNA326480) | marine metagenome | isolation source: seawater | place: Indian Ocean: Red Sea | collected 2010 | reverse complement strand
TTGCTGAAGAGGTCTAGCGTTTTTTTCGAAACGTAAATTAAACTAACCGTTGAAATTCCGATCTTCAGGATTAAGTCGATCTCCACCATCCAATTCCCTACCCCGGCAAAGCTCGCCGCAAAAACTTTCAGATCGTCCGGTTTCACTGATCACTCCTCTGAGACGACCTCACTCTGTCCTTCACCATTTCCACAGTCTTCGCACTTGTCGATCAACTCCTTCAACTTCTGGAGAGAAGCAGTGAGAGTCTCGTGATCCTTCCGGACCAACGGTGCTTGACCGGAGACGTTGACAACAATGTTGAAGGCTTGTGTGTAGGTTAGTTCCATAAGTATGGTATTCTTTCGTTTATTTAGGTGAACTCGACGAACCGGATAGAAGCGTCCGCTGTCAATTCGCCGCAGTAATTCTCCACTGTCAAAGTGGCTTTTGAATCGATCTTCTCGTCGAATGCCGTTGAAGATCCTGCCGTTGCCGAATAGTTTAGGTAAGCAGCAGAAGCACCAGTGTTTACGACCTTGAGCTTCTTCCGGGCGACGTTCGCACCCAAAGCGGCACCGGTCGTGACAGTTGTCTTGCTTGAGGAGGATTCTTTAACAATCATTTTCAGTAAGTGTTGAAAATCGGACGGAACGCATCTCCGCTCTGGTTCTTAACTTTCTTAATTTCCGATTCGAGCATGCGGTCACGCTCACGCATCTGGATTCCGGCAAGCTCGATTTTCTCGTCCACAAGAAGTATATCCGCCGCAATCGCGTGTTCGAGGTAGGGTCCGAAAATGTATGGGATATCGATCTTCGTCCAGGGGTTCCCCGATGTTCCCGCCGGTGCAGTGCCGCTATTCCCCGTCGATGCCTCCCAGAAGTCCGCTCCCTCCTGCCCCGACGTCGAGGTGTAATAGACCTGGTCGCCGACAATGTAGGTGGTAGATGAAGAGTATTTCTCCGCTTTAATCAAAGGGGCACGCTTCCGAAACTCGACCCAGTAAGAGGTTTCTTGAGGATAACAGACGACGACCTGGTCATCCTTTTGGCTCGTTTCGACTGTATTAAAGTTGAGATTCAGCCGGGGATCCTTGTTCGTCACCCTATAGACCTGCCCGATCTCTGTCTGTCCAGTTTGAGTGAATGAAATGAAACCGATGTAATCAGTCAGTTCTTCCCAGTCAGCACTGGTTCCCGGAACTCCGGTTGTCGAGCTTCCGGAGGTATTCTTGTAATACTTGCCGGAAGCGGAATGATAGACTTCTGCGTCGGCAGTATACGTACCTGCTTCCCACAAGTCCCGGAAGTAGCGTTCTTCGATTGCCATAATCGAAGGCCAGAATTCCTTTTCCCACACTTCTCTGAGATTGCGGTTAAACGATCCAATGAAAAGCGGCAGCTCGTCGTTGCTGAGCCTCGAGAAAAGCCTCCCGGTCAACTCGACCGCACCCTGGATCACGCGACTGGCAGAGACCTTCCTCATCAGTTTGAGTACCCGACTTGCGTCTTTGTGCCGCCGCTATTCACTCGAACCTCTGGGTGCCGCTTGACAACCCAGTTCAAGTATTCCTTATCCCTTACCGATTCATTCTTGAATAACATGTTACCCAGATATCCACCCAGGTCGATAGAAGCGACATGACGCCCGATGCCGTCAATTGCCCTCCGGTCCTTTTGGTTTTGCTTCGCAACCTTCTTTTGGTTTTTCTGCGCCCTCCACATCTCCATTTTGTGGCCCGTTTGAATTTCCCGCATAACCGCATTCCGGAGATCGCCGGGGAGTGCCTCCCAATTGGACATCAGATCGCTCATGTATAAAAAGGGCAGGAGGGGCCGAAACCCCTCCCGCTTATTGATTAGATCAGGTGGTCGTTTTAAACGCGCCGAATGCCAAAGGATTCAGCACAGACAGTCCCGCAATTGCGGAAACCTCATAACGCTCACCCGCACCCAGGTTAGGAAGAGGCGTCACTGAAGGAAGCTCGTGAAACCTCATCTCAAGGTAATCGAGATCAAGACAGAATCCTACACCCTTGCCAGCAGAGTTGCTAAAGTTGGTTTGGTCTCGCGTATTGCCTGCTCCACCGGAATCAGTCCCTTCCTGGGCAGTCCAATCCGTTTTCATGTTCCACAGAGTAGGGACGAGCGTCAACGTGCCGAAGTCGCCCTCAAAAACATCGACGGTCGAAATGATTGATCGATCCTCTGCTTCCTGGTTAAACGTGCGAATACGAGTGGCCGCTTTATTGTCCGTTCCTTCAGTTGCGATTTGCGTGAAGTTGCGAAACTGCTTTTTCAAATTAACTCCACAAAGCAGAGTCAATTCCTTGCTGATACCCGTTTGCTCGTAGATCGATTGCAGAACATCTTGAACATCCGACTCAGTTAAAGAGGCGACCGCACCAGTTTTGATGGAACCAGCAGGAGTCTGAAACGCAGAAGGAATGTTATCGTTGTCATCATCAATGTAAGAACCCAATGCACGGGTCTGAAGCGCATCACTGGAATTCTCTCGAACATCAGCGTTGTAATACTTAGTAGGCGTCGATTCAGTATCCATTACATCATCAGCGCACAAGCGAACTTCCATATCCCGTTTGATCGCTTCCAGTTGTTTGCGAATCGAAACCGCTCGAAGGTCAGGAGCACCTGCAAGGTTACTTGCACTTTCGGCAAGTTTGCCAATCAATGACGCACGACGGAACCACTGAACATTGTTTTGAATGACACTATAGTTCGGCAATGCGTTGTCGAAATCGGTGCCCTCATTCAGTTCAGATACGGCAAAATCATCCTTTGTTGCGTTGTGCTTAGGAGAAAGTTGGTTATCTACCGGGAATTCATAAGTAGTATTAACCACACCCTCCGACTTAGGAATCATCGCTACCAGCGGAGTGTTTTTGGCATCCACAGAAAAGATGGAATTAGCCAAATCACGTTGTGAACCCCCAGTGCCAGATGAAAAGGGGCCGAATCTATCAGAAGTTTCAAATAAACCTGCCATAATGTTAGTTTCTAAATTAGTGACGAGTTAAACCTGCAAGTAAGAGACTATCTAAGTCTCTCACACTTCCCGTTTTTTGAACTCGTTTGGCAGCTTTGGAGATTGAATCATCGTCTTTCGGCTTCGCGGCAGGAGCAGCATTATTACGGACCGGAGCTTTTGGGGCCTTGCGTTTCCTGCCTTGAGCAACCAACTCTTGAGCAGTTGTTTCAGCCATTAAGCCGGTAACGTATCTTGCTATTTCAAGCTTTCCTGATGGCACATTTGCCAGAGCAGGTGAAGCCTTAACCACTGCTTTGAAATACTCCATCTCATCGCTCTCAGGTTGATTCAACCAGGGGTATTTTTGTTCTGCCACCTGATCTAATTGAACCTTGTGAGCAAGCTCAGTTCGACGTTTCGGGATTTCAAACGAAAGGCTATCTCTCGAATCATCAATAATCTCGTCGAGAAATGATCTGACCAGCGACTCATCGCTGTCGGGATCCATTTCCTTCCCGGCACTCTTAATATTCTCAAGAACATCATCGAGTTGCCCCTGACCAATTAGCCTTTTTTGCTCCCTGGCGAATTTGATCTTTTCCTTTTCGAGATTCTCCAGCTCGATCAGATCTTTCTCTGACCTTGCCGTGATCCGCGAAGGTTCTGCAACAGGGGCAGACTTCGTCTGCTCCTTCATCGCCTCGATCTCTGCCAGGGCTTCGTCCCTCTCCGCTTCTACTGTCCGGAGTTGCCTGGTGAATCTTTTGATTCGTTTTTGATACCATTCGGGATCTTCGGAACCATCCGACTCTTCAGCTTTATCAATCTCTTCAGCCGCCTCATGATCCCCCACTTCAACGTCCACCGTCTCGTCGGTTTCGGTTTCAGCTTCAGTAGCGGAACCTTCTTGAGGTTGTTCTTCGGGATTTATGACCGCGCCAATCAAATCTGTTAATTGGCCCTCCAGATTTTTCGGTTCTGTAACCGCTTCGGTTTCACTCATGCTTCTTTATCTGCCTAGCAAGTATGGCTCATCGCTAAATGCGAAGTCCTAAAACTTTACAGCTACAAATTTTGTAGAAACAAGGAAGGGTAGGTTAATTCGTTGTGTTTCCGTTAATTCCTCGAATTTGCTATAACCTGCACAGGTTAACCGGCAAAAAAAAACGCCCCTCGGTTGGATAGACCGAAGGACGCAGATCAGGGGAACCGAAGTTCACCAAAGTCGATTTAGGAGCCGACTTGTTATCAGGTTGTTGGACCAGATGCGATACTTATACTGTCAATAGCCTCAAAACGCCAGTCTTTTTAGGGCAACTTATCTCCGGTATCGATTTATCTGTTCAGCAAAGGAATAGATTGAGGCCGCCCAACCGCAATCGTAGGCACGCTCAGAATCCGGTTTTCCAGTTGAAATAGCAGTAGCAAGACTCACTTCTACAGCCTGTTCCAGAAGTTGGGTGATCGCCTTGTCTGCCGGTGACCCTTTTATCTGTTGGAACGCTTCTCTGATCTGTTCTTCGTTAAGCATTGAGCGGTTTGACTCCGGTTTTACCAATCATCGCGTTCTGTTCCTGCTGGACCAGGAATTGAAGGTTCTGCATGTATGTCTGCATTAGTTGAACGAAGCGTTCATCGGCGTTTGATTGCAATGCCTCCTGATACTTCGGGTTGTTCTGGATAATCTGCTGGGCAAATTGAAGCTTAGTTGCGGCAGCAGGATCGTCCTGCTTTGGCGGAACTTCATTCCCTTGTGCCATAGCTATGACATCTGACATCACTTCCTGGTAGATTTTCTGCGACACTCCCACTTTCGGCAAAACGATGACATCCGCCAAAGACGGAGAAATCGCCTTCGCAATCTCTGTGACGAGTGCCCCTCTATCAATGACCCCTGCGGAATCATTAGGAAGAGCAAGACTTGTGAGTGCTTGCATCTTTTCAAGTAGGTAGTCGTTGTCGAGTTCTCGACTGTCAAAAACGATCCGGAAATCGAACCGGCCTTGAATCTCCTTTGCGCTTCTCGGCATGTTCAGCGACTTGCCAGCAATGCGAAGCATATCTTCATCGCTTAAGAAGATCTGCATAAGTCCAAACATTTTTGTGAAAGCTTTCGACCAGGCACCCATAAAACCGTCAATAGTCGCCTGACGACGGATGGCAACGACGGTTGGATCCATATCTGGACCCATACGACCCAGATACTCATTGCATTGTCGCTCGACGTAAGAAATGATTTGAAGACTTTCCGTGATCGAGGACCGAGGAGGATCGAGCGTGCGGATCTCACCGTTCCGCATTTCACTGATGGTCGATCCCGGCCTAAATTCGTAATTGCCCCCGGTCCTAGCGGCATGAACAATCGGCGGGTTGACATAGAGACTTGCCCTGTCTGCAAGCATGTCTCGTTGAGTTTTTATCTCGGTCTGCCAGGTGGAGCAGATTTCCGACAAGCCTCTTGTCTCAACCAATTTCTGCACACAGTTCTCACGACGGTAGGCCACAAATGGGTATTTACCAGAGAGATAATCAAGCGTTTCTTCTTTCCCAGAAACATCTGTGATCGAGGGATGAAAAACTGTGCAAACAATCTCTGGCATTCCATCCTCATCAAGCTTCCGCTCATACGCATAAACGACCTCATGCATGCCATCTTGAAACCCAGGTTCAGCGATGTATGAGGCGAATGAGTTTTGGTAATGGTGCGAGGTGTGCTCAGAAGTAGCTAATACCTTTTCAATGAATTCATCGCTGAAATCGTATGACCTCAACTCTGTCTCACTCATGTAATAGCGACGGAAGATGTATCTTGCGTGCTCAAGGTAAATTGTTTCTGGCGGGAGAAATATGTCAGTGTAAAGCCGACAAGCCGAAATATCCGGCTGATTTATTGTCGTTTCGATAATCGGAATCATGACGACCTCGCCTTTGCGTAAACGCTTGATTCCCTTCTTTGCATCCCTTGTCGTGACATTTAGCACGCCCTTAATCGCTTCAATCGCATCCTTCTCCGACAACTCGTCAGCAATTAATTCAGGGAGTCTTGCCTGTAGAGATTCTGGGTCTGCTGCCAGTGCCATCTGTTGCAACACAGGAAGTGAAATCGGAATCTTCTTTTTAGTGTCTTCCGTCTTCCAACCTACTTGCAAAAACGAGATGCCGTCCTGCTGACCGTAGTCGGCGAGAAGGGATGCCGCCTCATGCAATTCCTGTTGAAGAAGGTTTTCCCTGTAGTATCGAAGCAAGGTCGTGAGGACTTGTGCCGACTCCGCATCATTCGCTTCGGTCGCCCCGGCCCGAAGAGTGCCCCGACGAAATGCGGTGACCAGCAAGTCCTTGTATTCGCCGACGAGTTGATCGACCAACCGGACTCGAGTGTCTGAGCAACCGTCCCAGGGAAACACCTTCTCCTGGGAGTGATACCTCTGCTCCTTCCTGCCTGATTCGGATTGACCCCGCCAACGGGCTAAACGGACATTGTCCGTTCTCGACTGATACTGAGATGCCCCGTTTGACCCTCCGGCCCTTTGGAATTCATCCGCCAGAGTTAAAAGGTTTTTTTGTCGCTCGCTCATACAAATTATTCATGTATTCGACCACCTGCTGGTGGATCAATTTGCGTTTTTTGTTCGCCGGGATCACCGGATTCAGCACGCCCGTCTGGATTAGAAACTCAATATCGTAAGTGCTCAACCCAGTCATCTCGGTGCATTGTTTAATTCCTATCAGTTTCGGGTTTTTCATTTGAGTTAGTAGCTTCCTCCTCCCGTTGTGCCTAATACTTGTTTTTCCGAAAACAAGTTCTCTTCCTGCACAAGATACCTTAAACAATCGACAACATCTTTCGTCGCCCCTTTTTCACCTCCTGCCCCCGTCCACTCCTTAAGCGCGAAAATAGTGTTCCGGCATTTATCGCTTACAAAAAGCCTGGGCTTATTCTCACCATCAATTGGTTGGTGGTTGTCGTAGTAAAGCAAGTCGTTGATCAGCGAAACTCCTGCTTGTATCATCGCTCCGCTCGCCGGATCGAACCACATTCCAGCCTCTCCCGATTTTAGTTCATCGAGGATCTCTCTGCCATCCAGGCTCTTTGCCTTACAAGCCCTAGGATCTATTAAGCGAAGGAAAATCTCTTCCCCATCCTCTTTCTCAATGATCAATTTTTTATACCAATTGATCGAGTTTCCGCCGCCCCCCGCTCGTTGCGCCGGACCCGGAGACCCATCGGGTTTCTCGGATGGTATCGCCCATTCACCCATTGTCGAATCGGGCCACTCCCGATAAATATAGAGGGTATCGTCAACAACCTTACCCCAGAGCATGAACCAGTTCCGACTCCCGGCAGGATCGACGACCATAAAAGACTTCCCGCCCCCAGGAATCTTTTCACTATCGATAATGTGACCATCACCAAAGCGCGGGAATGCGTTGCCTATTGCACTCTCTGCCCATCCATACGCTCGGATCTTAATTTCGTTGGTGTGCTGCCCCTGTAAGCGTTGCTTGAGTTGCTCATAGGGATTATAGGGGTTCCATTTAGTGTGAAACCAGATGCATGCAGAGTGCTCGTTTCTGCACCGCAACTTGTAGGGCATCTTCCCCTTCGGACCTGCTGGAATATTAACACCAGGAAGAAGCTCAGATTCTGCCCACTCTGTCACTTCTCCCCCACTCACAAACTCTTTCACGACCGGACTCATCCCTTCTACTGGAGTGAAACTCAACAGAAAGCGCCCTGCCCGTGTAACTAATCTGAACTTACAAGTATCAAGGAGGTTTTTAGGAATTAACTCATCAGCCCAAACCAGGTCCAATTCCAATCCTTCAAATGCACGGGGGTCCTGGCTGTAGTGCATGAACCAACACTGGGAGCCATTGGGGAAAATGAACGTATTGTCGGAAAACCCATTCTTTTGACTGTAGGAAATATTCTCAACCTGTTTGCGGATCTTCTTCCCTTTAAGCTCAAGGGGGAGATACTTGTGGATCACAGGTTGCTGAGTTTGAAGGCTTGACTGGTGGGTGGTGTGCATGCAGACGACCCTAGATTTTGGGTTGTTCATCAAATGCTTTACCACATACTTCGCGCAATACTCCGTCTTGCCGGACCTATTACCTCCGCTGACCAACACATTAGAGTGCTCGTGTAAAAGCTTGTCCGCTTCGGCCCAGTGTGAAGGTTCAAATCCGTGATGGTATGGGTCTTCATTCTCTAAGCGAAGCTTCTCGCCTCGCAGTTTCATCATCTCTCGAAAGGTCTTTTCGCCATCGGGAGTGGAAGTGGCGACCTCAACCTGTTCCCTGGTGGGGAGAGGGAAAACAGGATGAGGCCGGAATGCCCAGTCTTCCCACATTATTCAGCGGGGACTGAGTCTTTCGAAGAGTCTTCGGTAGGATCAGGTGGTAGGGCATCAGCAAACACTTCGTTGACCAGTTTCTGGTCGTTAACATTTTTTTCATTGATCACAAAATCACGGTAACCATCGCCAATCGTGACTTCTGCAAAGTCCGGAGACTTGTAATCAGAGGGCATTGGCCTGGGGGCGACGTCTTTGGCGAACAGGGCTTTTTGAAGGGTCATGTAAAAACCTTTAGCACCTGCCCATTGCTCGCACAGTTCCTCTGCTCTGGCGTTCAAATCCTCTGGGCTCAGGCAAGGGTCGAGCACGATTCGATCATCAACGTATGCAGTCGAGCCCGTCTCCGTATTCGTCGCCTGAAGGCCAAACAGCACCGAATGCACTTTGTCTCCAGCGGGGTGAGTGGAGCAGTTCAATTTCGGCTCCCATCGCGTAACCTTGTAATCAATCATTTTGTTCTCTTCGTTTCTGTCGTTGTTTTTCTGATCGCGACCGAATGTTGCGATACTTGTAATCTTGAAGGCAGCAGTTCTTCACTGCCCATTCCGAAACCCCTACCAGTTTCGAGATCTCCGGATATGTTTTTCCCCGAGAACGCTGAATCTCGATTTCCCAATCGTATTCCGGCTTCATCCTTCGACCTGTTTCCCTTGTTGGTAATGGCTCTAAAATATCCTCAAGCTCTTTTATTTCCTGTCCCGCCCTCCAAAGTCGGTGCCTTAAAAATCGAATAGGAGATCGCGGAATGAAAAACCATTCCCCGTAGGATCGGTAATCGTTTAATGCGGCGTGAATAATTGATTCCTCAATTAAGCCTCCTGGGAATAAGCGATACACCTCGACCTCTAGCGGGCATGAAGTCTGGACCTGTTGCAATCGCTGGGAAGCGTCCTGCTCTGTGACTCCCAACTTGTAATAAGAAGTCCCCTGCATCCGGAAAACATAGATCACTCATTGCCTCCTTGTCCTTGCCCAATTCTTATTCGGGGGGCGAATCGCAACGAGTCTACCTCCCATCTCCTTGTAAACGCATTCGCACGGTTGTCCCCACAAGTTCGGTGAGTAGTTTTTCGCGTTTTTTACTGTGACTAGATACTTGCCATCGACTTCAACCAGCCTCTGGTTCCGAAACCGGTTATTTGTCACGTAGCCCACCCTCTCCTCACTGGAGAGCTTTTCAGGCATATACTTTTCAGGGAACAGTTTAGCCTTAATTTTAGACTGCCCAGCGAGCGAGATCTGGATTTTTCTGTATCGCCCCCGGACATAGTCCTCCCCCTCAACCAACAACTCCTCCCGGAGCCCTTTTAGAGTCCTTCGATCAATCCCCAGATTCCTGCTCAATTCGGCTTCGTCAATAAACATAGAAGCTTTTGCACTTCTTCCTGGAGATCTACTAAATCCCCGTTATTTAAGATAGTGTGATCACAGGAGTAACCATCCATCGAGACCTCGCTACTGTGCTGCCCTGCTGCTCCCGGATCCCCCCGGACAACCCTGGCAATGGTGCCACCGAATTTCCGAATCAATTCAGCCTCATTCGGAAACCGTATGTCCGTCACAAACACAAGCAGATCGTCAGTTTTCTCGGCCAAAACCTGCAACTCATGCTCCATTTTTTTAACCCAATAATCGTAGCCCTTGACGCCCCGCCGAAACTCTGTCCCCCACCACTGAAGGATCGGTCGATACAACTCCTTGTTCCGCTCAATGCGGTCCACAGTCACTTCGCATGCCACTGCTACTTCCCTCTTTAAATGATCCGCAAATGCTCGCCTACATACTCTTTTTCCCGAAAAATGTTCAGCAATTGAACAAACCGTGTCTTTGCCGCTTTGCATTTTCCCGGTTAAACCAATAATTGTTGTTGCCATTTCCAGTAGGGTGGATTACACCATTGTTCGCGCTTAACTGCAATGTGTAGTTTAAATGCGTATCATGTCGTCTGATTGGGTTCACACCCCCTGCTGGGACTCTCCTGCCTAGTGGGGGGTTCTTCTTTTTTGGCCCGTAGCTCTTCGTAATAGCACCTGACCATCCACTTGATGTGGCTGTATAGCAGTTGCAGTTTCCGGTCATAGGTGATCCGGTCAAAAAACGCTCTCTTGACGTAGTTCACCGCGCTCCTGTCCCGGTAGAAGATTTTAGCAACTGCCTCAAAGCTGATCGGTGTGTGCTCCAGAAGTATCATCATTGCTATCATTCTGGCGTCATAAACCTGACTCGTGCGCCTTCGGCCCAACAAGTCCTGCTCCGTTAATCCATACTCTTCGGCCGATATCCGAATAATGGCACTCACTGCCGCTTTCAGGGGGATCAGCCCTGAGTTGGTGATTTCATGCCCCAAATCCCAGTTCTCCTCCGGGAGGGCATTAATTCGTCTTGCACTCATAACCTCTGTCCTTTTGTCGTCTAACCTCTGTCCTTTTGTCGTCTAACCTCTGCCATTTTGTCGCCTAACCCCCGTCCTTTTGTCGCCCCGTCCCCTTCTTATTGGGGTCTTTTTATGGTATTCTTTTAGTCTCATATTAACTTAACCCCCCGCGCCGAAATAGTCGTCCCTGAACCAGGTAGACCAGCACTCCCCCCAGAAGTAGGCAGGGTAGCCCCATAGGACTGCTGTCATACCACCAGGTCAGTAGTCCGTAGTAGGCCAGGGCTAGCGAGCATATGCCTAAAGTGGCCAGAGATAAGTGGTAGGATTTCACTCTGCCTCCTTCGCCTCTCCCAGCAGTAAACGAGCTTCTGTATGTCCCTGTTCAGCGGCTTTGCGAATCCACTTCACCGACTCCTTGTAGTCCTGAGGAACGCCTGTGCCACTGTGATACATCAAGCCCAGATTGTTTTGGGATTTTGCAATTCCCTGGTCGGCAGATTTGCGCCACCACTTCGCCGCTTCCTTGTAGTTCTGGGGAACGCCGTCGCCTAAGGCATACATCAAACCTAGAACGTATTGAGCCCTTGCGTCTCCCTGTTCAGCGGATTTGCGATACCCCTTCACCGCTTCCTTGTAGTCCTGAGCACTCAGCCTCATGCATCCTCCCCCTTCGTGAGCCGGGGTTGGGCGCGGAACGTGCCGTCCCGGAGTTGCTGCTGCACCTCGTCCCAGGCCGCTTTGTGCTGAGGGGTTTGTTTGCTCAGCTCCTCGAGGAACCGCTTGCGTGCATGTCCGGCTCGCCAAACCCTGTGGTCGTCTGAGAAATCAAACCACCAGTCCATATACTCGAGTTCTGTTTTGTAGTCTTCTAGCGTCATGTCTGTTTGTTTATTTTTGTCTGTGGGTGTGAATCCGTTTCGTAATAAACGGCCGAAAAATCCGACTAATCCCCCCCGCCCCCTAGCTCAATTTCCCGGACAGTTTCAGTACAGTCAGGCTTGTTGTCGTTGACTACCAGGGGTTTAGGAGGCGGATCCTGTTGATCGTGTATCAACTGGCCTACCTCGGGATTGGCTTGAGGAAGGGAATCGAGGTAGGTCTTGAAGCGTTCCTGCCAGGATTCGTCCGTTTCGGCCCGTTTATGGGTGATTGTGACGCCATTCTCACCATCCAGAGCGAACTTTTTATCCGCCAGGATACCGAGGGAGATGGATTTCCGGTCTGGGCTCAACCGTCCATCCCGAAGGTCTTTCGCCAGTGAATCAGCCAGATCTGTGATCAACTCACCCAACTTCGCGCTGGTTCGTTCCTTCCAACTGGGGATCTCGTCTCGGATGGACTCCCGGATAGCCTGGACCGTCGATTTCGCGAGCTTGTGATCGACGCATGCGGCAACAATGGTTTTGCCCTCAATCAGGTCGTGACACAGGGCATTGTAAGCCTCGTCCGACATTTGCCGCCCCGGTCCTCGATCCGGGGATTTCAACACCTTCGCGCCGGTCCGTTTTAAAAGGATCCTTTTAGAAACGCCTCCGTCGTCGCTTTTTGCGGGGTTTGTGGTGCTCATCGAGGTATTGTTGGAGTCGGCTTGCTGCTGCTTCGGCTTCATCTTCTGTCTTAAAAAACGAGTAGTCCTTATCAGGAAGGGGCCTATTTCGAGCGAGGCGCGGTCCTACAGCGTTTTCGAGGCCATAGAGGGTGGAGGCCACCCTGAAGCCTGAAAAGTCGCTTAGAGGGCGAACTACAGCCTTTATTCGCTCGGGCATACCAATTCATCAATTTCCTCACTGATTCGCTTAAGTTTTGCCTGCATGTTGGCATAGACCTCCTTACTTCCGGGATCCCAGGAGAATGCTCCTCCCGCGCATTCCGACCGATGCCGTTCCCGGTATTTCGGTATGTCGTCCCTCAGCCGTTTCTGGAGGTCTTGCAAAACCATCAGTTTCTGCCGGGGAGATATCTGCGGGGTCTCGGGTTGACCTGGCTCGGGTGCCGTCGTTCGCCAGGTTGCTGGGTCGTCGAGGTAACGCTCCTGATTGAACCAGGTTGCTGGGTGCGGCACATACTGGGGATCCTGGCCTGCCTGGGATGCGGCATAGTCCTGCGTCAACGACAGCAGGTTTTCCGCTTTGTTCCGCTTAAGGGCTCGCTTGATCGCCCGAAGCGCGGCAGGTTTACCGACCTTCCTCGGATAGGCAGCATAGCAAGCCTCGGCAGTCGCATCGTCTGTCCCCCGTTCTGGGGGACTTGAGGGGGAGTCTTTGTCTTTGTCTTTGTATTCTATTATTGTTGGTAAAGATTTTTGACTAGGTGCTTTACTAAGTCCTTTACTAAGTCCTTTACCAGGTCCTTTACCAGGTCCTGTTGGTAAGTCGCCAAAATCGATGCCTCCAAACGTCGCTGATGGGGATCGCAAACGGTAGATCTGACGTATTCTGCCCCGAAGAAATTCCGCCTCCAAAATGCCACAATCCGAGAGTTCGTCCTTGAGTTTCAGCAAAGTGGGCTTACTGATCCCCAGCACACCTCCGATCTCCAGGCTCGACACTCCCAGACTCTCTGGCCAACGAGCGCCGTTGAACTTGTGCAGGAGATAGAAAAATAGAGCAGTGGCTCCACTGGACAACCCGAAGTGCTGCTGACACTGCCAGTAGCCATTGGCCAGATCAAAATAGTGGCTCGACCTCATTTGCCAAAAAGCTCAAACAGAGACAGGGGGAGGTGAATGTGCAGGTAGGAATCGTTGGTATCATCGCGCCGATCAGAGGTCTCAATGGATATCCTCGACCCGATAATATGGGCTGGAGTCGGGTGGACTACACCAAAAACATCATCCCATTCCATAATATAGGCAAACCGTACACCCAGCGACTCAGCATGTAGGCGGCACTGTGTGTATTTGTGCTCGTCCAAAAAGACACTATCGTGCGTGCTGCTCGGGAAGTATCTGCGCTTGTATTCAACAATGGCATCCGGTTTGCCGTCCTTCATCGCTACCCAATCAGCGAAGTATCGCATATGCAACTCCTCCAAATCCCATCCAAACTGAGATTCGATGCGCTCAACTGCCAACCGTTGCGCCCTGCGGTCCCTCGCTGACTCCTTCATCAGTTGCCTATTTTGTGGGGTTCATACTTCTTTTCGATGCACCACAAGCGATAGAGCAGGTTGAAGATTTTCCAGCCCCGCTCGACTTCGATGGGGTTCCAGATCTTCTCATGCAGTCCGCTTTTGTCATCCGGTCTTGTGTCAACTACGACCGAGATCGGAGTCGGTTGCCCGTCAATTGCATAGGAGTATGCCGCCAATTGAATTAAATATGTGTCATACCATTTGGGGTTTGCCTTGCCGGACGTGCTGCGGGGCACCTTTGTGCTCTTCCAGTCTAGGACTGAGAGACCTACTTCTTGATGCTCAACAATTGCGTCTACCCGACCGGCGAATGCGATCTGTGGAGTCTCTATAGAGACCACCACCTCAGTTGAGCGCGTTCGCAATATGTTCCGGGCCTTGTAGTCCTGGATCCATCCCGCATAGCGAGAGGTTGAGTCATGCTGCTGCCCCTTCAGAATATCTTCAGCAAGGTCATGAATAGCAGTCCCCAGGTCCATCGCTTCGCGGCTTTTAGCCTTAGCCTCGGACAAGATCTGAGCAATTTGATCAGCTCGATCCGGAACTTGAGCTTTGACTCTCTCGCCGACCTCCAGTGCCGTCTCGACTGCCAATCTCTGCGCCCAAAGCGACAGCCCCGGTTTTGCCATCACGCTCAAAATAGTCGAGGGAGAGGGCAGCAAACCCTCTTCCCTCGCTACCTTGATTCCGCACCCATAGGCTGGAGCACCCGTCCTTGTGTAGTAGTGGTCACCGTCTGATTTGGTTGATAATTTCATTTCTTAACCTCGATTGAACGGAGGGATCTCATCCTCGGGTTGTGCTGGAGGTTTGGGTTCATTTTCCTCCTCAAGATCGACAATCGCCTTGATATTGCCGTAGGTCACCCCATTCGGAGCCAGGTGATAGGTCACCTTCGCTCGGCATCGC
>MDTE01026520.1_pt1 | contig 14748 bp, 12 predicted proteins | sample 811231 | NCBI WGS metagenome assembly MDTE01 (sample SAMN05326651, study PRJNA326480) | marine metagenome | isolation source: seawater | place: Indian Ocean: Red Sea | collected 2010 | reverse complement strand
TCCGGTTATCACATAATTCCAAAAATGTTTAATGTACCTATTTTGCTTGCAGATTGTCCAAGTTATCACGGTTATTTTTATCTTAATGAAAATGATTTGTTTTTGCCGAGGCTATTTAAATCCGAAAGAGATAAAAGCTTTATAAAATTTAAAGATCTATTTTTATCTCCATATAAAAATTTCTATTTAGATGAACAGTTTAAAAAAAATAAAATTCAGGCGATACACAATACTTCTGAAGAATTAAAAGAAGCTACAGCAGAAATGATTCTAAGAAAGAAAAGTGGTTTTAAAATTAATTTTTCTGATGAGAATCAAGCACGCTTCAAAGGACTCATTAAAAAAATAACTTCAAAAAATGAAAAAAATTCCCCAGTTCCAATGGCCAATATTAGTCAGAAATTTTTAAATAAAAATATAAATTTATTATAAATGCTTGAAGATTTAAGGAAAATAAAAAAAGTTATTTCTCATAAAGACAAAAAACATTTAATTTTTTTAGGAATAGTAAAATTTTTTTCCGGTCTTTTTGATATGATAGGAATCGCTTCGGTAGCACCATTTATTATGGTAGTTACAAATCGAAAAATTTTAGACTCAAATTCAATAATTTTAAAAATCAAAGAAACTTTTGAATTGAACAATAACGAAGTAATAATTTTTTTTGCTGTCACTTCCATTTTGGTAATAATGTTTAATCAGTTTTTTAGAATATTTACATTATGGTATGAAAATTATGCTTCTCATAAAGTGTGGTTAAATATCCATACTCAACTTTTTAAATATTATGTAAATCAACCTTTTAGTTTTCACTTACAAAGAAACAGTAATAGTTTACTTGAAAGAATGTCTGTTAGGGCAAACGCTGCGGTTGCGGGAGTTATAAATCCATTTTTTCAAATTTTAGGACATTTTTTTGTTTTATGTTTTTTAAGCTTATTACTTATATTAGCAAATCCATTTGTTGCAATTGTACTTATGATTGTTACATCAATTTTTTATTTGCTTATTTTTTCTAAGTTAAGGAAAAAAATTTCTGCTTACGGAAAATTTTCACCAGAATTTTCTACTAAAACTTTTAAATTAGTAGAGCAGGCTCTAAAATCAATCAAAGATATCAAAATAAAGAATAATGCTAGTTATTATACAAACTTATTTAATCCATTAGCAAAAAAATATGCAAACACCCAGGTTAAGTTGCAAGTTTTTTCTCTTGTTCCAAGAAATCTTTTAGAAATCTTTGCCTACACATTTGGTTTTTGCCTAGTCTTATATTTTGTTATGGGCGAGTCGCAAAGATTCCATGAGATTGCAGTATTAATAGGGATTTATGCTATTACACTACAAAAATTATTGCCGGCAATACAAGGTGCTTATCAGTCAATTGCTCAATACAAGTACTATAAACCTTCGTTCGATATAATTTATTCTGAACTTGTAGAATCACAAGAAAGTTCTAAAAAACCAGATCAACAAAATTACGTTAACGGTCAATACAATTTTACTGATAAGTTAAATTTTAAAAATATAAAATTTAATTACCCAAACTCAGACAAGGATGTTTTGGATATCCAAAATCTAGAGTTACACAAAGGCAAATTTATAGGAATAACAGGAAAATCAGGTTCAGGAAAATCAACTTTCGTTGATATATTGACTGGTTTACTGCCACCCACAAAAGGAAATATATTTTTAGATGGAAGAAAAATTGAAAATAATATGAATAAAAAACTTCAATCTTGTATTGGTTACGTGCCTCAATTTTCATTTATGGCTGATGATACGATTAAAAACAATATAGCTTTGGGTTTAAAACCAGAACTTATAGATTTTGAAAGAATCAAAAAAGCAGCAGAAATAGCAAATATTTCTGAATTCATAAAGAAAGAATTGCCTTCAGGCTATGAAACTATTATTGGTGAAGACGGAGTTAAATTGAGCGGAGGACAAAGACAAAGAATATGTATAGCTAGGGCAATATATAGATATCCCCAAATACTAATATTTGATGAGGCAACTAATTCTTTGGATAGCTTAACAGAAAATAAAATAATTGATTCAATCACTAAATTTGAAAAGATCAAAACAATAGTTATGGTTACCCATAGGGTTTCAACGTTAAAAGTTTGTGATGAGATTTTATTTTTTGATAAAGGTAAATTAGAAGGAAAAGGTAGTTATATGCAATTAATCGAGACCAATCCTAAGTTCAAAGATATAGAAAAAAAAAGTTTAAAAGGGAATATTTATGAAAAATAATTTTAATAATAAATCAGTTTTAATTACTGGAGGAACAGGTTCGTTCGGTTCAACTTTTATTCAAACTTTTTTAAAAAAATATAAACCAAAAAGACTTATAATTTTTAGCAGGGACGAACAAAAGCATTTTAAAATGCAAGATATTCATTCGGACGATCCGCCCTCGCCAGTAAGATATTTTTTAGGGGATGTCAGAGATCTTGACAGATTAAATTTTGCAATGAGAGATGTAGATATAGTTGTCCATACGGCCGCTTTAAAACATGTTCCACTAGCAGAATATAACCCATTTGAAGTTGTTAAAACAAATATTCTAGGAGCACAAAATATTATTCAAGCCGCAATTCAAAATAATGTTAAAAAGGTCGTTGCTCTGAGTACAGACAAGGCTTCTTCCCCAATAAATTTATATGGAGCAACAAAGTTAGTTTCCGATAAGTTATTTGTTGCAGCAAATAATTATAAAGGAAAAAGCAACATCAAATTTTCAGTTGTTAGGTATGGCAATGTTATGGGTAGCAAAGGTTCCTTTATTTCTTACTTGGTAAAAAATAAAAATAAAAAAATTGTAAATATTACCAATAGTGACATGACAAGATTTAATATAACTCTTGATGAGAGTGTTGATTTTGTTTTCAATTGTATCGATAAAATGTGGGGAGGTGAAATATTTGTTCCAAAAATACCATCCTATAGAGTCACTGACCTGGTGATGGCAATTAGTCCTAAATCAAAAATAAAGATCATAGGAATAAGACCTGGAGAAAAAAAACACGAAGAAATGATATCCATGGATGAATCTATAAATACCATAGAATTTAAAAATTATTTTGTTATTGCTCCAAATTCAAAATTTTTAAATTGGAATAAAAAGAAATATATTTCCAAACACAAAAATTGCAAAAGTTGCAGTAATAATTTCTCTTATAATAGTAGAGATAATACAAAGTTTTTAACACCTAACGATTTAAGAAGAATCTTAAGCAAGAATAAAGTCATTCTTTAAATTTAATGATTAGTTATGGAAGACAATTTATCGACGGAAAAGATATAAAATCAGTCGTTAAAGTTTTAAATAGCAGGTTAATTACTCAAGGTCCTATTGTTTCAAGGTTTGAAAAAGAACTTTGTAAAAAATTAGGTTACAGGTATGCGTCTGTAGTTTCTAACGGAACTGCGGCATTACATTTGATTAGTTTAGCTATGGGATGGAGAAAGGGAGATATAGTATTAACAACTCCAATATCATTCTTATCTACAAGCAACTCAATAGTATATGCTGGTGCAAAACCTGAATTCGTAGATATAGATAAAGATTCTTATACTATTGATACTAAAAAGCTTGAAAATAAAATAAAATTTTTAAAAAAAAATAAAAAAAGAATCAAAGCAATCGTTTGTACAGATTTTGCTGGCCATCCTTGTGATTGGCCAACCCTTAAAAAGTTTTCTAAAAAGTATAATTTGAAACTTATTAATGATAATTGTCATTCTTTAGGTGCAAAAATTAATTCTGATCAAAAGTATTCTTCAAAATTTTCAGATTGTACATCTTTAAGCTTTCACCCGGTAAAAGCTATAACTACTGGCGAAGGCGGTGCAGTTTTAACAAATGATAAACGTTTTGATTCAAAAATAAAATTATTGAGATCACACGGTATGGAAAAGAAAAATCCAGAAGAAATGTGGAAATATGAAATGAAAGAATTAGGATACAATTACAGAATTTCTGATTTTCAATGTGCACTTGGGGTCAGTCAGTTAAGAAAATTAAACAAGTTTATCAGAAAAAGAAAAACGATCGCTAAAATTTACGACCGCGCTTTTAAAAACATTGAAAATATTACTATACCTAAAACAAAAAAAAATTACAGTCATGCTTATCACCTGTATCCTCTAAAAATTAATTTTAAAAAATTTGGTATAACAAAGAAATTATTTTTCAGAAAAATGAAAAAAAATAATATTTTACTACAGGTGCATTATATTCCAATATACCATCAACCATTTTATAAAAAAAATTTTAAATTTAAAATAAGTGAATTTTCAGTATCTGAAAATTTTTATAATGAGGAAGTTTCTTTGCCAATTTATTATAGTTTAAAAGCAATTGAACAAAAAAAAGTTATAAAAAATATAAAAAAATTATTAAAAATATAAAATGAAAATTGCAATTATACCTGCCAGAGGAGGAAGCAAAAGAATTTCCAATAAAAATATTAAAAAATTTAAAGGATCACCTATAATCGCCTGGCCTTTGTTAGCGGTTAAAAATACAAAGTTGTTTGATAAAGTAATTGTTTCAACAGACAGTAAAGAAATTGCTAAAATTGCAAAAAAACTAAAAGCAGAAGTGCCATTTATTAGACCTAAAAAAATTTCAGGTGATCATGCATCTACTTCATCCGTTATTAAACACGCAGTAGATTGGCTAAAAACTAAAAAAATTCATCCTAAATTTATATGTTGTATATACCCAACGGCAGCATTTATTGATCCTAAAGATTTGATCGAAGGTTATAAAAAAATAAAAACTTTAAAATGGGATTATGTATTTTCAGGAGGAAAATTCTATTCTTCTATTTTAAGATCATTTAAGAAAAATAATTTTAATGGTTTAAAAATGATTTTTCCAAAGTATTACAACAAAAGAACCCAAGATATTTTAGAGGCATATCATGATGCCGGTCAATTCTATTGGGGAAAAGTTGAGTCTTGGTCAAAGCAAAAACCTATATTTGCAAAAAAGTCTTGCATAATAGAAATACCAAGATGGAGAATACACGATATTGACACCATTGATGATTGGAAAATTGCAGAAAAAATGTGGAAACACAGGAAGTTAAAGTGAAAAAAAATAAAAACTCAGTTTTAGTTATTGGTGCGCATCCTGACGATGAGGTGTTAGGTTGTGGGGGGACTATTGCAAAACTTGTTAGCAAAGGAGTTGTAGTAAATGTTTTATATATTTCAAATGGCGTAGACTCGCGAAATGCAAATAAAGATAAAACAAAAAAAAATATTATTAAAAGAAAAAATGCTGCAAAATTATCATGCAGAATCTTAGGGGCACGATCACCTAATTTTGCAAATTTAGCAGACAATCAATTAGACAAATATCCTTTATTAAAAATTGTAAAGATTGTAGAGAAATATATAGAGAGATTTAAACCTAAGACAATCTATACACATTTTAAAAATGATCTAAATATTGATCATCAAATTGTAAATCAAGCGGTAGTTACTGCGACTCGTCCACAAAAAAAATGCTCAGTTAAAAGTCTATTCTTTTTTGAAGTTCCATCTAGTACTGAGTGGAGAATTGATTCTAAATCAAAAATTTTTAATCCAAATTGGTTTGAAGACATATCATCGACTAAGAGGAAGAAATTTGAAGCATTAAAAGCATATAAAATGGAAATAAAAAAGTGGCCACACCCTCGTTCTTTAAAAGGCGTGGAGGCACTAGCTTCCTGGAGAGGTGCAACTGCCGGAGTTGATGCAGCCGAAGCCTTTATACTTGGTAGAAAAATTAAATAAATGAACGTAGTTTTTCGTTTAGATGCATCCGAAAAAATTGGTATGGGGCACCTTTCCAGATGTAACAATCTAGCCTCATCTTTAGTAGACAAAGGCGCAAAGATTCATTTCATTACAAGATATTTAGATAAAAAATTTAAAAAATTTTTAGAAAATAAAAAATATCGCTTGAGCTACTTACCAAAAAATAAAGTTTTTGAAAAAAGCAATAATTTAAATTCTGAAAATTTATGGCCTAACGAACTTCAAAAAATTGATGCAATACAGACAAAAAAACTAATATCGAATAAAAAAACTGATTGGTTAGTAGTTGATCATTATGGTTTGAATTTACAGTGGGAAAAAATTCTAAATCAAAAAGTTAAAAAAATTATGGTGATTAGCGATCACTTAAATAGATCTCATGTTTGCAATTTGTTTCTGAACCAAAATTTTGTGAAAGACAAAGACTTTAAATTAAAAAGAACATTGCCTAAAAAATGCAAAATTCTTTTAGGACCCAGATATTCTTTATTAGATAAATCTTACCTCAGTCTAAGAAAAAAAATGAAAATTAAAGATAAAAAAATAAAAAAAGTTCTAATTTCTTTTGGGGGAAGTGATATGTCAAAATTACTTTATAAAGTTGTCGAGGTATTTAATTGCAGAGAATTAAAAAATGTTAATTTGATGATTGTTACAAATAATAAATTTCATATCTATAAAAAAATAAAACAAAAAGTTTTCAAAAGTCCTAAAACTCTTTCTAAATTAATATACAAATCTGACTTTTGTATTGGCGCTGGAGGTTCCACAACATGGGAAAGAATGTGTCTAGGACTTCCTGCATTGATTTTTCCTATTGCAAAAAATCAGAAAAAAAGCTCCGAAAATTTATATAAAGAAAAATTAATTTATTTGGTTAAAAATTACAAAAAAATTGGCAAGAAAGCTTTAAGAAAAAAAATTATTTCAATAATTAAAGATAAAAAGAATTTATATCAAAAAAAAATCAATGGATTAACAATAGTTGATGGTTTGGGATCTTCTAGATTATCTGAAATTTTATTTCCCAGTAGATCAAGAGATTTAAAAATAAGAAGAGCAAAATCACAGGATTTAATCACTTATTTTAACTGGGTTAACGAAAAAGAAGTAATTAAAAGTTCTTTTAAAAATAAACCGATAAGTATAAAGGAGCATACCAAATGGTTTAAAAATCAAATTAAAAATAAAAAAAGCATTATGTTTGTTCTAGAATCAAAAAAACTACCTGTTGGGCAAATAAGATTTGATATTTTTAATAAACAAGCCTTTATTGATTATTCCTTAGATAAAATTGTAAGAGAAAGAAAATGGGGTAAAAAAATTATAGATCTGGGAATTAAAAACTTAAAACTTTCAAAAATAAATGTAATAAATGCTAAAGTTAAAAAAAATAATTTAAAATCTATGTCAATTTTTAATAACCTTGGATTTGAAGAGAAAAATTTAAACTCAAAGTACATATATTCGTTAAGTAGAAAAAACTTTTTTAAAACATATGAAAAAATATAACCAAAAAGAAATTTTTACTAAGTCTTTTTTTTCAACAAAAGATAAACTAAAAAATTTTTCAAAATATGTGAGAAGGCAAGATCTTGCAAGATTTATGGTTTTCTTTGAACTTTTTAAAAAACAAATGGATGCAAAAGGAAGTATCGTTGAGTGCGGAGTTCATCAAGGTGGAGGAATGATGACATGGGCAAAACTTTCAAGTATTCTGGAACCCTACAATTACCACAGAAAAGTCATTGGATTTGATACTTTTTCAGGAATCCCTTCCTTGGCAAAATTTGATAAAAACAAAAAAAAATCAAAGAAAATAACATTTAAAGAAAAATTTGATGTAATGAAGGATATCAAAAGTTGTATCAAAGAATATGATCAGAATAGATTCATAAACAATATTCCAAAAATTGAACTAATTAAGGGAGATGCTAAAAAAACTATTCCTAAGTATGTTAAAAAAAATAGACACCTTTTAATTTCTCTATTGTATTTTGATTTTGTAGTATATCAACCTACCAAAGTGGCTTTGAAATATTTCTTACCAAGAATGTCCAAGGGGTCAATAATTGCTTTCAATGAGCTAAACAATGAAGACTGGCCTGGTGAAACAACTGCCTTGTTAGAAAAACTTAATGTGAAAAAATTTAAAATAGATTGTTTTCCTTATGAACCAAATATATCTTATATTATTATAAAATAAACTTATGAAAAAAAGAGTCACAAAAATATTATTTATAAATACACCTAGACTTACATTGAAACAGCTAAACGAATATAGCGAGAGATCAAAATATTATTGGGAAGTTTATCCACCACTTGGATTTATGTATTTAAGCTCAGCAATTAAAAATGAGATCAAAGATGTAGAAGTTAAAGTTCTAGATTTGCATCTTGAAAGTATTAAAAAATCTCAAAATAATGAGAAAGTGGATTGGCTAGATATGACAACCGATGAGGTCAAAGAATTTATGCCAGACATGGTTGCAATAAGCGTAATGTTCGGTGCATCTTTTGAATCTGCTCAAATGATAGGGCAATTTTTAAGAAAAAAATATCCCGATATGATTATCGCATCAGGCGGTGTACATGTGACCGGTATTGTAAAAGAAAAAAACCATGGTTTAGATTTTAATGATTTTGTAATTATAAAAGAGTCAGAAAAACATTTCCCACAGTTAATAAAGTATTTAAATAATGATACAGATTTGGTTAATGGTGTTATTCCAATAAAAACAGACAAAGTTAGGAAAAAAGAACATTTTACAGGAGAAACAGATCCTATCGAACATGTAGATGAACTTCCAATTCCGGATTATGGAATAGTGGATATAAAAAATTATTATAAACATGGAATCTTGTCAGCTGCTCAGACGGTGGCTTACGATACTCCTTTAGCTACCATGCAAACTGTAAGAGGTTGTACGGCAAGATGTACTTTTTGTAGTGTTAGAAATTTTAATGGTTTTGGAGTAAGAACTCATTCACCAGAAAGAGTTTTAAAAGAAATTGAAATTTTATATAAAAAATTTGGTATTCGGCATATAGATTTTGTAGATGATGATTTTACCGTTTCAAGATCTAGAGTAATTGAAATTTGCAAAATGCTCATTGAAAGAAAATACAACTTAACCTGGTCTATAGGCAATGGAATTAGACTTGGTACATTGGACGATGAATTACTAACTTATATGGCAGATTCCGGATGTACATATTTCTCTTTAGGAATAGAAAGTGGAGATGACAAAATGCTAAAAGAAATGAAAAAACCACTAACTTTAAAAATCCTAAATAAAAAAGCTCCTTTATTAGAGAAACATACAAAAATTTATTATAGAGCAAATTTTATAACTGGTTATCCTGATGAAACGCCAGAACAGCTTAACAGAACATTTGAATGTGCAAAAAATTATAGTTGGGACTGGTGTCTATTTTCATTGTGTAAGCCTCTTCCAGACACCGAACTCTATAATAAGCTTTTAGATAATAAGTTTGAAGAAACAAAATTCACCGGAGGAAAGAAAACAAATGAGGCTTATAATTTTCAAGAACACGCAGGCATTGTGGCAGATGAGGAACGAAAAATATTTGAACTGACGTATGACAAAAATTTAGAGATAAATTTTAAATTAAATAGAAACCTGCAAGGAAGACATGTTAAAAGAGCAATAAGTGATTTCGAAAGAGTAACAAAATTAGCAGAAAATCATGCTTTCGCTTGGAATTGTTTGGCTATCGGTTATGAGAAGATTCAAGACCAAGGCAAGCTCAAACATGCCAAGGAGATGACTAAAAATATAATTAAAAATAGCAAGTATTGGTCAAAAAAATTTGAAGAATTAGAATTCAAGCCAAGATACTAACTAACAAAATTATCAAAATTAGATGAGCAATTTAGAAAACTTTTTAAAAAAAGGCGTAATAGAGTTCGGCAGTGTAATTGATAAGAAAAAATGCAAAGAAATACATGACGAAGTTGTACGTAGCAGAGATTTATCCAGCAATTTATTTAGAACTGAAAAAGATTTTTTAGATAATCCAGATCCAAAAAAAACAAACCCAGGAAGAGGAAAAAACAATTTTGCAGAAAAATTCAATTTATCATTTATTGAAAACAATCCTGTAGTAAGAAAAAGCATTGATTCATTGGTAGGAGAGGATCATGAAATTCTACTTAAAAATTTTGTTATAGGAGTTCCGGATAGCTGGATACCAAATTGGTTGAAGAAAAAAACCGAAAAACAGTTAGCTGCTAATTTAGGATCATATATCAAACCCGAGTATAGAGATGTTACTTATTTTAGAGGAATCGATTTTCATATGGATTTGATTGATCATGCGAATTCAATCGGAAACAACATAACTATTTATTTATATCTAAATGATGTTACCGATCAGATGTCACCTTTGAACGTTGTAGAAGGAAGCCATATATTCGGTGCAACAAAGTTTCCACATTTTTTAAGAAATAATGAAAAAGATTCAATCGAATATGGTTCAAACGATAAAAATTTTAAAAAATTTAATAAAAGAATTTTTACAGCTGAAGCAGGTAGCCTTTATTTATGGTCTTCATTTATATTGCATGGAACTCAACCTCAGCAGTGTGATACGCCAAGAATATCATTGAGATATGATATCAAACCAAATAAAAAAAATAAAAATAGTTTAATCAATAAGTTTCTCAAAGACATCAAGGGAAAATTGTCTATGCCAGTAGTAAGAGATGATATAGATCTAAATTCTCCTGATCACAAACAAGTAAAGTTCCAAAAAATTCTGAAATGAGTTTAGTTAAAATTCTCAAACATAAAATTGGCAAAGATGCCAAGCCGTTTACTATAGCTGAGGCAGGAATTAACCATAATGGCTCAATAAAAAAAGCTATGAAAATGATAGAAGTAGCAAAATTATCAAAGGTCAATGCAATTAAATTTCAAACTTATAATACCGATGAATTTATAAGTGATATAAAAAAAAAATACACTTACAAACTTAACGGAAGATCTATAACAGAGTCTATGTATAGAATTTTCAAAAGGTGCGAGCTTTCTGAAAGTGAATGGATTAGGATTAAAAAAAAATGTGATAAAGAAAAAATTATTTTTTTATCAACCCCGTCAAATTTTAATGATTTAAAATTAATATTAAAATTAAAAGTTCCAGCAATAAAAATTGGATCGGATGACTTTAATAATATTCCATTAATTAAAAAGGCAAAAAAAACCAAGCTTCCTTTAATCTTATCTTCAGGCATGTCAACTTTAAAAGAAATAGAAACAACACTTAAATATTCCGGTGCACTGAAAGGTTATCCAGTAATATTAATGTTATGCATTTCCAAATATCCTGCGGAACCTAAAGATGTTAACATTGAGCGTTTAAAATATTTAAAATCTAAATATCCAAGAATAAATTTAGGATTTTCAGATCATACACAAGGTTCTGCAGCAGCATCGTTAGCAATAGCTTATGGAGCCAGATGCTTTGAAAAACATTTTACTTTAAACAAGTCAGACAAAGGGCCTGATCATTGGTTTTCAGAAGACAAAGAAAGCTTGAGCAATTGGGTAAGGACTATCAACGATTCCTTTAATATGTTGGGAAAATCAAAGGTTTTTCCAGTGAAGGCTGAAAAAAAAATGAGACATTTAGCTAGAAAAAGTATTGTGGCTTCTAAAAATATAAACAAAGGAGAAATCATTTCTGATACCAATGTGTGTTTCAAGAGACCAGGTAATGGTTTGCCTCCAATAAAATTTGAAAAAATTGTAGGAATGAAATCGAAAGTTTTCATTAAAAAAAATAGTCAAATAAAAATAAATTTCCTCAATAAATAAAAAGATCTATCAAATGTTTTTAAAAAAAAATGCCACAGTAAAGGCTTCAAAAATAGCAAAATTTTTAGGCATTAAATTTAAATATAAAGATTTTAACGTAAAAGGGGTAGTGCCAATAAAAGGGATAAAAAATTTTTATATATCTTTTTTAACAGATACAATAAATAAAAAATTTAATTTAAAAGAAAAACAAAATTATAACTTTTCAAAATTAGAAAAATTATCAAATATAATAATAATTACAGATAAAAAGAATTCCAAAAAAATTCGATGCATGAAGTTTATAACTCAAAATCCGAGATATGACTTTCAAAGGGTAATGAATAAATTCTTTGTTAAAAAAATTAAAAATAAAATTCATCCAAGATCCATAATTGAAGACAAAAAAGGTTTAGGTAAAAACGTTAATGTAGGTGCCAATTCTTATATTGAGAAAGGGGTAAGAATTGGAAGTAACACAACAATTTTAAACAATGTTGTTATCACCGGTAAAGTGAGCATCGGATCAGATTGTGTAATAAAATCTAATACTACGATTGGCAGTGAAGGTTTTGGTTTTGCTTATGATAAAAAAAAATATGTGCATTTTCCACATGTTGGCGGAATTAAGATTGGGAACAGAACTTGGATTGGATCTAACGTGTCAATTGAGAAAGGATCCTTAGACGAAACGGTAATAGAAAACGATGTCTTAATAGACGATCTTGTTCAAATTGGCCACAATGTAATTATAAAAAAAAGATCTCAAATTACAGCAGGGTGTGTTTTGAGTGGAAGATGCAGAATAGGATCAGATTGTTGGATTGCACCCAATGTTTCAATCGATAATAATATTTCAGTTGGAAATAATTCCATAATTGGCATGGGATCGGTGATAAGAAAAAATGTAAATGAAAAAGAAGTTGTAGCTGGTAACCCTGCTAAAAAAATAAAAAAATTAAAATGAGTTCAATTATTTTTATTGATGGAAAATTTTATCCCGAACGTGATGCGAAAGTTTCGGTTTTAGATCACAGTTATCTCTACGGAAACGGTTGTTGGACAACTTTAATGACCTATAATCACAAACTGTTTATGCTAGATGAACACATCGAGAGGCTTTATGAATCGGCTAAAATTATTCAATTAGATGTACCTTGGAAAAAAAAAGATATTAGAGAATGGATAATAGAAACATATAGGAGAAATTCACATATATCTGGAAGAAAAAGAATAAGAGTTGGTTTTCACAGAGGAGTAGGACCAGATATATTTGTTGATAGCGGAACATTGTGCAAACCAAGCATAAACATTATAGTTTCAAAATATCCAGAAGAGAGAGAAAGATTGGCTGTAAAGAAAGGGATAGAGGTTATGACTATTAAACTTGAAAGAGTTTTTCCGGAATCAAAAAATAATAATTTTTTACCCAGCTATTTTGCTGCGAGCAAAGCAAAAGAAAAGAAAAAAGATGACGCTCTTTTTCAAGATAGATTTGGACATGTAACAGAAGCTACAACTGGAAATATATTCTTTTTTAAAGAAGGATCGCTTTTTACCACTTCATCAAAAATTTTAAAAGGAGTTACAAGAAAATTAATAATTTATTTTGCAAACAAAAATAATATTAAAGTAATTGAAAAAATGTTTAATCTAGGAGAACTACTCGATGCTGATGAAGTTTTTATATCTGGTACAACTAAATTTATTGTTCCAGTAATCAAAATTAATGATAGAAAAATTTCTTCAGGAAGACCAGGTTTTTTAACTCTTAAACTTAGAAAAGAGCTGACGGAATATTTATTTAATAGAGAAAATGAGTTTACAGAAAATATTTCAGATATAAAAAGACAACAAGGAATTTAAAAATATGAAAAAATTTAACAATTCGTTCGATGTTATTGGCAAAAAAAATTATGAAGTAGCATTGAAAAAGGCAATTAAATCAGCGATAAAAGATAGCGGTTTTTATAAAAGAAAGTTAAAAAACTTTAAAAACACAAAGTTTAATATTAAAGAATTTGAGAAAATACCTTTTACGACAAAAAAAGATTTATTAGACGATCAAAAAAAATATTCACCCTTTGGTAGTAACTTAAGCGTAGATATTTCTCAGATACAAAGGGTTCACAGAACCTCAGGAACTACTGACAGACCTCTTATCCTGGCCTTAACAAAAAATGATATTAAGCTTATGACTGAAACAGGATCAATCTGTTCAAAAATTTCTGGATTGCAAAAAGAAGATATAGTTGTTCACTGTTTAAATTACTGCATGTGGATGGGAGGACTTACCGATCATATGTCTTTAGAAAAAGCTGGGGCAGCCGTGATACCTTATGGAGTAGGAAATTCAAAACAATTAATCGAAACAATTTTAAATATTAAGGCTAGCACTATTTCTTGCACCCCCTCTTATTTGAATAAACTAATATATGTTTTGAAAGAATTTTTTGATATTGAACCAAAACAATTGGGACTGAGATTGGGTTTATTGGGTACCGAAGGTGGTTTGCAAGATCCAAATTATAGGAAAAAAATCGAAGATATTTGGGGAATAAAAGCAATTAATTTTAATTATGGAATGGCAGAAGTTTGGAGTGTATTTGGATCCGAATGTTATAACTGCCAGAATGGTTTAAATTTTGTATCAAATGGAAATTTATATTTGGAATTGATAGATCCTAAGACTAGCAAAGGTATCGAAATTAAACCAGGATCTGAGGGTGAAATGGTTGTTACAACTCTATGTAAGGAAGCGCAACCAATAATAAGATATAGGACGGGAGACATAATTAGAATTAATCAGACCAAACCATGTAAATGTGGAAACAAAGGTATTAAATTTGATGTTATAGGAAGAAGCGATGATATGTTAACCATCAAAGGTATTAACGTATTTCCTTCACAGATTAGGACAATAATTAACAAGCATTTAGATAAACTCTCAGGTCAATTTCAAATTATTCTAGATAGACCTTTGCCAATAGAAAATTTACAAATGAAAATTGAAAAAGCACAAGGCACAACTTCTTTAGAGCTTGAAATTTTAAAAAACAAACTAGTTTCAGAGTTTAAAAATAATTTGCATATTTTGCCACAT
>MDTE01011927.1_pt1 | contig 14750 bp, 11 predicted proteins | sample 811231 | NCBI WGS metagenome assembly MDTE01 (sample SAMN05326651, study PRJNA326480) | marine metagenome | isolation source: seawater | place: Indian Ocean: Red Sea | collected 2010 | reverse complement strand
CCGAGGTTTTACCTGCTTTTTAACGCCCCGACCACCCAGCAGGTGTCAGTGGACTGTCGACGTGCAGACTTATGCTGCAAGAGCTTCGAGCTCAGGCTCGAAGGCAACGATATTATTCTGATTGCCATGTAATGTTTTGATGCATTGTTAGCGAGGCCAAGCATCATCCTCGGCATGCAACCGAATTTTCCACATTGCGGTCGAATCCGGAACACCCCCAACAAAATTTCAAAGAACTTAAGTATAATAAGCAAAAATCAACGACGGGTCAAGGAGTGGAAAGGTAAATTCCATTGTCTAATATTAGAAAGAATGTAGGGTAGGATCAGTTAGATGTCTGCAGATAAAGGAAAATCCATTTCAGTCGAACCCAAGTTTTTCAATCGTGAATTAAGTTGGCTTGCGTTCAACGAACGGGTATTGGATCAGGCTTTATCAGATAAGTACCCACTACTTGAACGAACAAGATTTCTTTCTTTTGTGAGTTCAAACCTCGATCAATTTTATGAAATTCGCGTAGCTGGTCTTATGCAAAAAGTGGATGCTGGTATCACCCGAGAAAGTCTTGATGGCAGCCAACCCAAAGAGCTATTGGACGAGGTACGAAAAAGGGCTCATAGTATGTCCCAGCGAGAGTACACATGCTGGAGAGATACCCTAAAACCTGCCTTAGCCAAGGAAAATATTCACTTCAAGGAGATCGAACAACTCACTAAAGCCGAATTTTCTTGGTTGCGTGCTTATTTCCGCAGGGAGGTTTTTCCTGTGCTCACTCCATTGGCCATAGATCCAAGACATCCATTTCCTCTTATCCTGAACAAATCACTCAATTTATTTGTATCCTTACGAAACCTAAGAAAAAAGAAAGCTGCTCCACTAAAGGCAGTTGTACAAGTTCCACGAATTCTGCCTCGACTGGTTCGGATTGAGTCTAACATCAAAGATTCAGGTAAAAAAGTTACCTTTGTTTTTTTGAGCGATGTGGTCAGGCATTTTGTTTCAGACTTGTTCCCCGGACATGAGGCAATCGGTGCCTGGGCATTTCGTATTACCCGAAATAGCCATCTTTATGTGGATGAGGAAGAAGTTGAGAATTTACTTTTGAGTATTGAAGATGAATTGCACAATAGAAGGAGAGGAGCTGCTGTACGCTTGGAAATAGATGATTCCATAGACGAAGATGTACTGAAATACCTACTGAACTCCTTGAATTTATCAGAAAAAGATGTGCTTAAGATCAATGGTCCAATCAATCTTTATCGGTTAATGAAATTACCCGACTTAATGGATAGGGATGACCTGAAATTTCCTGCCTTTGAGGCTTTTGTACCCAAAGCACTAGCATGCAAGGAAAACTTGTTTGAAAAGATATCAGAAAAAGACCACTTATTGCATCACCCATATGATTCTTTTGTTCCGATAGTCGACTTACTGAGGCAGGCAGCAGTTGACCCAGAAGTTTTTGCCATAAAACTAACTATATACCGAACTAGCGGGGATTCTCCGATTGTGAAAGCCTTGATGGATGCAGCTCAAAACGGAAAGCAAGTAACAGCGATGGTCGAACTTAAGGCCCGGTTCGACGAGGAAGCCAATGTGCAGTGGTCTCGTAAGATGGAAGAGGTTGGGGTACATGTTGTATATGGACTTAGTGGGCTAAAAACTCATTGCAAATGCTGCTTGATAGTCAGAAGAGAAGGTAAAAAGCTCAGACGCTATGCTCATCTAGGCACAGGGAACTATAATCCTAGCACTGCTAAAACATATACAGACTACAGCCTTTTCACTGCAAAAGCTGCATTTACTGCTGATATTGCAAATTTATTCAACACATTAACTGGATATACACGTAAGCCGGTTTTCAAAAAGTTACTTGTTGCTCCATTCAATTTGCATGATTCCATTATACGGAAGATTCATCATGAATCGAAAGTAGCTGAGGCTGGTAAGGATGCTAGAATCATTATCAAAGTAAACAGCCTGATTGACCCTGAAGTCATTAAATCATTATATTTAGCTTCACAATCAGGAGTTAAGGTTGATCTAGTTGTACGTGGGATTTGCGGGCTTGTGCCAGGCGTTAAAGGTTTAAGCGAAAATATTAGAATTAAAAGCTTACTCGGAAGGTTTTTGGAACATAGTCGAGTGTATTACTTTAAAAATTCACCTCCTGGGGAAACCACATATCTTGGGAGCGCTGATTGGATGCCAAGAAACTTTTTTCGAAGAATTGAAGTCGTTTTTCCCATTGAAGAAAGAAACATGGAGCAGGAGATCATCCAAACAATGGAACACTTCCTCAAGGACAATACCTTTGCCAGCCAATTAAAAAGTAATGGGAAATACTCTCACATGCCAAGACGCACTAAACAATTTTCAATTCAAGCATACTTAACCTATTGTGCTGAACTAAAGAACGAAAAAGAAAGACTGGATTTAAATTCAGGAAGAACCCCTGGAAAAACCAATAATCAAGGCAAAACTAACCAAGAAAACTCCTAAACCTAGAATCGGATCTTTAATCAGGCACAAAAATAGTCCAGCCACCAAAACAAGCGGTGCAAGTGGTCTTTTCCAGTCAAATTTCACGAAATTAATTCAACCTAAATGGAATTTGTAACTCAGAATCTAACTTTCCTCCTGGAGGGGAAGCAACTTGGTTTACCATATTTGCAGCGGCCAATACCATTCGGTCCAATTCTAAATTTCCAGATGATCTCGAAATACGTTTACCCAAAAGTTTACCGCTCGCAGATATCTTAAAACTTAACCAAGTTTCTCCACCACTTGAAATTGAAGAGCCACTAAGTTTTGTCTCCCATGCCCTTTCAAGCTTCGCTTTAACCATAGCAAGGTATGCATTTAATACAGAAGGTGAAATCGTCCGGGAAACGGAACTGGAAGAGGCTACTTGAATGGATGGAAGAGAAAAGTTACTGGAATTTATTTTGTAAGCAGGTTTATGAGTAGGAGTAGACCTAACTGGAGATGGGGTGGGTAAATTATGTTTTTGCTTAAACTGATTAAAGGAAACGACTTTAGGCTTAGGCTTTGGATTCGCTTTGGGTACTGTTTTGGTGGGAGTAACTTTAGGCTTTGGTTTTTCTTTTACGACGGGTTGAGGCTTGGGCTTGGGCTTTTGCTTTGCAGGTTTGGGAGTAGGACTAGGTAAGGGGGGCTGAGTTGAACTGACCTTAGGAGGAAGGGGAGCGGGCTTTATTGGCATAGGCTGGGTTGTGGCCATTGCAAGTTCAAAGACATGAACTTCTTTCGGCTCTTCTTCGCAACTAGGAATCAAACCAAAAACGAACAGAAAACACCCAATAAAAAGGTGAAAAAACAACGAATATGCGAAGATTTTTTTTTCTCTACGATTTAAGCCAACCATTTCTAATTCCCATAATAAAATCCACCAATTGTTAATAACTTAATCCAAAAAACTTCACAAATCAACCTTGAATCGAAGATATAAATTCATGGATCGCTTTTTCATATCGCTCGCCTCCGATTTCCATCAAATTATTATGCTCTGCACCTTCTACCTCGATAAATTTCTTGGGGTCAGGAAGTTCTTTAGAAATTTGCTTCCCTTGGCGAAACGGTACAACTTCGTCCAATGTTCCATGAATAACAAGAGACGGGCATAATATATCTTTTGTTCTTTCAACATTGCGAAACCGATCCCAAGGCAGCATTGTAAAACCTGTTACAGATCTAAAAGCCGAAAGAAATGGAGTTTCAAGGATAAGTCCTCCCACTTTATGTTTGGCAGCAAGATAGAGTGAAGGACCTGTCCCAAGAGATCTTCCCCAAGCAATAATTCTTGAAGGGTCTCGTCCATGTCGTAAATATAATTCCTCATAAACTGCATCAATAGCGTCGTAACATCCCTGTTCGGATGGATTTCCCTCGCTGAGTCCATAACCTGGATAATCATAAGCAATCATTTCAATTGAATTAGAAGACCAAAAGCTGAGAAAAGATTTTAGATTGCCTAGATCCTCTCCATTACCGTGACTAAAAATTATTGAAACCTGAGGGCTTTCCCTGTTTCCATAATGCATACAGGCAATCGAATCACCTCCGTTCAATTTCAAATAAAAACTTACTTCATCATCTGAATATTTCGCTTTAGAAGGAGCTGGAAAAAGTAATTTATCCCCATAAAACCAAGTCAAGATCGCAACTATAATGTAAACCAACAGGAGAAGCAGAAAAAGCCTAGCCCATGGTATTGTAAAAAAATTTTCCATAAATGATAGTCCAGCCTAACAATAATGTAATCGCAAGAAACTAAGATTTTCTTTTTATTATTACTCTATGAATATTTGCTGTATAGGAGCTGGCTATGTAGGTGGTCCAACTATGGCCATGATTGCATCAAAATGCCCTCACATCAATGTTGCAGTGGTTGACATTAATCGTGAAAGAATTGATGCCTGGAATTCAGACACCTTGCCAGTTTACGAACCTGGACTTGATGAGATAGTTAAAAAATCAAGAAATCAAAACTTATTTTTCTCTACTGATGTGGATAAAAAAATTGAAGAGTCGGAAATCATCTTCATTAGTGTTAACACTCCCACCAAAGATTATGGATCAGGTTTAGGGCAAGCTGCTGATCTCAGATATGTGGAAGCCTGTGCGAGAAGAATTGCAGAGGTCGCTAAAAGCTCCAAAATTATTGTGGAAAAGTCTACAGTGCCGGTAAGAACTGCAGAAATGGTTCAGACCATCTTAAAATCCAACGGTAACGAATTTTCCCATCAGGTTGTCTCCAACCCAGAGTTCCTCGCGGAAGGCACAGCAGTACCGGATTTACTTAATCCCGATAGGGTTCTAATTGGAGGCGAAAAGACAAGCGATGGCCTTGCAGCAGTTGAAAAAATCGTTGAAATTTATGCGAATTGGGTCGAAAGGGATCGAATAATCACAACAAATCTTTGGTCCTCCGAACTTTCTAAATTAACAGCTAACGCATTTCTCGCACAAAGAATTTCCAGCATTAATGCTATTTCCGCACTTTGTGAAGAAACCGGAGCAAATGTAGATGAGGTTGCGAATTCAATCGGAACCGATTCAAGAATTGGTCCAAAATTCCTGAAGAGCTCAGTTGGTTTTGGAGGCTCTTGCTTTCAGAAAGATATTCTTAACCTTTGTTACCTCTGCCGTTATTTTCGGCTTCCAGAGGTTGCGAATTATTGGGAACAGGTCATTAGCATGAATGAGTACCAAAAAGAAAGGTTCGTAAGAAGAATTCTGAGTTCCATGTTTAATACCGTCTCCGGAAAAAAAATCGCCATACTTGGGTATGCTTTTAAAAAAGACACAAACGACGCCAGAGAATCTCCTGCAATAGGAGTCTGTCAAAGACTGCTAAATGAAGAGGCTAAACTTTCTATTTATGACCCAAAAGTAGAGTCAAAAACTATCCTTAGCACCCTGAAAACTAAACCAGGTAATGATGAGAATATAGAAATTGCTGGATCTGTACTAGAAGCTGTTACAGATTCCCATTGCGTAGTAGTTTTAACTGAGTGGGACGAGTTTACGGAAGTTAACTTTAAAGAGGTTTACTCCCTAATGCATAAACCTGCCTCCTTATTTGATGGAAGAAATATACTTAACCTGAATGAACTGAGATCAATCGGGTTCTCCGCAGTAGGCATAGGCTCGGGATAACCTAAGTTAATATTATTAAATTCTTAAACGGCTGGTTTACGGGCAGGCCGAGAAAACTGTTTTCGTGCTTTATCCAAAACTCCATTTAAAAATTTTCCTGAATTTTCAGAGGAAAATTCCTTACCCAATTCAAGAGCTTCATCAATAGCTACAACAGGAGGAACATCTAGCCGATAGATTATCTCGTATAAAGAGAGCCTCAAAATAGCCAAGTCCGCTTTGGCAACCCTGGAGAAATCCCAATTTGTAACCAAGTCTCGAACAATTGAATCTAGAATTTCTTTTTTTTCTATCACACCGTCAATTAATTCAACGGCATAAGAGAAAAATTCTTCTTTTTGCCCAAGTTTGGAAATAAATTCACTTAAGTCATCTCTTAGATTCTCAGACTGATTCATTTCCCACTGGAAAAGAAATCGGAAAGCAGCACAACGATTTTGTCGCCGATCACTCCAATTTGGATTAATGATTAAGTCTTCGTCCATTTTCTCTTAATTTGCCCCATAAAGAGGGCAGCCTGCGCAAACTCGGAACCTCGGTCAATGCTTCCGTGAACGCGATCTTCAGCGGACTTCAAATCTTCCGTTACCAGGATACCATTAATCACAGGTATATGATATTGCAAAGAAAGCGTTTGCATACTTTGGGTAGCAGCCTCTGCGACTATATGATGGTGGGAAGTTTGACCTTTGATGACAACTCCTAGTCCGATCATAGAATCCATAACCTTTTTTTGCAGGATAAGATCTATACAGGATGGTACTTCATTAGAACCCGGGACGCGTTCGATGACCAACTCCTTAAGTTCACCATTTTTGGTCAAACCAGTTGTTACTCGTTCAAGAAGGATATCCGTTAATTTCTGATTAAAACATGCACAAACAATTCCAATCCTCAACTCTGAAGGATTAATCTGGGGGAAAGATGGATTATCAGTACTCATTTATTCTCGTCCCACAGTCATTCTTTTCGTTATTTCCAAGCCATATCCTTCAAGTCCAATAACACGCCTTCGGTCCCTTGATAATAAAACTAGTTTGCTAATTCCAAGAGCGGATAATATCTGAGCACCAATTCCATAGTCTCGAAAATCCATAATTGAAGTTTCAGATGTTTGCTTTTCTTCAGTAGATTTTGAGATTATTTTATTCGTTTGATCATCATTTCTTCTTGGCTCTAGATAGAGAAGGGCACCACAACCATGAGAAACAATCGCTCGTAATGAGTCTTCTACTGAATTACGACTTTCTCCAGCAGGATAATAACCTAAGACATCAGAAACAACATTAGCCGTCTGCACTCGAATCATAGGTGTCTTAGATTTGCTCCACTTCCCATAGCTTAATCCGTAATGAATACGGTCATCCAATACACTTTTAAAGGTATGCAATCTAAATTTACCCAAGGAGTGAGAGAATTCTTGTACGGAAAGCTCTTTAATCAACTTCTCTCTTTGGTGCCTGTATTCAATAAGGGAGGCGATTGAGAGCAATTTCATGCCCCATTTTTTCTTAAGTTTCTTCAAATCAGGCAATCGGGCCATGGTCCCATCTTCTTTGAGAATCTCGCAAATTACCCCGCTTGGATGTAAACCCGATAAAGTTGCCAAATCTACAGCAGCTTCGGTATGCCCAGCTCTTTCCAGTACACCACCCGGTCTCGACCTCAAAGGAAAGACATGCCCAGGTTGGACCAAATCTTCTGGTGAGGAATGAGAGGAAGCTAAAATTTCAATAGTACTAGTACGATCATATGCACTAATTCCAGTTGTTATACCATCTGCAGCATCCACAGACACTGTAAAATCTGTCTTCTGTGCCTCCCGGTTATGAGGAACCATACTTGAAATACCAAGTTTGCCAAGCTGACTGGGTAGCAAAGGTACGCAAATAAGTCCACGTCCATGGACAATCATGTGATTTATCGCTTCTGGCGTAACTTTCGAAGCTGCCATTACTAAATCCCCTTCGTTTTCCCTGGATTCGTCATCCGTAACGATAACCATTTTGCCGTCAGCGATGTCCTTAAGAACATCATCAACGCTGTCAAATGGAGGTTTAGGGTTGTTGTCGGGCATCACTCATTAAGAATAAATAAATTTTTCCTATCCTCAAATCTAATCGAGAGACACTTACTTTTCACCAGAAACCGTTTCTTCGATAAACAAAAGAAATTCAGTTTCATTCATAATTTCGATTCCAAGCTTTTGGGCCTTATCTAATTTTGAGCCTGCTCCGGGTCCAGCAATTACAAAAGTGGTTTTTTTACTTACACTTGAGGAAACCTTCCCACCCAAACTTTCAATTTTTTCGGATGCATCCTGTCGCGTAAATTTTTCCAATGATCCTGTTAAAACAAAAATTTTACCCAACAATATTTGCGAGGTTTTTTCTGAATTATTGATGAATTGTATACCTTCATTCTCTATACCCTGAAGCATTGTCAGATTCGATGGATTATTAAAAAAAGAAACTATGCTTTTGGCCATAATCTCTCCTATTCCGTCAATATTAATCAAGTCCTCAATTGTAGCGTTAGCAAGATCAGCCAAATTACTAAAATTGGTTGCTAAATCCTTAGATGCACTTGAACCAACATGCTTTATTCCCAAACCGCATAGAAATCTCCAGAACTCCTGTGACTTACTTTTTTCAATTGAACCAATAAGATTTTGGGCAGACTTTGCGGCAAATCCTTCTAATTCAACTACTTGATCAAACTTTAGACGATATAAATCATCGATTCTTGTGACTAATTGCTTTTCAACTAATTGTTCAACCACTGCCTCACCTAAGCTATCAATATCCATGCAACCGCGACTGGCAAAATATTCAATTTTCCCTTTCAATTGGTCGGGACAGAATTCGTTTTGGCAACGCCAAGCTGCCTCCCCATCTACTCGAAAAAGATCAGTTTCACATTTGGGACAAGATTTTGGGAAAATAAATTTGGCAATACTTGAATCCCTGTCTTTTTTAACCACTTCGACAACTTGCGGAATAATCTCACCAGCCTTCTCCACGACAACCGAATCTCCAATCCTAATGTCTTTTCTTTGAATTTCATCAGCATTATGAAGACTTGCCCTCGAAACTAATGTGCCTGCCAACTGAACAGGCATAAGACAGGCAACTGGAGTAATCGTACCTGTTCGACCAACCTGCAATATTATATCTTCCAACTTTGTAATTTGTCGCTCAGATTCAAACTTAAACGAAATTGCCCATCGTGGTGCCTTAGCAGTATGTCCGGCAATTCTTTGATCCTTTCTGGAATTTAGTTTAATAACTGCACCGTCAGTGGGGTAGGCATATCCATTGCGCAAACGATCCAGCTTAGTAATTGCATCCCATGCAAGTTTTCCAGAAGATACATGTTCAACAAATTCAACCGTAGGAAACCCCCAGTCCCTAAGCGTCTTATGGAATTCAATTTGGCTAGAAAACCAACTAATTGGTTCACATGCACCCAATCCATAAAGCACGATTCTTAATTTTCTCTTCCCTGCTTCCTTTGGATCTAAAAGCTTTACCGTACCAGCAGCCAGGTTTCGTGGATTTGCATATGGGGACTCTTGTTCCTTTTCTCTTTCCTGATTAATTCTAAGGAACTCTTCGTGCTCCATAAAAACTTCTCCCCTAACCTCAATAAAATTCGGATATTCATCTGCCAAGATTTGTTTTGGCAACTCCTCAATATGTTGGAGATTTTGAGTAATAATATCACCTTCCACTCCATTTCCACGCGTCACAGCTGTTTCCAAATATCCATCCTTGAAGGTCAATGAAACTGCAACACCATCGATTTTTGGCTCGACCACATACTCTAAACTCTGAGCTTCAAACAATTTTTTCAATCTCTGATCAAATTCAAAAAACTCAGTACGGTCATAGGTATTATCCAGGCTTAACATCGGTTCGGCATGCTTATGGGAAACAAATCCATCCATGCGATCATCACCAACAATTGGTCCCTTTACATCATCTCTCCCTTCATCCCCAAAAGACGATTCAGTTGATTGGCTGAATAAACCCAATGGATCAATTTCTGCCTGCAAATTCTCCATTTCACGCTTAAGTGAATCATATTCCTGGTCAGAAATTACAGGTTTTGCCTTGCGATAATATGCTTCGTTGTGATTTCTGACTAGATTTTCCAACTCTCTGAGTCGCACTTCCTGTGCAGAAGAATTATTCTTCATTGTTTGGCAATTCCCATCACTGCATCCGACATTCTTGAGAGAGCCTGCATCAGTAAAGCTCGAGAGCAACCTAGGTTTAGCCTCAAGAAACCTGGTGCATCAAAATCTCTTCCATCAGAAAGTCCAATTCCATATTCTTCAAAAAATTTATGAGGGTCCTCTACCGGTAAATTCCTAGCATCTATCCAAAGAAGATAGGTTGCTTCAGGAGAATAAGGAATTAAGAATGGTAATTCACACAATACAGACATAGCTGCATCTCTATTATCTCTAAGATAGTCAATTAAGTTAGCTCTCCAAGGTTCACCTTCACGATAAGCCGACGCAGCCAATAAAAAACCAAGTGCTGGTGGATCTGGTACGATACCCCTCATTGCTTTCTTGAATAAAGATCTCAACTTTGGGTGAGGAATAATAGCAAAAGAACAACCAAATCCTGCTATATTAAATGTCTTACTTGGAGCCATTAAGGTGATTGACCTGTTTAAGATACCTTCGTCCAAAGAAGCAGGAGGAATGTGTGTTAAATTTTTTTCTAAAATCAAATCGCAATGGATTTCATCTGAGCATAAATATAATTCCCGCTCGTTAATCCATTCATTCAAATTATCTAATTCCGAGCGAGTGAATGAAGTTCCCACAGGATTGTGAGGATGACATAGCATGAAGAGATCGCCAGGATTTGTTTCCAATGCATGGAGTGAAGTATAGTCAATTGTGAAACGAGATTCACTGAGTTTAAGGGGAATTTTAGTTAATGAGAGTCCAAAATTCTTTGAAGCAGTTAAGAATGGCGGATAAATGGGGGTTTGAATAATGGCTTGAGAAGATTCTTCAGCAAGTGCGCGACAAGTCACGTTAAGAGCACTCACCATACCTGGAAGCCAAACAATCCAATGTCCATCTATATCCCATTGGTACATTGTACGGCAACGCTCTACAACTAGATCAACCAATTCGGATGGAGTTTTACCGTAACCGAAATTGCCATAATCATGATAGTCAGCAACCGTATCTAATATTGGAACTGGAGACTTGAAATCCATATCTGCAACCCACATGGGGATTACATCAGAATCTTCATACTTTCCCCATTTTAGCGAATTTCTTCCTTTACGATTTGGCGTAAGATCAAACTCTTTGCTGTCCATTGTTGAAATTAGAATCCCTGACTTATTTCCATGAATACATGTATTTCAAAATAAATTGATCAACATTAGCATCAACCATGTGAAGATAAGACAAAGCAAAGGCATGCTCATCGTCCATCCACCAAGTGAGTTCCGAATTCAAATTAAAATCATTGTAGGAAAAATCTTTCCACAGACCATGCAACTTAGCAAAAAATATAAAAGATAAATCCTGAGTAAAGGCTATTTCCGTGCCTGCTTCGAGGGACCACCCAAAACCCTCCTCTTCAAGAATAAGGTTTTGTGAATCTCCCAAGTATTCAACACCTAGGCCTAAAAATGGACGAAACATGCCCTGATTGTCATAAAAATCATCAAAATGATATCGAAGGTTTAAACCAAACCTCCAATAAGTTTCTCTCGATGAATTAGTTTCTAATCCTGCATAGGTGTAAGAAAGATCAAAGTCGACTGTTTCACTACCTGGAGAGTTGACAAATAAATTTATGGAATCTCCTTCAAATGCTTTATTGTTTTCATTAATTAAACCATAGCCGAATCCCAGATAATATTCACCAATACGAGATTTACCAGAAACAAACAAAAAGGAACTGGAGAGTAAAAAAATTAAAACTGGAAAACTAGTTTTCATATATTTTTATTTTTAAATAATTGAAGAATTATCATAATCCTAAAGAGGATTTTTTCACTTGGAAATGCAAAAAGCTAGAGTTTGAAGGTGAACGTAAAATATGGTGCTATTTTCTTTCATCATATACAACGCCAAGGCAATTCCATAGTTAGTTTTTCGGACGGAATCTAAGCAAATCAATCTAATTTTGAGCACTAATTAGAAAAAGAAATACCACCCATATTTTACAGGCCGATTTGACCAACGACTAGCAGAACTTTAATTCGAATTCTTTTTCAGCTTTCTCGTCGCCAATGAGAATTATCTCACCTTCTTTTGAAAATTGATGGTCAGGTGAAGGAGTGATGACGGTAGTACCGCCACCTTTTATCGCGACAATGCTACATCCTGTTTTTTCTCGAATTTTAGAATCCTTAAGCTTTTCCCCGACTAATGATTTTGGAGTTTTTTGACTGAAAATATCCAAACCTTCAGTAACCATTAAAATCTCAGCACGATTAAGAAGATTAAAAATAGTATTTGCACCCATATGATCTTGTGACATTACAAAATCTGCACCAGCACGATGCAATGATTCCACATTTCTGTGCAAAAACGCACGGGCAATAATTTGTGCATCAGGACGCAGTTTCCGACAGTATATAGTCAGGTATATATTGGATTCATCGTCATGGCTTGTAATTAAGACAGCGGGGGCTTTATTAATCCCGGCTCTCTCAAGAATTACTTTATCTGATGCATCGCCAACAATTGAATTTTTTACTTTAGCTGCTTTAAATTCATCTATTTCAATAACGCGATAAGGGACATTCATTTCCTCAAGACTTTGAGCCGCTTCACGACCAACTCTACCAGCACCAATAATTATCACAGGTGCATGATTCTGAGTATACTTTCCGAAATGCTGATCATATTTTTTAAAGTGTGTATCCATACCTGCCAATAGAAGTACGGTGTGGTTATTGAGTAACGCATTGGGTTCTGGAAGCTGAAAATGACCTCTTTCCCACATACCAACAACATTAACTCCAAAATCTTCTCGCAAATTTGTGTCTTTCAAACTCTGTCCGACAAGAGGTGTACCATGAATGGTTGCTTCTGCGATCCTTACTTCATCAAAACTACCAATAAGGTGGGTACTACGGTCCGTGCAACTAATACGTCTGGCAAGAAATGAACCCATTTGCCGAGAAATCTTGATAACATGATTCGCCCCTGCCAAATTTAGAATTTCTTCAGAAGTAGGTCTATTACAAGTACTAGTAATTATACAATTTGGGGAAGCTTCCCTTGCACGAAAAGCAACATTAACATTTCTAATATCGTCATCAGTTGCTACCACCATGGCTGAACTTTTTATTCCAGCATTTTGAAAAGTCTCAACCTCATCAAGTTTTCCGAGCATGACAGGTATCTGCATGTCATGTAATCTTAATGCATCCTTCAATTGTTCAATGATCAGGACAAATGGATAACCAAACTGATTCAGCTTATCCATTAGATCATGGCTGACGGAGTCATAGTGGGTTAGAATCAAATGCTTTTGTTCAGCTCCTTCAAACTTTCTTGGAATACGTGCTCCAGTTTGATATTCCATGAATGGTTTGTACAAAAACTCCATAAACACAAAAGGGAGTACAATAAAGAGGTAAAAAACGCCCGTAAACATTACCACCATGGAAAAAAGCCGTCCATTATTTCCGCTAAATGTAATATCACCGTAGCCAAGTGTAGACATTGTGGTAAGTACCCAATAAATAGACTCAACAAATCCCACATCTTCAGATCGTTCTATCGACATCAAATGCCGATAAATGTGCATGTAAACAAACACAAAGAGAAAAAGAACAGCTGCAAAACGAAGAAAACGAAAAGCATTTAATCGTTTTTTCCGCTGACGGAAAACGGAAGGGATTGATTTAATAACATCTTTCACGAGCTTTTTGTTAAATCTTAATTTGCACCTGAGTAGTATAGTACATAGAGAAATATCCTAGCGAGCACTTATCTATTCGATATTGAATCACAACAACCTATAATGATCCTTAGATCGTGAGATTACCAATAAAAAAACCAACATATATTTTTCTTATTTTCGCAGTTATATTGGGTACCGATACAAGAGGAGACTCAAGACTTATTACTTACGATAAAGCAAAACCTCGTCCTAGCAATGCATTGGTTAAAAATTGGATTCGCTTCAATGGACCTTATGACAATGCAACAACCAAAGACACATCAATTGCATTGGATAAAAATAAATTTAAAATAAAAAAAATCTGGGAACTTTCAAAAGGGGAGGGTTATGCATCGCCAGCAATTTTCAACAACCATTTGATATTATTCCATCTGCAAAATGGTTTTGAAATAATTGAATCAAGGGATGCAGAAACCGGAAAAATCCGTTGGAGTCACAAATATCCAGCTGAATATCGTGATAGATATGGATACTCCAATGGTCCTAGAGCAAGTCCGCTTATCTGGGACGGATGTGTATATGCTCACGGAGTAACAGCTTGGTTGACTTGCCTGGAGCTAGAAACAGGCAAATTGTTATGGGAAAGAGATCTCAAGAAAGAATTCCTCATACCAGATTATTTTTTCGGAAAAGGCTCTAATCCGATCGTATCAGCAAACTCATTAATTTTAAATATTGGAGGTCAGAAAAATGATTGCGTCGCCGGGTTTGATCTTAAGAACGGAAAAACACTTTGGATTACGAAAGATGCTTGGGGTGCAAGCTATTCGTCGCCTGTAAAAGCAAAAATCAATGGCCGAGACACCTGCATATTTTTCACAGGAGGTGAAAGCAGACCGCCGATGGGAGGACTTTTAATCTTAGATTCGGAAACCGGCCAAAAATTAGCTAGGTTTCCTTGGCGATCTAAAATGTATGAATCAGCCAACGCATCACCTCCAGTGGTTGTTTCTCAAAATCGTGTTTTCATTAGTGAATGTTACGAAAAAGGGGGAGTACTGGTTGAATTTGACGAAAATTTTTCACCCAAAATTATTTGGCATAAACCCGAACTAAATGTTCATTGGATGACTCCAATCTACCATGAAGGATTAATTTTCGGGGTTT
>MDTE01121406.1_pt1 | contig 14751 bp, 12 predicted proteins | sample 811231 | NCBI WGS metagenome assembly MDTE01 (sample SAMN05326651, study PRJNA326480) | marine metagenome | isolation source: seawater | place: Indian Ocean: Red Sea | collected 2010 | reverse complement strand
TACACCAGAAAGCCTGACACCATCTATTATTGAACCGTGATTCAGTTGATCAGATATTATCCCATCATTTTTTCCAGCAAGCTGCGGTATCAAACCAGAATTCACCGCAAAACCTGTTTGAAAATACAAAGCCGATTCTCTATGTTTAAAGCGTGCAATAGTTTCCTCAAGTTGATTGTGAATATCCATATTCCCCGCTATTGGTCGTACACTACCACTTCCTACTCCGTGACTTTCAATAGCCTCTATCGCTGCTTTTTTCACTTTCGGATGTGTACTCAAATTCAAATAATTATTAGAACAAAGCATTACGGTTTCTTTACCATTTATCATACTTCGAGCCGATGAAGGTCCTTGGATTACAGGCGGTTGCCAATCAAACCCCTTAGCAACTAATTCTTCGTATTCCTTTTTCATCCACTGTGTAGGTTCACTCATTTTATTCCTCCTTCAATTTGATTTCTAAATTACCTAACATATCTTCTGTCATTCGTTCTAAATCATAAGCAGGTTTCCAACCCCAATCATTTCGGGAAGTAGAATCGTCTATTTCATCTGGCCAAGAATCAGCTATTTCTTGACGATTGTCAGGTACATATGTACATTCAAATCCATCAATTCTTTTTGCTATACTTTTAGCAAGCTCATTAGCTGTAAAACTCATAGAAGATAAATTATAATCTGAATGTTGATTAAGATTTTCTAATGGTGCATCCATTAAATCCAAAGTACCTTTTATCGCATCAGACATATACATCATAGGCAATCTAGTATCGGCTCTAACGAAACATTCATACTTTTTATTTCTAATAGCTTCGTAATAAATTGCTACAGCATAATCTGTCGTTCCACCACCAGGTTCCGTTTTCCAACTTATCAACCCTGGATATCTAATACCTCTCACATCTACAGAATATTTACGATAATAATAATCACATAATAATTCACCAGCAACTTTGGTCACTCCATACATCGTTGTAGGCTTCAACACAACTTCTCCAGTTTCTTCATCATTTCCAAATACTGCAATAGAGCTAGGGCAAAACAATCGTTGATCCCTCTTCCGAGCCACCTCTAATATGTTGTACAACCCATTCAAATTCACATCATAACAAAGTTGAGGGTTTTTCTCACCAGTTACTGATAATACGGCAGCCAAATGATAAACAGTATCTATTTCATACTCATCAACAATTTTTTCATAACTTTCTAAATCATTAATATTTCCATAAATGAAAGGCCCCTTTTCTAATTCTTTAGGCGCTTTAGTTCTGTGCCCCATGCCTATTACATTTTCATTCCCCAATCTCTCGCGTAGAGCAATAGTCAATTCAGTACCAATCTGTCCTGCAGCACCAGTAATCAAGACTCTTTTCTGTTCTCTAGTAGGCATCAACACCCCATCTACCGGCCTTTATTTTAGCATAAGTGGCATACAAATTACATATATGCCTCATGCAAACTAAGGTAACGTGCTCAAAACTCCATTAATCATAGTCAATCTCAAAACCTACGAAAAAGGATTCGGTAATCTCGGCTTAGCCTTGTGCAAGGATATGGAAAGCGTAGCGCAGGAAAGCGGAGTCTGTATTGCAGCTGCGGTCAACACTGTCGACATTTTTGCTTATTCCCAAGCAACTAATATTCCTATACTAGCACAACACGTCGATCCTATAAATTTCGGTGCACACACAGGCCATTCTCTCCCTGAAGCTACATCTAATGCTGGGGCTATAGGTACTCTCATAAATCACGCTGAAAGACAAATCGATGAATATACGATAGCTTCAACAATTTCAAGATCTAAAGATTCAAATCTTACTACAGTGCTTTGCACTGCAGACATAGATAAGACAATCAGTGGAGCAAAATTAGAACCGGACATGATTGCTATAGAGCCTCCAGAACTCATAGGTGGTGATATTTCCGTCTCTACAGCCAATCCAGAAATTATTTCGGAAACGGTCTCTAAGGTATCTGAAATTTCTAATAATGTCAAAATTTTATGCGGTGCCGGGGTGAAGACTCAAACCGACGTCTCCAAAGCTTTCGAATTGGGTGTTGATGGCATTCTTCTAGCTTCAGGGGTGGTTTTATCTGATAATCCCAGGAAAACACTTCAAGAACTAGTTTTAGGAATCGTTTAAACTCACTTTTTCGAATAAATTTTATATATTCTGCCGGTTAACAACCTCCGGTTGCATAGCACTAGGGCTTCACAATTCTCTAGGCAACTAATAAAAGAATTAACAAGGAGTAAATATGACAGGTATAGAACCTTTAGGAGAGATGGTTCTCGTTGAGATGGAAAAGGCCGCTGAAAAAACGACTTCAGGTCTTTTAATTCCAGAAGCAGCGAGAGAAAAGATGAATGTCGGTGTAGTAGTTTCTGCAGGTCCAGAAGCTGAAGTGGCCGGTATCTCATCTGGAGACAGAGTTGTTTACAGAAAATATTCTGGAACAGAAATGGAATGGGAAGGAAATGAATATCTCTTAGTTAAATCTGAAGATATACAAGCTAAGATAAAGTGAGGCAAAAAAATGGCAAAACAAATAGTTTATGGAGAAGAAGCACGTAGAAAATTACTAGACGGTATCAATGCCGCAACCGACGCAATTAAAGTTACTCTCGGACCAAAAGCTAGAACCGTGGTTCTAGACAAATCGTTCGGTAGTCCCACTATCATTAATGACGGCGTGACAATTGCTAAGGATATAGATTTACCAGATCCGTATGAAAATATGGGTGCACGTTTGGTTAAAGAAGTGGCAAACAAAGCTCAAGACACAGCCGGTGACGGTACATCCACGGCTGCAATCTTAGCTCAAGCTCTGTGTAAATACGGGTTGAGAAACGTTTCCGCAGGAATGTCGCCAGTAAATCTAAAATCAGGATTCGATAAAGCTATAGAAGCTGTTGTTGCAGAGTTAAAGAAGAATTCGATACCAGTTAATTCTAGCGAGATGATTATGCAAGTTGCAACCTTATCTGCTAACAATGATCCAGAAATCGGTCAGTTGATTGCAAACGCGGTCGATAAAGTCGGCGAAGAAGGTGTCATAACGGTAGAGGAAGCTAAATCATTAGAAACAAGTTTGAAAGTAGTCGAAGGAATGGAATTCGATAAAGGTTATGTTTCTCCATATATGATTACTGATAGAGAAAAGAGAGAAGCAGTCTTGGAAAAGCCAATGCTTCTGTTAACAGACCATACTATTTCATCAGCACAAGAATTAATTCCATCTTTAGAATCTTCAGTAAAAGTCAACAAAAGGCCATTGATGATTATATCTAAGGACGTAGAGGGCGAAGCTTTAGCAACTCTCGTCTTGAATGTTGCTTCTAAGGTAGTCAAAGCATGCGCAGTCAAAGCACCAGGCTTCGGTGACGAACTTGGCGAAAATCTAGAAGATATCGCAGTTCTTACTGGTGGTAAGGTTCTGGTTAAAGATCAAGGAGCTGACCTCAAGGAAGCGATACCTGATGAATTTTTCGGTTCTTCGGACAAAGTAATTATTGGTAAGAACAAAACAACAATAATTTCAGGAGCAGGTAAATCTAAGCAGGTTGAAGAACGCGTCAAAATACTACGAGGTCAATTAAAATTAGCGAAGAGTAAATGGGACCGTGAGAAGATTGAGAAAAGAATCGGAAGACTTAGTGGCGGCGTTGCTGTACTAGAGATAGGGGCTGCAACAGAAACAGAAATGAAAGAGAAAAAAGCTAGAGTCGACGACGCTCTAAACGCTACTCGCGCTGCTATGGCAGAAGGCGTAGTAGTTGGCGGCGGTGTTGCTCTGCTAAGGGCTCGTAAAGTTTTAGATAAACTCGAAAAGAAGATGTCTCGAGAAGAATCTGTAGGCGTATCTATTGTACGTGATGCTTTAGCAGTTCCAGCAAAACAGATAGCTGAAAATGCTGGTGAAGATGGCTCAGTAGTCGTTTCTAAGATTGTAGATTCTAAGAAATCTAGCTACGGCTTCAATGCCAGAGTAAATGAATATACAGATTTAATCGATGCAGGAGTTATAGATCCTGTTAAAGTAACACGAAACGCTTTGCAAGCTGCCGGCTCCATAGCTGGATTGGTGTTGACTACTGAAACACTGGTTACTGACATACCAGAAGAGAATGGCCCAGCTCCAGCACCCGACATGGGTATGGGGGGTATGGGTGGAATGGGCGGCATGATGTAAAGATTTATTGTTTAATTTCAACAAGTCTATTCAAAACATTTTCCGCATGCCCTTTCGCTTTGACATTAGTCCAAACTTCGGCTACATTCCCTTTATCATCTATTAGGAAAGTTGTTCGTGCAACACCCATATAGGTTCGCCCGTACATCGATTTCTCTTTCCAAACACCATATTTCGTAACTAATTCTTTTTCCGTGTCAGCAAGTAATTTGATGTTCAGTTTATATTTATCGATAAATTTACAATGACTCTTTTCGTCGTCAGGACTGACGCCAAATACGATAGCATTCTCTTTTTCAAAAGCATCATTTATTGCTGTAAATTCATTAGCTTCTATCGTACATCCGGGTGTATCATCTTTAGGATAGAAATACATCACTACCCATTTACCGTTCAAATCCTTTAGATTTACATTATCTCCATTCTGATCCGAAACAGAAAAATCAGGCGCACTTGTACCAACATTAGGAATTTCTGACATGATATATCACAACGGTATATTGCCGTGTTTTCTATTAGGCTTTTGCTCTCTTTTGGAAGAGAACCTATCTAAACCTTTAGCCAACATCACTCTAGTTTCTCTCGGGTGTATCACTGCATCAATATATCCCATTTCAGCAGCCACATACGGCGAAGCAAATTTCTCTTTGTATTCTTCTACTAACTCACTTCTTTTTTTGTCAGGATCTTCAGATTCATTCAATTCTTTTCTAAATATGATATTTACAGCCCCTTCAGCCCCCATAACTGCAATCTCTGCAGTCGGCCAAGCTAGATTCAAATCAGCACGAATATGTTTCGATGCCATTACATCATAAGCACCACCATATGCCTTTCTTGTAATTACAGTTAATTTAGGAACGGTAGCTTCAGAAAATGCATACAACAGTTTTGATCCATGGCGTATAATCCCTCCATGCTCTTGTTCTTTTCCAGGAAGAAATCCAGGAACGTCAACCAAAGTAACAAGAGGTATATTGAAAGCATCACAGAATCTAACAAATCTCGCACCCTTTATTGATGAATTTATATCTAAACAACCTGCAAGGTGCATCGGTTGATTAGCCACCACTCCAACACTTTGCCCATTCAATCTTGCAAAACCAACAATCATATTCTTAGCCCACTCCGATTGAACTTCTAAAAATTCCCCTAAATCAAAAATTGACCGAATTATATCTTTCATGTCATACGGCTCATTCGAATTGTCCGGCATAAAGGAGTCTAATGAATGAATCTCTTCGAATGCATCATCTCCACCTTCAAGACGAATAGGCTTCTCCATATTATTCTGCGGAATATATTCTATTAAATTTTTCAACATATCTAACGCCTCTTCTTCATTTTTACACGAAAAATGAGCTACACCAGAAATACTACTATGGGTCTCTCCACCTCCTAATTCATCGAATGATACTTCTTCGTTAGTTACAGTTTTAATCACATCAGGTCCAGTGATAAACATATGACTGGTTCCTTCTGCCATTATTACAAAATCGGTCATCGCTGGGGAGTAAACTGCCCCTCCTGCACATGGTCCCAGTATGACGGATATCTGTGGAACTACGCCGGACAAAGCTACATTTCTATGAAATATTTCAGCATAACCTCCTAAACTAGCAACACCTTCTTGAATTCTAGCACCACCAGAATCATTCAATCCAATTACTGGTGCGCCCATTTTAGCGGCTAAATCCATTATTTTACATATTTTATTCGCATATGCTTCACCCAATGCGCCTCCAAAAACTGTAAAATCTTGCGAAAAAATATACACAACTCTTCCATTAATGGTTCCATGTCCAGTAACAACTCCATCCCCTACAATTCTCTTTTTATCTAGTCCAAAATTATTCGATCTATGTTTAACAAATGCGTCCGTTTCAACAAAACTCCCACTATCTAATATCTGCTCTATTCTTTCCCTCGCAGTCCCCTTTCCTTTCTCACGCTGTTTCTTCTTTTTCTTAGAATCGCCGGTCTTCAATTCCTTCAATCTTTTGTCTAATTCTCCTAGCCTTTCTTCTGTATTCATTCTATGGGGTTAGAAACATCAATGTATAATCTTACTCCCCCTAAACACTTAACTCCTCATTTATTACGGTTTATAGTGAGCGAACTCAGACCAGTAAGAGGTGCTAGGGATTTTTATCCAGAAGATGCACGACTAAGGAGTTGGTTATTTTCTCATTTCGAAGAAGTTTCACGCATCTTCGCATTCGAAGAATATGACACTCCAATAGTTGAATCTGAAAGTCTCTATACTAGAAAATCGGGAGAAGAGATAACTGATCAAATCTATAACTTTGAAGATAAAGGCGGAAGACGAATATCTTTACGCCCCGAAATGACCCCTTCTTTGGCTAGATTGATAATCCAAAAAGCACCCGTTCTTTCATTTCCCCTTAAATGGTATAGTATTCCACAATGTTGGCGCTATGAGCGAATGACACGAGGTAGAAAGAGAGAACACTATCAATGGAATATGGATATCATAGGCGTCGAAAATACTTCAGCAGAAGTAGAGCTCTTATCTGCAATAATTTCATTATTCGAAAGAATAGGTTTATCTAAAGAAGATGTTGGAATAAGAATTTCAAATAGAAAACTCTTACAAGAGCTTCTTAGCAATATGGGCACTCCAGAAAATCAATTTTCTGAAATCTGCGTTGTTTTAGATAAGATGCACAAGTTATCCAAAGAAAATATTTTTGAAAACCTTTCTCAATTGGGGCTAAGTGAAGATACATCTTCTGAAATTTTCGATATGTTGAAAATTCAAGACATCTCTACCTTTGAGCAAAAACTGGGTGCGGAAAGTGAAGCAGTTTCAGAATTAAAAGAACTTTTCAACTTAGCCGATGCTTGCAATATAACGGATTGGCTATCTTTCGACGCATCCATAGTAAGGGGATTATCATACTACACTGGTACGGTTTTCGAAGCATTCGATAAAAAACAAGATTTCCGCGCTATCTGTGGGGGTGGCCGGTATGATAAGCTTCTCAGTAGTTTCAACGCTACAGACATGCCCTGCTGTGGTTTCGGGTTCGGCGATGTTGTAATTATGGAAATCCTCCAAGAAAGAAATCTTCTCCCTTCTTTACTTCAAAGTACAGATGATGTCGTTTTTTTCATGGAAGATTCTCTAAGAGAAGTCGCTATGAAAGTCTCTACAATTTTACGTAAAAACGGCCGCTCCGTCGATTTGATCATGGAAAGCAAAAAAGTAAAAAATGCTCTAAAGTATGCTAATAAGACTGGAGCTTCTCGGTTAATCATGATAACTCCGGATGAATGGAAAAAAGAAGCCCTTAGAATTAAGGACATGGATAGTGGTAAGGAATCTGAAATCCCATTTTCTAAACTTTAAGATTCCAACTAAATTATTATATTCATACATATTTTACTTCTACAATGGGCGGGCCAAAACAGAAACACAACATATCACTAATATCACTTGTAGCTGTGTTGTTAGTTTCTGGCTGTCTTCAGGAAAATACAATTTCTCCCCCATCACCGCCCGACGAACCTTCTCTTCCCGACGGCATATTTGTTACAGGTCCAGATGGCCTAAACGTTTCAGATGAACCACTTCTCATGGAATTCGTTTTTAGCGACGTAGGTGAACAAGGGGCCGAACCAAGTATAGGCGTCACTTCTAGTGGTTGTATATTTTTTATAGCATTTGAAAAACCGATGCGATCTTGCGATTATGGACAATCATGGATAAATGCTGCCGAAGGGGATCCGACACAAGCCCCGTTTACCAATGATCCTTATGGATGGGTAGATAATGTTACAGATAGAGTATTCAATATTCATATGATGGGGCTACAGACTACGTGGATTGGCTGGGCTGATAATGATGGTGAAACGTGGGCAGGAAATCCTCATGATTCTGGAACGTCTCCTCTAAATGACCATATCAAACTCGGTTCGGGGCCATGGACTGAAGAAGGTCTGTATGCTGCAATAGGACAAGGTAGTAGCAATGTGTATGAGCAGGCCGTATATTTCTGTTACAACAAGCTAGCCGGCATATTCTGCTTCACTAGTTTCGACGGCGGAGCTTCATTCGAGGCAGGAGGTCAAATCATAGGTTTAGCCACTACTAATGGAGGTCTACACGGGGCCATTACGACTGCGGCCGACGGTACAGTTTACGTTCCTCCAAGGGTTTCAACACCAACAGTCATTTTCTCTAAAGACAACGGCTTTAGTTGGGAACAGCGTACAATGGGGGAAGATGTAGGTACACCAAACCCCCGTAAGAACGCAGAAGTCGCTACCGACACTCAATCCAACGCATACCATGTTTGGGTTGGAGCAGACGAGGGAATCTATATGTCACGAAGTACCGATTCTGGTAATACCTGGGAACAGGAAAGCACTAGAATCAGCCCTGCTAGCGTTATCTCAACCACATTCCCACATACTTCTGCCGGTAGCCCTGGGAGAATCGCCATTACCTACTTAGGAAGTGAAAATGCTAGCGCATTAGGGCAACCCAACATTGATGATGAACCATGGGATGGAAATGCACACTACGCACCTGCCAACGTTAGTTATCATCTTTACATTACATACAGCTTGAATGCTTTGGATCCAAATCCAGTATTTCATACACAGAGAGTTACATCAGATCCTGTCCAAATGGGTAGTATCTGTCTAAACAGTGGAGATTGCCGGGATACTGGCGGGGATAGATCTAATCGTAATCTTCTAGATTTCAATGATCTTCATATAGATTTAGAAGGAAGAGTGTACGTGGCTTTTGCAGACGGGTGTACTGGGACTTGCGCATCTGGAGAGGACACCTCTCCTGAAAATTCTCGAGATAGATTAGGTTCTGTGTATTACTTAGGAAACGGACCAAGCCTCTACGAATCTGTAGGCAATTTATCCATATTAATTCCACCTCTCGGTGCTCCTGAACCATTCATTTCTGACCATATTCTTTCCATTTCATTTACAACCTTCGCCGTTCTTCCTTCGTTAAAAATATCTAGGATAAGGTCATTACTAGAACTCGACTAAATTATTATATTCATACATATTTTACATCTTCAATGAGTGATTCAAAACACAAGCAAAGCGCGTCATTAATTTCTCTTATAGTAGTTTTATTTTTTTCAGGCTGTTTAAATGAAATACCAGAAATAATAATAGAACCAGAACCGCCAGAAGAGGATGCTTGGAGGGCGTACTCTGTAGTTGCTCCCGTTGATACTGGAATCAACCCATATCATATTCATTTTCAGACAAACGATACTCTCCCTTCATGGTTTTTAGATGATTTTGGTGTTACTTTAGTTTGTGATTTATCGGACGAAGGTTCTTGGGAAGAAAGAGTTGAAGCTGATAGAGAATCTTGCTGGAACAAGATTGTTTATGACGATATAGTTTATTTCGAAGGCACGAGAATTATTGGAGCAATGGGGGAGGAAGGATGGAGCGAAACTCCAATTTTAGATGACCCTAATGATGGTCATGGAACTGCCGTTACTGGCGCAGTACTTGATGGAAATCCGGATGCAGTTATTTTCTTCTTGGAAGGTTTTGACGGAGTTAGAAGGGCGGCTGAACATCCAATGGTTGATATCATCACTACGAGTTTCGGTCCAATTGCTTCTGTACCGGTTTCAGGCATAGAAGATGATACTGAATATGCGGTCAATGAAATGGGAAAACTCCACACAGGTGCCTGTGATAATACTGCTTCTACTTGCGTTCAGGATTCAACAGGTGGCCCACCTTGGTCTATAGGTATCTCAGGATTTCAAGAAGACGGCGATAGGGGCAAAGTTATGCATTGTTCCGGAACCGCACCAGATATAGTTGCTGATTGGACACAATATTTACCAGATCACGATTCAATTGATGGATACCATGATACTTCTGGAACTAGTTTCGCTACTCCAAGAACTGCAGGTATTCTTTCTTTTGTAATTCAAGAATTAAGAAACCAAACTAATGACTTCGGTTCAGGCGGTCGTAACGGCAGTCTAGTATTTGGTGAAAATTTCTCCGTTACGAATTATGATATTCGAAGAAGTATGGAAAAAGCATCATATTTCCCATCTTTTTCAGAATACGATCCTGGAGAAAACGAAGGACCATGCCAAACAGGAACTCCAATTTCTCCCGTCGCCCCATATACACAAACTGGTTGGGGTGTTGTAGATCCAACAGTTTCTCAGTCTATGATTGATGATTTAATCGGCCTATCTTCTTTATCAGATAAAAGTTTCGATTGCGAAACTTACATGGATTCTGTAATGGTGGCTCGAGAAGCTTATTGGTAGCTTAGATTATGGGGCGAGGCCCGGGACTCGAACCCGGGACGAGGGAGCCACAGTCCCCCAGTTTACCACTAGCCTAGCCTCGCCAATTATTATTGTTAAATGCACTGCCGGTATTATATGATTTCTTTAGGCCGATATTCGCCCCAAACACTTCGCAATAGGTCGCAAACCTCGCCCAATGTTGCTTCATTATCAAAAGCTTCCATCATATACGGAATTAAATTTTCGCTTCCATTCTTTACAGCCTCTTCGAATCTATCCATTATTTCTTTAGTTCCTCTGTCTCTCTTTTTTAATTTCGAAATTTCTTCGCTCTGTTTTTCCCCAACACCTTCTTCTATTTTTGTAAATTCTTCTTTCTCTTCATCTTCGTTTTCCATAAATTTATTTATTCCAACCACAACCGTCTCATCTTTCTCTATCTTTCTTTGATAATCATACGACGCATCTGCGATTTGTTGTTGAACCCATCCACTCTCTATCGCTTTTAACATTCCACCTCTTTCATTTATTTTTTCTATTATCTCTTCTGCTTCTCTACACATATCGGCAGTCATTTTTTCAATAGTCCAAGATCCAGCTAGCGGATCAATGGTGTTTACAACACCAGATTCATGAGCTATTATTTGTTGGGTACGGAGTGCCAATCTTGCAGCTTTTTCAGAAGGCAAACCAAGCGCCTCATCTAAACTATTGGTATGCAAAGATTGTGTACCTCCCAATACTGCTGAAAGTGCTTGTATTGTAGTTCTAATAACATTGTTATATGGTTGTTGAGCAGTAAGCGTACTTCCTCCAGTTTGTGTATGAAATCTTAATCTAGCTGATTCTTCTTTTTTCACTCCAAATTTATTTTTCATTATGTTTGCCCACATTATTCTTGCAGCTCTAAATTTCGCAATCTCAACTAAAAAATCATTATGAGCATTAAAGAAAAATGCTATTCTAGGCGCTACAGAATCTGCAGACATACCTCTAGCTATTGCAGCTTCAACATACGTTATACCGTTAGCCAAAGTAAATGCTAATTCCTGCACTGCCGTCGAACCAGCTTCTCTTATATGGTAACCAGAAACAGATATTGTATTCCATCCAGGTACATTTTTAGAACAATATTCAAAAATATCAGTAGCCAACTTTAAAGATTTATCAGGTGGATAGATGTAAGTTCCTCTGGCAATGTATTCTTTTAGAATATCATTTTGAACAGTACCTTTTATTAATTTCAAATCTGTTTTTCTTCTTTTGGCAAGTAAAAAATACAGGCTAGACAACATAGATGCGGGAGCATTAATGGTCATACTAGTTGAGATTTTATCCAAGGGCAACTCTTCGAAAAGTTTTTCCATATCATTGATGGAATCTATAGCCACTCCAACTTTCCCCACTTCACCTTGAGCTACAGGATCGTCACTATCATAACCCATTTGTGTGGGCAAATCAAAAGCAACGCTCAATCCATTATTTCCTTGAGAAATTAAATATCGAAATCGTTTATTCGACTCTTCTGCAGATCCAAAGCCGGCATATTGACGCATAGTCCATAAACGGCCACGATATCCAGTTGCATGCAACCCTCTAGCATATGGCATTTCCCCAGGAAAACCAATTTTTTCTAAATATTCTAAACCTTCCAAATCTTCTTCGCTATTAACAAAATTATCTTCTACCGTCTTAGAATCTTTATTCAAACTCGGATTGGTTTTTTCTTCCCATCTTTTTTTATTAGACATTAGATTCGTCACAGCTATCTATCAGCTCTTTTAACACAGTTTGCATCCTTGCTCTAAGCTCTTTCATCGTTTCTTCAACTTTACCCTTTTCGACAGTTATAGGGTCTATCCATTTTCCTTTCACTATCGTTCCACTTCCAGAATAGAAATATTTTTTCATTCCTTCAACTAAACTATCTTCTCTCGACCAATCTAAACTTTGATTAGTGTAGTAAAAAACCATCACATTAATCGGGGCACCGGTCTTTTCAGCAGCTACAAATATTCCTTTTTTAAATTCACCAATTGTATCATTGGCAGTACACGTTCCTTCAGGAAGAACCCACAACGGTTTTTCCATAATCGGCCAATTTTTGATAGCTTCTATTGTTTTCTTTCTCGAACTCTTTTTTTCTCTTTCAACAAAAAGACAGTTAGCCGTTTCAAACACCTTCCCAATCACTGGATATTTTCTCGTTTCTGCTTTCGCAACTGCCCCTCCCATTTTTTGAGCAGGCAATATCAACGTGTCAAGCCAACTTGTGTGATTTGCACATAGATATCCATCTCCCGGTTTTCCTTCTACATCTAAAACAACATCATATTTGTCTAACAATCTTTTCGCAGTCTTTTCGCATTCTTTTCTCCAGCTTTCCTCATCCATACGGGTTGATTTAAAACGCAATTTCAAAAATTCAATACCTATTTTCCCCAATTCTAGGTATGCACGCATACTCTCTCCCTTTCAAATCAGAGGAGCTTCAAAATCATCAATAGTTTCTTCTAACTCTTCATCTGCTCCCATTTGTCCTCTTGCACGCAAGATTTCTATTGCAAGAAGTCTATACATCAAAGCTAAAGATCTTCTACCTTTATTGTTTCCAGGTATTACTAAATTTACATTGGTAGTTAAATTGTTAGAATCGCAAAAAGCAATTACAGGTATATCTATTGAAACAGCTTCTCTAAATGGTTGAGCATCTGCAGCAGGGTCTGTCAAAATAATAGCAACAGGCTCCACAAAACTCTCCATTCTCGGATTTGTCAATCTTCCAGGTGTAAATCTTCCAGGTATACAACTGAAATTCACACTGTCACTAAACATTTTAGCCGGTTTTTGACCATACTGTCTAGCAGAAACAACCATAACTTCTTCGGGCTTAAAATCTTTCAGAAAGTTAGCAGCTTCAGATATCTTTTCACTAGTTTTTTTAATATTTATTATACGCAATCCATCTTCTCTAACTTTGTAAATATATTCTTCCATATCGCCACTTTTTTGTTTTGTCCCTATATGGACTCCACATGTCAGAAAAGTATCTTCATCGGTCAACAATTCTTCACTTGCGATTTCCTCTGTCATTTAATTTCCTCTTCTATTCGTACAAGCTCGTTTAACTTAGCTATGCGCTCTCCACCCACGGAGCCAGTTTTTATAGCATGGCATCCAAAAGCAACGCCCAAATGAGATATAGTTGAGTCTGTAGTTTCTCCACTTCTATGGGATATCACAGTTACCATTCCTGCTTCATGAGCCATCTCAATAGCTTTTTTCGTTTCTGTCAACGTACCTATCTGATTCGGCTTAATCAACACAGCATTTGTTGATTTTTTCTCTATTCCAATCTCTATTCTATTTCTATTTGTCGTGTATAAGTCGTCACCAATTATCAATGTATTAGTTTTAGATGTAAGTTCTGCCCATCCATCAAAATCTTCTTGATCAAGCGGATCCTCAACAGAGTACAAACTATATTTTTCAATAATATTTGCCACCCAGTTTATCTGTTCTTCAGGAGTCAGACTCATTTCTCTATATTCATATTTGTCATTAATGAAAAACTCACTCGCAGCCATATCGAGCCCCGTTCTTATTTTCACACTTCTTTCTTCACTGATTTCTTTTGCAGATTCAACTACCAACTCCAATGCTTCTACATTACTAAGGGGGGCTACCCAAGCACCCTCATCTCCCTTACCCAATGCATGGTTCGGCAATCTATTTTTTAATTTTTCCTTTACTCTATTATGTACAGATACGTTGGCAAGCATAGCATCGGTGACATTATCACAAAAACTAGTTACTAAGAATTCTTGTATGTCTGTTCCACCAACTGCATGTGCACCACCTCCGAGAACATTTCCCATTGGGGCTGGAATTTTGAATTCATCAACATTTTTCAAATATTGGTAAAGTGCCACACCTTTCCCACCCGCAGCCGCTTTTGCCGAGGCGAGAGATATTGCTACAGCAATATTGCCACCTATTCTAGAAAAATTACTCGTTCCATCTATATCTATCAAAGTTTGATCAATACGTTCTTGATTTTCTACATTCATACCCTTCAACTCGGGTAAAACTTCTTTTTGAGCTATTTCTATCCCTTCATCAATTCCATTTTTCGGATATGCTTGCGCTTCATATATCCCAGTAGAAGCACCAGCTGGTGCAGCACATCTCCCAACTCCGTTAGAAGTGTTAACATCTACTTCAATAGCAGGCTTACCTCTAGAATCTATAATTTTTCTAAAAT
>MDTE01041906.1_pt1 | contig 14751 bp, 14 predicted proteins | sample 811231 | NCBI WGS metagenome assembly MDTE01 (sample SAMN05326651, study PRJNA326480) | marine metagenome | isolation source: seawater | place: Indian Ocean: Red Sea | collected 2010 | reverse complement strand
GGTGCGATGATGAGTGCAAGTGCTGCTTCAAATAGAGTATGGGGATCAACCATACCAAGTATAGCATCAGGTATAGGTACCTTTGCATCAGGATTTTTCGACAACTAAAATACTCTTAATTTAAATGACAGACAGCTACAAAATCCAAGGAAGACGTGGCAGATTCCAAAGGCAAAATATAGGTAGTAATGTTGATGAGATACGTCGCCAAGCGTCAACTATTACCGATGCCTTAAAAGTACAAGCAGCAAGAGAAGCTGAATATGGCAATAAACACTTAGCAGCTTTAAAAGGAGTAGCAAGTAATGAGAATGAAAATCTAGCCATATTAAATAGATTTCGCAATCAAAAACACCGAACTAATTTAGAAGCAATTGAAAAAAGAGGTAGAACTGAAGCTGAGTATTATCGAGGTAAAGCTAAAGAAGCAGAATTAGATGAAAAGTTTTGGGCTGATTTCACGAAAACAGGATCAAAACACTATGGACAACTAGCTAAAGATCTACATCAAATTGCAGACCATATACATGGTCATCAGAAATTTAATGAAGTTAGAAGAAGTGATAAATATGATGCATTTATAAATGAAATAGAAACAGAAGAGAATAAAGAATTAAACAAAATAGCAGAGGTCAAGAGGCAAGCTTTAACTGACGAAGATTATGATAGTGTAAATATATTTTCAGGATTAAGTCTCACTGGTAATAAGTATAGTGAACTTATGGCTGATGATATCATTTCTAAAACAAATCTTTATGAAAATGCTATGGAGACCTTCTTAAACCAAGAAGGTACCCAAGAAAATTATAATAAACTAACTGCTAGAAAAGTATGGGCAAACCATGCTTTTGATATATTAAACTATTATAATATAAGTCCTACTTCTTCAGGTGGAAGAAAGATAATTCAACATTTTGAAAAATTAGGACTAACAAAGTCTATAAGATTAAAGAATGAAGATGATGTTAAAGAAGGAGAGAGTCTATTACAAAGAGATCTTGCTATTTTTACAAAGGTTGAGAGTAGAGATCCATTGAGTTTTTCTCGATCTTTAGAAGATTTATTCACTACAGTTCAAAGTATTACTACTTACGATAAGAAAACAGATAACTTTATCTTACCAAAAGATAAAACAAATAGACGGTTAGCAATTGAAACTGTTTCTCAAATACTTATAGAACAAGGTTGGTTTTCTGGTCCTACAGGTAGTGCTAATAGAGATAAATTCCTTAGTCATAAATTAGTAGGTAAAGATGGTAAAACGTTAATTGGTGGGACTATAGGTAATAAATGGATTGATTTTGTATCTAACTTTGATAAAAGATTAGATCAGTATAATAGAGATCAAAAGAGCAAGTTAGACGCAGCAATTGTTGCAGAAGATGTGTCATCAATTCAAGGATTAGAAAGAAGATTGAATTTACCATCAGATGATCCAGAAGCAATTGATTTATCAACTCAAGAAGGTAGAGATACATTATTCCATGCATCTAAAGGTACTCCTGCTGTATCTTCATGGGCTAATGCTAAATTATTCTATGATCCTCAAAAGATGGCTAGATGGAGTACACATTCAAATCTATTAAAAGCATGGGATGAAGGTGATACTGTTGAATTCATGAATCTTTATAGTATATTAGAACCTAATAAAAAAGATCAGTATGCTGGGTTATTTGCAGATGCTAAAGCATTAACAGAATCTGGTTATACACTTAAGAATCAAAAATCATGGTCAAAGAGTCTTGTTCAGTCAAGAGTAAAAGGTGCTTCTGGAGCTAATGAAGCAGGAGGAGCAATAAAAGGAGGATTACATGAAAGTGCTACTTTTATAATTGATGCATTGAATGAACGTGTTTCCTATTACTTTACTGAACTAGCTACAACCCATCCAGATGATCCGAGAAAAAGATTAGCAGAAGCAAGGAAACTTGCTAGAACTGATTTCGATAGTCAAACTGGTGTATTTTCTACTAGAGGTGCTGCACCAGCTGATGGCAGTACTGGTAGTATTAGTGGTCAAGTAGAATATCCTTTCTTTATGGATGGCATACCAGACTCTATTATATCTGATGATATAAAGGATCAGCCTTTGGAAGAGATATCTAAAGCTTATCTTCCATTTAACGCAGATATTCTTAATCAAACAACATTAACACTTGATGGTATTATAGATCAATACCAAACCGTTAATAAAACAGAAGGTGGAGTTCAAACTAATTTTCGGCTTATTCCTGAACAAGAAATTGCACGTTTAAATCAAGCTATAATAAAAGGTTATGATAATTTAACAATACCACAAGTTGCTATTGAATTAGGTGAAAGATATAATACAAGTCCTACTAAAATAATGAATAAAATCTTAGAAGCAAGTGGTTCAGAAGTTAAATGGCCTGCTACAAATGAAGATTTACTTGAAAGAATAACTGGTGAATATACAGGTAAAAGACATTCAACTGCTAGAATGATACATTGGTATCTTAAAGGAGAGTCAAGATGACAGATTCTAATTTAACTTTTAATCAAGAAGAAGATAACGATGAAGTTATCCAAGAAAGTATACAACCTGTCACACCTACAGAAATAGTACAAAATCAATTCAGATCTCCATTTGGTGGTCGTATAGGGAAAAGTTCCATCGATTTATCTAAAGATAATAATGAAGATATAATGCTTGATGAATATCAGAATTGGTGGCATCACGGGTTGAATTTCGGTAGAGTTGATCCAGAGAAAGTAGAAGAAAGAAATAATTTAAAAGAGTCCTTTCATCAGAAATACTATGGGATGAGTTCTGATGAATATAATGCTGAACGTTACAAGATATTTCGTGAAGAAGGCGGTTTTTATCCTGGTGCTAATAACTTATTTGCTAATTTAGATAGGACTTTCCAAGCTTTATCTACAGCTGGTTTAGGTTATATGGATTTCTTTATGGATGCTGCAGGCACAATTATACCAGGATTTAATTCTATAGATGAAAGATGGGATAAAGCTACTATGTTAGATAATCCTATCCATCAACAAATGAGAGATATACTAAGTATAGTTTTACCATCTATACATTTAGGACAATTCTCTACAGCACAAATAACTGCTAAAGCGAACCATCTACCATGGCTTCAAAAAGCTCTACTTCAAACTGGTACTATAGCTGCGGGAGATGCGGCTATTATAGGATTAAGTGATCAAGGTGAAGAGCATAATGCTTTTAGAGTATTAGCTGATTTATTACCTGGTCAATTTGGACCTAAAGGTAGAACTCCTTTTCCAGAAGGTATAGTAACTCTTGATAGTGATAGCCCTGCTGTTAGAAAACGGAAGAACATGTTCTTTGATGCTGGCTTATCAGCATTTGCTAGTACAATTGGAGCCTTCATAGAAATAATGAGTGCTAAACCTAAAATGAGTTGGTTTGAGCCTTTAGATGATGCCTCATCAAAATACAAGCAATTAGAATTAGAAGCTGTTACTGAATCAGTAGAACCAGATAAACTTATTAGATTACAGCAAATAGATGAACTATTATCTTCTGGTCAATTAAGCAAACAGAATGAAAATATACTAATTAACGAGAAACTTAATTTAGAAGATACGTTAGGTGTTATAGATGATGTAGATAAAGCAGCTAAATTAGATATAGATTATAGAGCTAAAGAAATTGAAGCAGCACAAATCAGAAAAGGAGATCAATTAGAATTAGATTTTGATGCTGATTTCTACCCTGCGTCCGTAGAGGAATCTGCTATAGCACGTAATGTACCTACTACTGGTAATACAGCACGAAACATGGCAGATACAACTGCTATTAAAAGAGGTGTATCAGAAGGAGATCCAGCACCAATTATAACAGAAGCTATGAGAACAAAAGGTCTCATGGTTGGACCTAAAAGCCGTGATGCTATAATGGGTGTTGCTGAAGAAACTAGAGACATAGGTAGATTTGATGCTATAGTTGATGGATTTAGATTTAGTAATAAACAGATGAATGCTGCTGCTTGGGATATTTATACTAGTATTGTAGATCCTGGAGCTTCATTAGATGATGTTAGAGCTTTATTCTTAGAAAATAGAGATGTTAAGAATTTACTTTTAGGTAGATTTAAAGTAGAACATATCAATGAAGAACAAGCTAGAGCTGCTGCTTTTGCTATGAGGGATCTAGTTGATAGATTCTTAGGTAGAGAAGTCTCTGAAGCTTCCGCTAGAGCTATGGATACTCTTGGTAGAGAATCAGCTACACTAGCTCAATCCATAAAAGAAATGGCTCCTTATATCGATGATGATCGTGCAATGGATCTCATCATTGATAAGATGGAATTCTTAATGGATGAGTATGCTCTGAATAAATACATCTCTGGTTGGCAGTTAAGAAATAAAAACTGGTTTGATCAAGTTCCTCCTAAAGAATTAGATACTGTTATAGATCAACTTACTAAAGAGTTTACAGATGCAGAAAACGCTATTCATGCTAGAAATATGCGTTTTACTAAAACTCTTAAAGAATTAAAAGTAAATAATCCTGCAGCTATGAAACCTTTAGTAGATGCTTATGCTCATACTAATGGTGATGTAGATACTTTAGCTAAATTATATAAGTGGGCAGCTGAGCAAATCACACCTATGGGTATGATAAAAAGTCCAGATCCTAAACAATTGAACCTATTTGCTCGAGCAATGTGGGGAGTTAGATATAATAATGTTTTATCTGGCTTATCTGCTGCTAGAGCTATGGTAGGTAACTCTTGGCAATTAATAACACGACCTATAACAGCTATCTTAGGACATTCTTTCTGGGGTATTACTGATAATTTTGAAGAAGTAAGAAGAGCTATTTACTATAATTCTGCTATATTTGAAACTAATAGAAGAGCTTTACAAGATGCCTTCAGTATGATGAAGAAAGTTCATAAGAATCCTGAAGATATGATGAAAGCTTTTAGAAAGGATTTTGTATTTCAAGGTGAAAGAGCTTGGGATATAATGGAAGAAATGAGACCAGTATGGGAAGAGCAAGGTAATTGGGGTAGAATCTTACAATATGATTTAGCTAAAACCTTAAAAGATTTAAGTAATAATAAAGCTTTAAGGTATGGTATGACAGCACTGACATTTCCAGATGCCTATACTAATACACACATGGCTCATTGGTTATCAAGAGTCAGAGCATATGATGATGTCTTTAGTGAACTAGGATATTTTAAAAAATCAGCTGTTCTTACAGCAGAAGCAGAGCATTATGGCCGTATGTTTGATGAGAATGGTTTAATTAAAGACCAAGCCTTGAAAGCTCTATCTGGGGAAATTTCATTAAACTTAGATGATGGTGTATCTAAATTCCTAAATAAAGCTACAACTGCTTATCCTATTCTAAAAGATCAGTTAATGTTCCCTAGAACAAGTAGTAACTGGATTAGAAACTCATTATCATGGACTCCTGTTAGTTTAATACCTGGTATCAATAAATATAGTAAAACTCTATACGCTAAGAATCAAGATGAAATAGCTGCAGCTTTAGCAGAGCATGGTATAGATATGGCAACTTCACCTAATGCTATGGCAATATTTAAACAACTTAGAGCTGAGTATACAGGTAGAATAGCGTTTAGTTCTTTATTAGTAGGTAGTTTATATCAATACGCTATGGGAGGCAATATTAGAGGTAATGGTCATTATAATGCATCTCGTAGAAAGAAAGAACGAGATCAAATGGGATACGAACCTAAGACTATTAATATAGATGGTAAGTGGGTATCTTATGAAGGTCTTATAGGTGTAGAACAGATATTAAGTATTATTGGAGATTTCTCTTATTATGCTTCTGATTTAGATGAATCACTTCTACAGAATTGGAGATCTAAACTTACATGGACTATTGCTGCTGCATTCTTAAATGACTCACCTTTTGAAGGGTTAGAACCTCTCATAGCAGGTATGAATGGTGATTTAACAGGTTGGAATAGAATCATTGCTAATAGTGCTAGATCTTACCTACCATTATCAGGTGGAGCTGGTGTATTAGCTAGTGCTATAGATAGTGCTCAGAAAGACTTACAAGGTGAGGTACATGAGTATTTAAGAAATAGACTTCCTGGATTTAACCATGATCTACCAAATCAAATTGATATATGGACAGGTGACCCACTTAATGATATACAAAATCCAGTTCTAAAAGTTCTTAATGCTTTAAGTCCTATTAAAGTTAGTGGTACAAATGAACCTTGGAGACAATGGTTATTAGAAACAGGATGGGATGGATTAGGTAGAATTAGAAAAGACTCTACTGGATCTTATGAGTATAGTGCTGAAGAACGTGAAATTATTTATAAATTTATAGGTGATCAGAAACTATATAAGAAGTTAGAAAGATTAATGAACAATAAATCTTATAAAAAAGATATAGAACAAATACGTCAATTACGACGTTCTAATAATGTAGATCGTGATTCTATACAATTAAATACTAAGGATTTACCATTATTCAAAGAACTTGATAGAATAATTTCTGATGCTCAAAAAATAGCCGAGTCTAAATTAGCTATATTAGCTAAAGAACAACCAGAATTATATGGTCATATACCTAATGCTATATTATATAATCAATTAGCAAAAGGTGCTATGAGCACTGGTAATGTTCCTGCTGCAATTAATTATCAAAGAAAAGAACAAGAAAAACGTAAATTAATCCAATACGGAGGATCTAGGTAAAGAAAACTATGGCTGTTACAGAAACGTCTTATACAGGTAATGGATCCACCACCAATTACTCTTTTACATTTCCATATTTAAAATCGACAGATATCCAAGTTTTAGTGGATAATCTGCTCAAGACTGCTGGTACAGATTGGTCTTTAGCCAATGCTACTACAGTACAATTTAATAGTGCTCCAGCCGATCAATCGGCGATTAAAATTAGAAGACAAACTAATGTTGACAGCCTTGCAGCCACCTTTTACGCAGGGTCAGCTATTAAGTCTGAAGATTTAAATGACAATGCTACACAGAATATTTATGTAGCTCAAGAGATAAATGATAGATATTTAGATAATGATGGTGCTACAATAACTGGTAACTTTGTTTTAGCTAAAGATGCTGATATAATATATGAAGGTTCTACATCTAATGATTTTGAAACAACTCTTACAGTAGCTGATCCTACAGCTGACAGAACTATCACCCTACCTAACGTAACAGGTACAGTAGTAACAACAGGAGATACAGGATCAGTTACTGTTGGTATGATGGGTACTAACTCTGTTGATTCTGATGAGTTAGTAGCTGATTCTGTTATTACATCTAAGATACTTGATGATAACGTTACTTATGCTAAGATACAAAACGTCTCAGCTACAGATAGAGTATTAGGTAGAGATTCATCTGGTGCTGGTATTATCGAAGAGATAACACCTACAGCTCTGCGTACAATGATAAACGTAGAAGATGGTGCTGAAGTTAACGTCCAATCAGATTGGAATGCTAGTTCAGGTGATGCACAGATATTAAATAAACCTGCGATCGTTGAATTAATAGACGAAGATAATTTTTCTTCAGATACAGCAACTAAAGCTCCAACTCAACAATCTGCTAAAGCTTATATAGATACACAAGTAAGTGGGCATCTACTAGATGAAGATGACTTTGCTTCAGACAGTGCTACTAAGCCACCTTCACAGCAATCCGCTAAGGCTTATATTGGAACATATGCCCAACCTAAAGACACAGATCTCACAACGCTTGCTGGTATGCCGTCAGCTACTGCATCTATTCTTGCAGGCAGTCCAGCTCTTGAGTCTAATACTACGAAGCTTAACTTGTTATCTGATAAGAGCATCGTCACGACAATTAGCAGCCCTACTGATGTACAGATTCCTACAGCTCAGGCTGTCGAGGAAAGAATTGTATCCTTAGTAACAGATGTAGGTGGTTTTAGACCTATAGCCAATGAGACAAGTTTTCCAGCTACTAACCCAGATCCTGAAGATAATGCAGGTACTATAGTTAGTATCAAAGCATTAGCTAGTGACCTTACTTCTAATGGAAGTGGTGTAGCAACGATTGCTAACGGTGCTGGGACAGGTAATACTGTTACAATAACTGGTATGGCTAATAGCGATACTATTGAAGCTGGTAAGGGTATATTAGTAGAAACAACAACAACAAGTGGTGATGGATCAGCTAGTCCACCAAGAGAATATACTTTCCATAGAGAAACTTTAGCACCTGCAGATATTACTGCTGCTAAAACTGCAGTTGATGACTTTAATCAGAGATATCAAGTAGCTGGAAGTCAACCTAGTAATCAACCTGATGGTACTGATTTAGCAGAAGGTGATCTTTGGTTTGATTCTGGTACAGACACCATGAAGGTATATGATGGATCAAGCTATGCAGCTGTTACGTCAGTTGGAGATTATAAATTATTAACAGTAGTCCCTGATGGAGCAACATCTGGTTCACCTGACTATAGTAATTTAAGTTTTGATCTAAGAGATGGAGGTAGTGCAGCAAGCGTTACATCCGTTGGTCAGCTTTTAGTTAGTGTAAATGGTGTCCTACAGAAACCTAACTCTACTTCTTGGAGTGCTAGTAATGAAGGTTTCCATTTAGAAGGTACTAATGGTATTAAATTCTGTACAGCACCTGGTGCAGGAGCTAGTGTATTTGTAACCTTAATTGGATCAGCTACAACAGTTAATACACCTGCTACTAATAGCATACAAGAAGCAATGATCCAAACTAACCAAGTTAGTGAGGAAAAGTTAAAGATTAGTAATGGTGGCTCTAACGGTCAATTCCTACAGAAACAATCTGGTAATGACGGTGGATTAACATGGGCGACAGTTACTACTACACCAACTGATATAACTGTTGCAGATGAATCTAGTGATACAACTTGTTTTCCATTATTTGTAACAGCAGCTACAGGGGATCTTGCACCTAAGACTGGATCAAATCTTGCATTTAATTCTTCTTCTGGAGCATTAACAGCAACTAGTTTTTCTGGGGATGGATCAGCATTAACAGGAATTGCTTCAACTAGTGCTGACAGTACTATGTATGAAAACAGTTTAACTATTAGTAGTGATTATACTGTAGCAGCAACTAAAGGGGCGCACAGTGTTGGCCCTATAACTATAAACAATGCCACTGTAACTGTAAACGGACGATGGGTGATTAGCTAATGCCAATAACAATTAATGGAACTGGTACTCTTGCAGGAGTATCCGTCGGTGGTTTACCAGACGGAACAGTAGATACAGATGTGTTAGCTGCTAATGCAGTAACAAATGCGAAACAAGCAATTATTAAAGCTTGGTGTAATTTTAAAGGTGATGGGACTGAAGCAATAAATAGAAGTTATAATATTGCTAGTTTTACAGACCATGCTGCTGGTGATTATACTTTTACTTTCAGCAATGCTATGGCTACAACTAATTATGTTGTATTAATCCATACTAGTAGAGCAGGCGATGACTCTCTTGATGCTTTAAGTTGGGGAGCTGTTCATGGTAAAGCTACAGGTAGTTTTGGGATGAATATTACTCAAACAAACTCTGCCTTTAGTTCCACTGCTGCTTTAAGTGACTTAGCTGCACAAGTAAATTTCGTGGTGGTGGAGTAACTATGGCAAAAATTATTTACACACAAGATGATGGTACAGTTGCTGTTATACATCCAACAGGATCAACTGATGATGCTTTAAAAGCTGTTCCATCTGGGAAAAGTTATAAAGTAGTAGAAGACTCTGTTATTCCTATAGACCGTACATTTAGAAGTGCATGGATACTAGATGGTTCAACAATCAAAGAAGATTTAACTAAAGCTAAGGCTGTTGGGCATAAACAGAGAAGAGTAAAAAGAGATGAAGAATTTGAACCTTATGATAAAAAAGTAGCTTTAAATATTTCATCTTCTGAAGTAACTACAGCTGAGGCTGAAAGAGCTAAAATTAGAACTAAATATGCAACTATGCAAACAAACATAGATAATGCAACCGATATAGCTGGTATTAAAACAGCTTTAGGAGGTTGATATGAGTGGAGTAAAAATTTCAGCAGCAGCTAATGGAGGTTCAGCAGAAATAGCTGGGCCACCAGATAGCAGTGCTAATACAGTTTTAAAATTACCCGCTGACACTGGGTCGGCTGGTAAAGTACTCAAGGTTAAGAGTGCTAATCATTCTGCAACAAACGCAGAACTTGAATGGGCATCAGGAGGACTGTTTTCTAGTTATGCAATTCTAGAACATCAAGAATCTGATGGTACTGGTGGAGGTGATTTAGATTCTGGTGATTGGCGTACTAGACCTTTGAATACAGAGGTGGCTGATCCAGATGGAATAGTTTCTATTTCAAGTAATCAATTTACTTTACAAGCTGGTACTTATCTAATCGAATGGAGAATGGCTGGATATAATTGCAGCACTTGGCAAAGTAGATTACAAAACATAACTGATACTAGTACAGTTAAACTAGGTGAATCTCATTATACAAGACCCTTGTATCATCAGCATTGGGGAGAAGGAGCTGTAAGAGTAACTATTAGTGGTGCTAAAGCTTTTGAACTTCAACAATATTCCTATGATACATCAGCAAATAATGGTATGGGATTCCCAACTACAAATAGTACAGGAGTTGAAATCTATGCAAGAGTTAAAATCTGGAAGGAGGCATAACCATGAGTCAGTTAAATCAGGTACAGTTTAATGAGTGAAGTAATCGTAGATAGCCTGAAACATTCAGGAAATAGTGGTACAGCTAATTTAACGTTAGCTAGTTCAGGTAATGTTGAAGCTAGAAAGTTTAATGGATGCGAAAGAATAATACTAGAACAGTTTTTCACTCCTTGCGATGGGTCAGTAATTGCAACTTCAGCTGGTAATATAACTGTACCTAACGTTACTTCAATACAAGATTCTACAGGATCACATGATGATTTGTCAGGTTCAAATATTACTTATACACCTCCAACAGGAACTACCCAGGTTATTTATGAGTATATACATCATCATCATATCTTAGCTGGTACTTCTTTCTGTCACTATAAATTAAGTATAGGTGGTACTGAAGTAACAGACGCTAGGAGAACAGAAGGTCATGAAGTACAATCAGCTGGAACTAGTAAAGTATTTAAATGGGGATTTAATATCGGTGGTACTGCTAATGCTGCTACAGGTAGACAAGCAAGCTGGACTAGTGGTAAAGAACTTAAATGGGAATGGAGACATTATACTAGTGGAAATGACGGATCTGCTCATCGACTAGCTTATTGGGATGGTGCAGATATCACTGATGTTTGTATCAGACCTTCAATAGGAATTACAGCCATCGGATAAATTATGTCTAACACACTAACTACAATTAAGACAACGGAGGCAGCAGGTTAATGGCATTAACAGAAATTACAACTAAAAGTATTAAGGATGGAGAAATCGTTAATGCTGATATCAATGCTTCAGCAGACATAGCTGGTAGTAAAATAGCAGATAATGCTATAACCCTTGCTAAGATGGCAGGACTTGCTAGAGGTAAAATCATCTATGGTGATGCCTCTGGTGATCCTGCAGCACTTACAATTGGTAGTAATGGAACAGTATTAAAATCCGATGGTACAGATATATCATGGGGTGATGCTGCAGCTGGAGCTACAGGTGGAGGAACTAATAAGATATTCTGGGAGAATGAGCAGACAATAGATTATAATTACACCATAACTAATAATAAAAATGCCATGTCTGCTGGACCTATAACAATTGCTGCTACTGGAAACGGTGATGGTAGTGCTGTTGTAGTAACAGTAGGTGATGGAGAAACCTGGACAATAGTATAAATTATGGCAATAGCAATTAATGGAAGCGGTGGTACTATTACTGGTATATCTGCAGGTGGCTTGAATGATGATTCAATAGCTATTGCAGATTTATCAGCAACAGGTACTGCAAGTGCCTCTACATTTTTAAGAGGAGATAATACATGGGCTAGTGCTGGAGAAGCAACCCTTAAAGCCTGGGCTGCTTTTGACGGTGATGGAGATGTCAACGCAACCTTGACAGGTGGCAATATCACTAGCCTTACCGATCATGGAACTGGGTCATACACAATTACATTTGATACTGACTTTGCAGATGATAATTATATGATGGCTGGGGCTCAATCTACTAGCGGTTTTGTAGGTTTTGACAGTGAAGCGGGTATACAGACCGGATCTTGTAAGATTGGTACTCTAACTGATGGTGGGGGTATGCACGACTCATTCAGAACAACAGTCGGTTTTTGGAGGTAATTATGGCAGCAAATCCTAACGTTATAATATGGACAGAAGATGACGGACAAGTAAGTATTTGTCATCCCATATCTACATATTCAAAATCATTAGATGAACTAGCTAAAAAAGTAGTTCCATCAGGTAAATCTTACAAAATTATCAAACAAGCAGATATTCCTACTGATCGTACTTTTAGAGGTGCATGGGTACAAGATGGTGATACAGCTAAAGAAGATGTAGCTAAGTCTAAAACTATTGCTCATTCAACTAGAAGAGAGAAGAGAGAAGCTGAGTTTAAACCACATGATGACATTATTGCCAAACAAATACCTGGTAAAAGTGCTAGTGATGCGGAAACAGCAAGAGCTGCAATTAGAACCAAATATGCAACTATGCAGACAAATATAGATAATGCAGCTGATATAGCTGGGATCAAAACAGCATTGGAGGCGTCATGACCTTAAAACTAAACGGCTCCTCATCAGGGAGCATATCAATAGATGCTCCTGCTAGTACAACAGGTGGGGCAGATATAACATTAACTCTTCCAGAAAAAGGTTTTGGATTTACTAGCTATGCAGTTATCGTTGACAGAAAGGCTAATGACGCTGGAGGAGGTACGTTTACGACTGGAGATTGGCGAACCCGTGATCTAAACCATGAAATCACTGATCCTGACGGAATCGTATCTATTTCAAGTAATCAATTTACCCTAGCTGCGGGTAGTTATTTAATCCAATGGTGGGCACCTGCTTACAAAGTAAATGAACATCAATCTAGGCTGTACGATATTACAAATTCAGCCGTAATAATTGAAGGGAAGAACAGTGGTAACTGGCAAGGATCGGGCGATAATACATACGAGGGGTATAGTGATGGACTAGCTAGAGTTACTCCTTCAGGTCCAACTGTTTACGAAATACAGCACCGCTGTAATTATACAGTTTCTAATTCTGGTTTCGGTGGACCTGACAACCACAATGATGATTTCACTTGGGCTAGTTATGCTTATTATACCCGTGTATTTATTCAAAAGGAGGCTTAATTATGGATGTTGATTTAGCAATCTTACAACTCGGTAAGAATAATAATCAGTATAAACTGAATGATGCAAAAACTGGCATCCAAGAATGGAGAGGATCTGATCCTGAGCCAACTCAATCTGAATTAACTGCAGCTTGGGATACCTATAAAGCAAATGCTGATGCAGTGGCTTATAAAGAACAAAGAGCAGCTCAGTATCCTCCAATCGGGGATCAGCTCGATGCTCTCTTCCATGCTAATATTTTCCCAACAGAAATGGCGGAAAAGATACGCACTGTCAAAGATAAATATCCGAAATCATGAGTACAATTAAAACAACAAATATTACCCATGGGAGTAATTCAGGTACAGCTAACATGGTGTTGGCTAGTGATGGTAGTGTTACTTTTGCTAGTGCAGTAGCTCTATTTTCTAGTTATGCCGTTATTTGCGATCAAAAAACTGCAGACACCGATGGCGGGACATTTGATAGTGGTGATTGGAGAGATCGAGATCTAAACACAGAGATAATAGATCATGACAGTATCGTTAGTATTAGTAGCACAGACAAAACGTTTACATTAGGTGCTGGAACTTATTTTATTAAATGGTTTGCTCCAGCCTTTAGATGTGCATGTCATAAGTCACGTCTTTACGACGTAACAGGAACTGCTGTAGTTCAAGAAGGAAGAACTGCGTTTGCCGATAGTGGTAGCGATGGTGACCAGACTGACTCAAACGGTTATGCTCGGGTTACAATTGGCTCAGATAACGTTTATAAAATTCAACATAAATGTCAGTCAGATAGAGCAACCATTGGATTTGGGAATGCCGATAATATGGGTGATGCAGAAAGATATACCGTAGTAGAAATCTGGAAGGAGGCATGATAAAAATACCTAGTGCTGACCTACCTAAGGCACTAGATATCCCTCAGATGTACTTTAAACCGCCTACAGCGTACGTTCCGTCGTATAAACCTATGGTCATACCCCCAAGTGACTTAGAGGGGCCTCCAGGGACGAAAGCAAATACAACAGAACAACCTGAAACACCTAATTTAAAAATTCCTGTATTAGATATACAGGTACCAATACCTGAAACAGCGGTAGTAATAACAGCTGTAACAACAGCAGTAGTGGCAGTGGCAACCACCTCTATCACTCAATCTTTATTTGAACCAATTAAAAAGAAAGTCCAAAAACAACTCCAAGCTAGAGTTAACAAATGGAAGGAAAACAGGAAGAAAAAAAAGGACTCCTCGGAAAGCTGAAAGATGCTGCTGAGGATCAAGAACACCAAATCCAGATCCTTGGAACATTCGTCAGACTTGGCGTTGTTGTTTGGTCTGGCTTTATCATAACTATGAATTACGTAGAACTGCCTATGATTAAGAAAGCTGGTAACTCAGATATCACGTTCGTGGCTTCGGTGTTTACTGGTGCACTTGCGACTTTCGGCTTGTCT
>MDTE01010664.1_pt1 | contig 14752 bp, 6 predicted proteins | sample 811231 | NCBI WGS metagenome assembly MDTE01 (sample SAMN05326651, study PRJNA326480) | marine metagenome | isolation source: seawater | place: Indian Ocean: Red Sea | collected 2010 | reverse complement strand
TGGATAGTCACTGATTTCCCAGGATGAGTCGTAGAAATGCTCTATTCTAGCATTATTTACCAGATTTATTTCGTGTTCACCGGAATCTAAAGTAGTAAGAATTTTCAAACCCGAAATTGGATATGAAATACTTCGATGGAGGGGTATGTCTTCTCCATCATAAACTGTCATTATGTGCCAACTGTTCAAAATCAAGTCATGTTGTGCAATTACTTCGCTATCAGTTGCAGCAAATGAGAACTCCCAGTAGTGGGAAAATGTTTCAACAGAAATTTTTCGAGCGGTTTCATTGATTGAAGTGATACCCACTGAATAATCATTAATACTTCTTATAGAAACAGCATCATAAGATACTAAATCAGCAGAAATTGTCCATGTTTCAGCATTTGAAACAGGTTGTAAAATTGATTTCTGCATACTGAGTTTGTGTCTAACTCCGGTGCCGTTAGGAGAATCCCCTACAACGTCTATTCTATCTTCTAATCTATCTGCAATTCCAGTTGCATTATTCCAGTTAGTATTGTCTTCGAAATCAGATATGTATGGATTCAAAAATACCCAAACTCCACCCATGATACTAATTACCATTGCCAGCATCATAATCACGCCCAAAACTTCGCTAACTCCACGTTCATCTGTAGTGAATTTAGTGCCACTTTTGGTTCTGCGAATACTTGACACGATACTCTCATGCTTAGGTATCATTTAGGCATTGACCTTCAGAGACTCAAAAACGATGTATTATTGAACAATTCTTCATTGTTCGAATCTTTACTGATTAAGCAATTTAGGATTTATAGGTTCATCAGCACTGAGATAATGAGTTTTTTCTGGACCATCTTGGAGAGAAATATCAATATCTCCTGTGAAAAAATCCCCGATATGATATAGTATTGTAGATTCTGCAAGGTGGGGTGAATTGTTCTTTTCGCTCAAATGTGTTAAGACAATTGTTCTTGTGTTTTCAGTACATACCTCGGCTAGAAATTCTCCAGTCTGTTTATTTGAAAGGTGACCTCCACGCCCTCGAATTCTTTCTTTGAGGCTATATGGATATGGTCCTTGATCCAATAACTGTTCATCATAATTTGCTTCAACAGAAATGTGCTGACAACCATAAACATGCTTCACCAACTCATCAGTCCACGATCCTAAGTCGGTAATTACTGCCGCTCTTTCACCTCTATAATTTGCAACAAAGGCGACATTATCCGAACCACTATGTGGAACTGGTACAGTCAAAATTGACAAATCATCGCCTACTCTTACTAAATCAAGTGAACCAAAATATTTTGTTAACATTGGGTCCAAATTAAGTTCCATTGCAGTTCTCTCGTTTGCTAAAACTGGTATTTTCCATTTACGCTGAGCTATTGCTGCGCCTCCCCCATGATCTCCATGGTGATGGCTAACTAATATGCAATCTATATCTTCAGGTGTCAAGTTCATACGGTTGAGCCTTTTCTCTAGTTGGGCTCCACTGAATCCTTGGTCTAATAGGACTCTCACATCTCCGGCTTCAAGAAGTGTCGAATTTCCACGACTTCCGGTTCCGAGATGTGTTATGCTCATCGTCATAGCGTTCAAACAACTCCCATCGCGTACGGGTCTTGAATGAACCGATATAAATTCCAAAAAAAGGGAGATTAGACTATTAAAATATCAAATGCGGCATGAAATTAATTTAGTTAAAAATGAGCATTGTCGGAACATCGTTCCATCATACTCATAAGTGTAGGATGAGACAACCGCAATAGCGAAGCCTATGCTTTGTAGTGTGGAATAAAAATGCGTAGAAGCCAATCAACCTTGTTGACCACAGTTGCAGTAGTCATTAGTTTACTATTTATGTCGCAATTCCCTGTGATTTCACCAGTTTCAAATATTCATCCGGATACTACGAATTTCGAGCCTCCTCCTGCTACTGATAATGATCGAGATGGTATACCCAATTTTCACGAAGACTTGTTCAGAGATTGGATAAACTTCACTGCCGTTGATGGAAGAAGTGTGTCGATGCCGGGAATGGATAAAAATTTCTCAGGAGATGCCACTGAAGATTATGATAAAGATGGATTGGATGCCACAGAAGAATATTGTTGGCCGTATCCTGCTAGTTGTACAGAACCTGGCTTTTCAAGGGGATTAACGGGTGTTGTTGACGGTGAGGGTGTGAGGAGTTATCTTGACCCTCGTAAATCTGATACAGACGGAGATGGAATGCCAGATGGTTTCGAAGCATACATGTGCTTGAGAATCGGTGGTTTCGATTCAGTGTCACAGACATTTGAATGTAGAGATTTTGACCCATTAAATGCCTCTGATATGAATGAAGACCCAGATAATGATGGATTCGATGTAAATAGGGATGGTATTCTCACGACCACTGAATTGTATACTTCCTCCGAAGAATATCTGTTTGGAGCGCCTCAAAATCATACAAATGAATTAGATGGATTGTGGTGTGTTGCTACCCCTCCTGAAGGTTCTATTTTGAGTAACTGGCCTTACATCCCCACAGGTGCCAATGCAACATTTCAAAATTTGATTAATGCATGTGCTACTAATTCAACATCTGAAATTGGCGAGGATATGTGGTTAGGTACAGATCCTCTGCTAGAAGACTCCGACCGATATAATTGGGATGGATTTGTTCTAAGAAATACATATCCTTCGCTTGGCGATGGTATACCAGATGGTTGGGAAGTACATTTTGGATTGGATCCACTTAACCGTAGTAGTGCATTATTCGATAACGATGATGACGGTTGGGATGCGAATCGAGACGGAGTTATTTCACCTGACGTAAGTAGAACTCCTACAGCGCTTAACTTAGGTGAACAATTATCTAACCTTCAAGAGTATCTAATTTATGATGATGATGGAAATAATGTCATGGCAGGCCTAAAATCTGTCATCTATGGGACTTCTGAAGAGTCATCGATGAATCACTATCCAATCTCATTTTCCAGTCCGAATGAGGATTATACTATTCTTAATCACGATGTAAGAAGTATAGAAGTTGTTGAATCCATTGTATATGTCACAACAAAATATGGCCTATCAATTTTGGATTTTGAGTCAATGAGCAGTGAAGATATTTGGATGCCTCAAGGTGTTGAATTATTTGATTCTAAGTTGATTTTTGATGATGACCAAATTTACGCGATGTCATTTGCTTCGAGCGTAGGTTTAGGAGTTGCAAGAATACAAGTCGATGGTTTTGCTGATTCATTAAGTACTTGGGAATGGTCATACACTGAAGAAATACATTCAATAACTTCTTTGCAAATTACCAGTTCTAATGTTCATATTCTTGGGCTAGGTCATAATGGTACTGGTAATGTATTCGAAATAAGCAACACTGGAAGTATAGTTGTAACTCATCCAATTAGCACATCAATATCTAGTTCTCTGTTGCAAGCTAATGCTTCAGTCAATGATATTGAGCATGGACTTATGGATGGAGAATTAACTCTGTTTGTAGGCACAAATGTTGGCTTAATGATAGTGAATACAGATTCTGCTAGAGACGAGGTGGCTCCTGAGTGGAGGGTATATTACTCCCTTGAAAGCACCGGAATCGATAATTCCATTAGTGAAATTAGGTCTTTATCTAGTGGTTCTACTTCAAATCCCGCTGAAATTCGAGACATACTATTGGATGGGCCAACAAAATCTACACCTCAGATATTGTGGTTTGGAACACCATCAGGATTACACCAACTTAAGTTGAATGATAATGTAATTATTCATAGCGGACTTTTAGAAAATCCTGGCACGGATGACATTCCTTCTCGCGAATTGAATGATGTACATTCAATTTATTCTACTGGCGAAGAAATTATCATCGGTTCAATACATGGCACATGGGCACTTGCTGGTGATTATTCGAGTGTATACCAAATATTGCAGGAAGAGTCAATACCTGGCCACATCACTGAACTGGGAGTTATGGAAATTAATGGAAATAAGACGATATTTGGTTCTTCCACACCCGGTCAATTCTCTAATCTCGAATTAATGGATCCCGGATCAAATGATTCGGATGGAGATGGGATTCCAGATGGCTGGGAGTTAGGTAATGGAATGGACCCAACAGACCCTTGGGATTCTCTACTTGATTTCGACATTGACGGAATAGATTTAGACCAGTCTGAAGACGGTATTTTAGAACGTTTGTGGACTAATATTGATGAATATCAGTACCAAGCAAGAACTCCGGACGGTTTTAATTCGACCAACCCACAAGTTGGAGATACCGATGGCGATGGATTAGGAGATGGTGAGGAATATTTCGGGTTTTTCTATGAAAGCTCCAATTTATGGTGCCACTATACAGTACAGATGGAATATGTGTGTGATGATGCTGCTGGACAATCTGCTAATGCAACATATCTTGCAGTTTCAAGTGTTGACTTAGGTACTGACCCTACAAATCATGATTCTGACGGAGATGGCATGCCTGATGGATGGGAGATTGAGAATAGAAGATGGATAGGTTCAACATTCACCGGAGGAAATAACTGGAGTTTAGACCCGAACCGTCCAGAAGATGCTAATTGGGATGCAGATCAAGATGGATTACTCAACCTTTGTGAGTATAAGTGGTCATTAGTTAGATTACAAGCGATTGAAGGTTTACTACTCGAATCACATGGAGAGGACCCTTCATTTGCTCAAAATTGGTCTGCAGCCGATCCTAATGATGTAGATTCTGATGGTGATTCATTGCCTGATGGGTGGGAAGCACAGTATTCTTGCTCTTGGGATTCTTCTAGAGTAGGAATTAATCCGTTGAATGGTTCCGACGCTTTCAAAAACCCTGATGGTGATGGCTATGACATAAATCATGACGGAGAAATTCAACAGAATGAGGCATTTGTAAATTGGTTAGAATTCCATGTAAGAACAGATTTGTTCAATTTTAACGAGACTTTCGATGGAGTTAGTTTACCAGATGGATTCACGACCGATTTATTTGAAAATATTAGTTTCCTTGGTGTCCCTCAGGCTACTTTTGCCGAGAGAGCTGCAGGTTCTATTCTATCTTCACAATTAAAAATAAGCACTGGAACATGCGATCCACTAGATACTGATAGCGATGATGACGGCATGCCGGATGGTTGGGAAATCTGGTTTGCTAGATGGAATTTACTTGAGGATGATTGGACATTGAATCCGCTCCAACCGGACGACCGTTGGCAAGATGCTGATGATGACGGAATGACTAATTGGGAGGAATACAATTCCATTTCTCCAGATTTCTCTGAGACTGACAAAAATAGAACTTCTCCTAAATGGTTTGTTACAACAATTGGCAGTGCTTACGCATTCCAAGCATGGGCAGGAATACTTACTGATACATCATTTGGGTCATTCATTAATGATACTCAAGTTAATTTGACTGGAAGAACTGCTGATCCAAACAACATTGATACTGACGGCGACGGTATTATCGATGGACTAGAATTACTTTTCACGGAATGGAATGTTTCCGCTCAAAAGTGGACACTCAACCCTCTAGTTGCTGATGATGGATATTTCGATTCGGATGAGGACGGAATAAACGACTTACAAGAATTTGCCTTAGCCTTTTCAAATCCCGATAATGGAATTGATCACCCCGAGGATGCGCCTTTGATGCATATAGATGGGGATTTACTTCAGCCAACAGAGAAGTCACAGAGAATATTCAATATTTTAATCACCAAAGATACTCGAGGTAAGAGACTTTTAGATGATTTCAATGATTGGCAGAATGGTGAACCTGCAAATATATTCATCTCGGTAATCATGGGAATTACCGACCCTACAAATCCTGATACTGATGGTGATGGAATGTCGGATGGATTTGAATATTGGTTTGCTGAATGGAATTTGGAGGAAAATTTGTGGGGCATAAATCCTCTGATAGATGGTGATGTCGACTTAGATTCTGATGGTGATAGTTTTGATTGTGATGGCGATGGAGTAATTTCGTCCGAAGAAAAATTCTCAAATCTGCGCGAATGGGAATCTAGGACTTGGGGTAAATATTCTGAGCGAACAAATGTTCCTCAGGATGTTGGAATCTACAGTTTTGGGGACGACGCTATTGATGCATACATGGAAGAGATGGGTTACAACTACTTCCAAGCCCAAAATGGAGTTTACACAGACTTCATTGAAAAAGGCCAAGATAGTTTCAATCGAATGCAGAAAATAAACGAACAAGACCCTGACAATTTTAATCGAACTTTAATCGGTGTTGCAGACCCTACTAGTACTGATTCAGACGGAGATACTATTCCTGACGGTTGGGAATACTGTTATGCTATTTATGGCATGCCAGATATAACTACTGAAGACAGGTGGGCGGCAAACCCGATTAATCCATTCGATGTCTCATATGATGGTGACCATGACGGGTGGTATGATAGAAATAGCATCACAAATCCTGATGCTGGTATTCTTTTCGATATTCCTGCACAACAAGGACAATGGGAGAATAGAGTTTTCACTCCATATTCATTTACTATAGCACAGGGACCAGGAGACCTGCCTTTTACCAATCTAATGGAATGGAATAATCAAACACGTCCAGATCTAAATGATTCTGATGGTGACTCAGTTACATTCAATACCGTATTATCTGGAAATCAAGTTATTTCACATCAAATCGACTATAATCTATCAGACGGTCGTGAAGTATTCAAGTATGGAATTAATCCAATGGACAATGATACAGATGGCGATATGTTACCTGATTGGTACGAATACGCACATGGTTGGAATGAATCAAATGATAATTTCAGTTCTTACCTCCAAATAAAAGTGAAATGGATTGATGGCGAAACAGGCTCTGACTGCGATACTACAACTACATCATGTCTTCCATTATCAATTAGTAATGGAGTCCTTTCAAGGCCTAATTTAGAATATACTTGGTTTAGTTTGGATCCGGCTAATGCAGTCGATGCGAATTTAGATCCTGATATGGATGGTAATTGGGATTGTTCAGGTGCTGGATGTTCATACACACCATATACTAATTTCCAAGAATTTTACACAATATCGGATATTGATTTGACCTCACCAAATGCAGTTCGTCTAAGTTCTTTAGTTTACCAAGGACAACCAGTAGAAGAGTGGTGGCAATTTAGGGGATTCCTGCTGGGGTTGGGAACTAGCAACGAAGCAACTCAAAATTATCTCAAGATGGATAAACAATCTTCAACAGATTTCCGTTATGTGTTAATAGTTGACGACCAAGATGTTGATTTCTTGATTTTGAATACTGCTGATGATATCATTACTACTTCGGGGGCTTGGACTGATCAATGGGAAATATACTATGCCAGTTCACCTCAAACTGCGCCGGTAAGAATAGTTGGTGAACATGAATACGGTTGGTATGCTCTTGATTTAGATGATGACCATATCGCTGAAGGTACAAATCCAATGCATTGGGACACTGATGGTGATTGGATTGTCGATTGGTTTGAAGTTTTCGACGACGAGGAAGACGGCATTAGAGGTGACTCTTCACCGCTTAGATATGATTCGAGACAGACAGGTTAGATAATATATAATTAGAATAATTTCAGTTTAGGAGACTTGGAGATGCGGAAAAATTCAACTTTCGGAATCGCTATTTTCCTTGTATTATTGATGGCGTTAACTCCAATGACACCTTTTTCAGATATTTTAACAGAAGATGCTTCAGCAAGCAATGTTTCTAGACATATCTACCAGTTCAGTGATGGTTCAACTGAATATATGGCTCTTTATCAAAATGGAAGAACGGATGATGGTGCTGAAATTTCAATACCAAAGGGTGCCGAAGTTAGTGATATTTCTATGACATTATCTGGTGCATCTGCAACAGGTTGGTCAAGTGAACTAGTTGATTCAAGAAGTGATTGGATGGATGGAAGTTCAGCAATGACAGATTCAAGGAGTGATACTTTAACACTATCTCCAACCGAGAACAATGAGTCTTTCATAAGCCATTCATTGAGCGAAAATATCAGTCAAGAATCCGATGCATGGTATGATAATGGGACCTTCTCAGTTAGACAACCGCATACTTCCAATGCTACTGAGAATTTATTCTCCATGCAGGTGAAAAAAACATCATCAGCATTAATTGCTCAAAGCCAAGGTGCAGTATTGAAACATCATGATTGGCTATTTTTGTCGACATGGTCATCAAAGCAATTTAGTAATGTGGTCAAAAGATTATATCCTAACAATGCAACAGTTGAATCTACTATACTTCTTGAACAAGCTTCCTGTAATTTACCACAACAACCTTCTTCAAGTTATTACTCATATTATGGTTTCAGAGATTGGACGGTAACAGATGATGAAAGACTTTTTGGAATTCTATCCACATATAGATACCACTATTCTTCTTCGGCTCCTGCTGCCAATCACAGAGTACTTGAATTTGATATATCTAAAGACGATGTTTGGACTTGCTTAGATTCCTATGATATATCTCCTCAATATAACGATTATACTGGTATCGCTTATGATTCATCAAGAGATGTAGTTTGGGTTTTGCATAATTCCCAAAGGCGAATAGTTTCCTACGAATTTGATGAAATGCAAACAGGATCATACACAAGGGGTTCGACAATCTATACTTATTTCTCATCTTCAGGTTCCTCATATGAGTGTGGAAAGACAGGTCAACAAGTGAGGGGCTTAGAAGTTAGTGAATCTACATTCTTTATGCGTTGCCAAAAAGGTAGTTCAGGGAGTCAGAATAAGGATGTTTTAGAGGCTTGGAAAATATCTGGAGCCTCCGAAACACTTGTACCACAGTCCAATACAAAACAAATCAATGTTTTAGGATATGGACTTCAGTTTGACGGAAAGAGATTCATCACTGTTGATTGTAGTTATTCCTCTTTCTCATCAGTAACTCTTCATTATAGAGAATATGGAACTGGATGGAGTTATGAAACAATCCCTGCTCCAGGAACTACTACTTGGTATGGGGATATTATTTACACTACAAAACCAGTTCTCTCAGTTAACATGGAAACTTATTGGGATGCACCAACAATTGGAGATAGAGTCGACTATTGGATTTCAGCAGATAATGGTACTCACTGGGAAACAGTAACATCACTTTCTACAATTCACTTTTCATATCCAGGTAATGAGTTAATATGGAAAGCACAATTGATTGGCTCTTCAGCGGTTTCTTGGTGGGTAAATATTGATTACTATACTTCATACTCATCTAGCGGAACATGGGTTTCAGATTATTTTCCAACTGGTACTAAAGTTGGAAAGGTAAGACCAGAGTGGGTTGAAAATAACCCATTAGGTACAACCGTAGAAGTAAGAGTTTCAAATGATAATGGTACTAATTGGATTGCTGCCCAAAATAATCAAGAGGTAAGTTTCCCATCTGTTATTGCTGGAGATTCACTTAGATTCGAGATTACTATGAACTCTCAAAGTCGAGAATTAACTCCATCAGTCGAATTTCTCAGGCTTTGGTATGAAGAAGGTTATCCAAATATGCCTTCAATTAACATAAATGGTGTAGGAGATTGGGATTGGGAGTCATTACAGTTCCTTAATGAATCGAGTATTTCTGTTAGCGATTCCTCGATAGTTGGTTCTGAAGTTTTGAATTCCCCCACATTGGTTTCTGCCCTCAATCAAGAAATATCACCTAACGGTGAAGGTGATGATCTAATTTATCTCTCACTTAAGGCTGAATCGCCCGGTAGAATAAAAATAACAGATTTAGATGTTGAATATATACTGAAAACTAGAGCAGTTGGTGTTTATTTCGACGGAGATGTAGCAGTTCCTGATGGTGTTAAGAGAACTTTAACCGTTAAAGCCGCAGCAGGAGACGATGTACAAAGAGTAACGAAAACTTTCGTAGAATTGATTAATTCAAATGGTAATAATCCAAGTTTTATATGGGAATTTGGTGATTTATGTTCATCATCTACTAATAGTCAAATGATTGCCTTATTTGATGTAAATAATTGTACATCATCTATTGGGCTAGATGGAATTTTAGAGATCTCAATACCAATGAAAACAACATGGCTTTGGGATGATGAACAAGCCACTCAAGCCTTAGTTACAGTAGAGGATGATACAGGAATGGCAGTTTCATCATGGCAAACAGATTCTATGGATTTAAAAATTGAGAATGACATCCAACTTAATGGAATGAATGTTTTCGATGAGACTGGTAAGCAATTAACTAATTTTGAATGGTTGAGAGGTGGTACAAATATTTCATTCACAGGAATTGTCAATTTTGAGGGCTCTCAACTGACTCCTCTACCAGGACAATTTTCACTTAGAGTAATTGGTCAAAACGTGAGTAACTCCGGCGAACCAGTTGGTGACGAAATAATTTTAATTGAGACTCAAAATCCTGGCTTTGGAAATTATAATTTGACTTTCCAAACACCTATGGAATCAACACCTGGAGGAATGGTATTCTATGTTCAAGCGGTAAATTTGGCTAATGGCTCAGAATTTGTAAATCCTAGTTATAATAATATTAGACTAATTCTTGACGGAAATTCACCTCTGGTGATTTCCGTTTCTCCTGATGACAACGAAGAACTTCATGCCTCATTACCTGCACCAGCCGGTCAACCAATTTCTTTAACTATCCAAGATTCAGTTGACCCACCGACACTTGTAACACTTCATTATTGGCTGGGTTGTCGTTCTACAGTCAACACTGCATGTAATGACTATAATTTTGATAACTTGCCTAATCAAGATGAATATCAAACCAAAATTCTCTCCTCTCCGGAAATTAAGACTGGTGGATTGAATATTTTTCAAGGCTTGATTGATGATTCAATGCTTTCTCACGGACAGATTGTTTCTTTCTATGTTTCAGGTAGCGATGGTCAAAATAATCAGATTGCTATGGGTGGAGGTCCTGTATGCCCACAAAGTAATATTCCATGTGATGGAACTTCTAATGGTGCAACTCCTGATTGGTCCAAAGATCTTTCAACTTATATCATTAGAGAGGAATTTATTCCTGAATTCGATTCAAGTAACTCATCTATAATAGGCCACAGTGATGAGCAACCAATTCATCCCGGCGTGCCATATACAGCTCAAATTGCAATATCTGATGGAAACGGATGGGACGATATTCAAACAGTACAAATATCGCTAGACGGAACTTTATTGGAATCAACTTCTATCTTTGTAACAATTGACTCTGATGAAAATGGAGAACCTAAAATCCATGTTGATTCCAGTTCACAATTTATTGCTGTATCAAATATTTATTCTAGTGCTGAGTTTGGAAACATCGAGAAAACTAAGATAATCTTGAGTATAAAGTTCCAGTTAACCTGGCAATTTCCAGAGAGTTATGATACTGATGGAGAAATATTTTTCCTACCTCAAATCTCAGTTTCAGATAAACCATGTTCAATCGACCTAGATGTCCCGTGTTACATTGAGAATTTTGTATTATCTAGTAATGCTTGGAGTTTAGACAATGACTTCAGATTTGATACTATGCCAGGTCATATTACTGCTGTGCAATTAAGGAATGGAATAAATCACTACAATTTAGATTTTGAAGAAACTAGTATTGGAGTTGGCCAAGCATTGAGGTTAGATGGACGAGTTCTATATTCTGAAGATGAGACTCCAGCACCAGCAGGTATTTTTGATATCCAAATAATAGATTATGACAATCAATGGGAAACTTCTATTCGCGAAGATGGATATTTTAGCATGGATTTTCTTGTTCCCTCATCACCATCGGGACATCTTGATTTTACATTGGTGATGTCCGATATGCCTGGATTATCTAATGATGAAACAGATGTTACACCAAGGCTTAGATTAGCAGTTGATAGTGAAAGTCCAGAAATCATTAGTGTAAAGTTAGACAATGTACCTGGTGGAGGTGAAGTTTCTATAACTAAACTTAACCAAGCCAGTTTACTCATTGAATCATACGATTACTATGGATTTGGCGACTCAGAGATCACAGTCCACTACAGGATACGCGCAGGAGAGTCAGAAATTTCAAGAGGTAGTCTAAATATAGATTCATACATTAAATTTGATGGAAAATATTTCTGGACTGGGGATGTTGATTTCACGGATTTTGGCGCAACTAATCTTCTTCCTACTTATCAAGTTGATATTTGGCTGACAGGTTCCGATTTTGCAGGTAATTCCTTTGATTCTATACTCAATTCTCCTGAACATCCATTTGCCACTTGGGATTTAGCATTATTAGGGCCAAACATTGACTTATCGCATAGCCAATCAATAATCAAATGGAGTAATCCAAGCCCAAATGTAGGTGATGAATTATCATTAAGCATTCAAGCATTAAATCAAGGTTCCAAAGGTGAAGTTAAATTTGTCTTAGAAAGTCTTGATTTATCCAACAACTGGTTTGAAGTTTCAAATTTATCTATTATAGTAAATCCCGAATCCACATTCTATTCATCAATTCAGTATTCCGTAGAAAATTCGGTTTCAGATAGCATAGAATTTAGACTACTGGTTTATCTCGGAGATGTAGAAATGGACCGTATTACTATTGAGCCTCTGTTAGTCAAAGATGAAGTCATTAGAGATGGCGAGGCACTTGCTAAACAAGCAGGAGATGAATTATTCGGCGTCACTCTATTTTTGATTGCATTAATTTCTTTGTCATTTGGGCTATGGATGTTGGTGGTTTCTCGAAGGATGAAACTCGAGGGAGGAATGTTAGATGATCCAGCAGATCAAACCGAGGAAGTTGAGCAACAAGATTCACAATACAAACAATTACCTGATTTAGATTTACAAAAGCCAATTCAGACCATTCCCCAATCGTCATCAATTCCTTCGCCGAGTGCAACAATTCCCATGCTAAATTCTGTGCCTCAAATTACAATGCCCCCACAAGAAAATGTCAATTCTAACATTGCACCCCTTCCGCCCACAGGACTTCCTGCTGGATGGACAATGGAACAGTGGGAACATTACGGATGGAAATATATTGAAGCATTGACTAAGTGAGTGGAAATATGAGCGAAGAAAGTCAATCAGTCAGTGGTTTAGTAACCTTACAGGAACGTATGGTTAACCTAATCAAGCAACTTCAAATGCCACTAATTGAAACTAGTATGGTTATTGGTAACCACATTAAGCAGTTGATGAAATCATTAGATGAGTATTCATCAGAAACAGGCGTCAAATTCCCTGATAAAGTTACAAACCCTTGGGAACTAAATGTTGATAGTAATACTAATTCTCAAAGTAAAATGGAACTGGACAAGATTCTATCGATTGTTGATAATGATAGAATGGATATTTTGGCCACATTGATTAGAGTAACTTTAATCGAGACAGAGTTGAACCTTTCTGAAGCAATACTTGCGCTAAGAATGTGGGAGCACTTGGCTAGAAGTCAATTAGCGGTTGCAACTTCCCCCGGTCAGTTATTTTCGCCATTGATTATGCCAGAGGAGTGGTAGTCAAGTTTCTAATAATCGAGGTTTTAGGTGATATTATGGGAAGAAATTCAGGAGTAGCATCTCTACTGGCTATGGTAATACTTTTCTCTGGACTTTCAGGTTGTTTTGGTGATGATTTAGATTTCAACTTGTCTGGTGATGAATATTTGGGTGCAGGAATTCCAGGCAGTCTAACTATGGCCTGTTTAAGTTCGCAAAAATACACATCTATGATATTAGAAATCGATTTTGAATCCGGCTACAAACCAGAAACAAGTTCGACCGATCTATTGAAAGAGAGATTGGAACAGGTTTGTGACAAGCCAGAAGGAATTGAAATTCAATTAACAGAAACTGATTTCCAGCATAGTGGTTCTTGGTCTGCAGATGATGTTAGGGACAAAGCTCGAGATGAAAAGTCAAACGATCCTCAATCGGGTTCAACACTTTATTGGCAAGCTATATTTCCTTCAGGGGAATATGAAAATGACGGTGTACTGGGTGTTGCCGTAGATGCATCTACAGTTGCAATTTTTGGTGATTCTGTAGATGACGCCCAAGGACCAATCTTCAGTAGACCTTCATCAGAGGAGATAGAAAATTGTGTTCTAGTGCATGAATTTGGACATCTTTTAGGGTTAGTGAATTTAGTATATCAATCTCCTGTTGACCACGAAGATCCAGATCATCCGGGGCATTCGAATAATGAAGAATCAGTAATGTATTGGGCTGTTGAATCAAGCGATATTTCTAATATAATCACGGGACAATTGCCTGATGAATTTGATCAAGACGATCTAGACGACTTAGCTGGCTTAAAAGCAGGAACTATTGAAGTTGAAAAACAACTTTGGCTGCCTTAGTTTTTCAAACTATTTTCTGACACTAGTTTTGTTCCATCCCGCCATGCGTCAAAAATCGAAAAAAACCACAGTGCAAACCAAAGTATGACAGTTAATGCTAATGGAATTTGCAACAATGTCCAGTCAGTTGCTTTTCTATGCTTCTTATTGAAATGTTGGCCGAGAAACAGGAACGGGATGCCAGCAAGTAGTGCAGCAAAAATGGGTCTGAGCGCACCCCAAAAGCCCACTCCCAGTGTCATTTCTTTCCAAATTTGTTTTAGAATTGTGAATATTCCTGGTTTGGATTTGGTTGGTAAATCATTCAAAACAATTTGAGAATCAACCGTTGACATTTGACCGCCCGATTACACGCTTAAGGTTTCACTTTGTCAAGATAACCCCATTTTGCATACATGAACATCAATAACTTGTTCATCT
>MDTE01075745.1_pt1 | contig 14754 bp, 26 predicted proteins | sample 811231 | NCBI WGS metagenome assembly MDTE01 (sample SAMN05326651, study PRJNA326480) | marine metagenome | isolation source: seawater | place: Indian Ocean: Red Sea | collected 2010 | reverse complement strand
TTAAACAGAAAGGAATACATTATGCAACCATTAAGAAAAGACCACGTTGATTACTATAAAGACTTGACTAATAGAAAGTTTGATAAGCAAGTTGATATAGTTGAAACTGAAATTGATAGTCAGGCAGAAGAGATTGTCAATAAAAAGATAACCCAATTTCCAAAGGAACTTGGCTTTGAGAAAATGATTAAGGAACTAGATAAAAGGTGTAAAGCCCTTTTAAAGTTTCAATCAGAAAAAGCCCAGATTGAATACAAGTTGGAAATGGAAGCTAAAAAAGTAGCAGATGATATTGAAGAAAGATATAATCGTTATCGTAAATTACGAAAATGGGAAACTTCAATTCAAACTGTAAAAGTCAAAGAAGAAAACGCAGTTGATTATATAAATAAGAAATTGCGAAAAGTATGTTTTGAAGAAGCAGAAAGATTTGTTAGATCAAAACATAAACTTTATCACGCATTAGAAAAGAAGCGAGAAAAGTGTTTGACTATCTTACATACAGGAAGCCACATACAACCAACATTAACCGAGTTAAGTAAAGAAATGGCTACAGCTAGAATACAGCTTGATATTCCAAATTCTTTATTGGCTTTACCGAGTAAATAATATGGAAATATTATTATATTCTGGCATAGTTTTAATCATTGGTGGTTTTTGTTTGTTCTTATATTCAGAAATAAAATTACGAGAAATAGATCGTAAAATGTTTTTGAATGAACAATTACATAAATCATTCATGGAAGCAAAAAAACAAAGTGAGGATAAACAATTAAAATTATTCTAACTTGAACGTTGGCGCGTTGGGAGTTGCTCCCGTAAACGCGCCACCGAAAAAAAAAATAGAAAAGAGCATGTGGGCGGGACCCACCCATATAAAAAAACAATATGTTGTGGTTAAGTTATCCACAGGCACTAAAATTAATTTAAAAATAATTCATTTTTTTCTTGCAAATAAAATCCTATAAATTATATTACATTTAACTTAACTTAACGAAAGGAATACAATGTTAATAGTAAAATACGAACAGCTTCAGCATTTTAACGATGACCAGTTTAAAGCTGAAGACAAAAAACAAGCGGATACTTTAGGTTGGTTGTTGATGTCAATTGGAGTAAATGAGATCACAGAAAAAACTATTGATGAAATTATTTTCAGAACAAAGTTTTTAGATTTCTGTTGGGGTTCATCATACTTTGTTGGCAATCCAAGTAACACGGATCTTCGACAGCTATTCAAAAATCATATTGGTTTAAGAATAGAAATAACTAACCGAGGTATGAAGAACATAAGCACAAGAAGAAAGTTTATGGTTAATCAATTAGATAACATTGAAGAAAGGATTTTAAAACAAATGAATAATTAGTTTCGTTAAGCCACGCAGTTCTTGCATAGGGTATCCTACAATATCCTATGCAGAAACTGCATACCACTCTGGGTTGTGGAGATAAGAGCGTGTGGGCGGGACCCACCACTAGGGGTCCCAATAGGAATTACTTTTATGTTTCACGTGAAACATTTTTTGCGATCCCCCCTTTGGCTAGTAGGGGTCCCAGACATAGACTATATAGTTTGATTTACTCAGTCATTGCTGTATAATACTTTCTACCCATATTGAATTATATGCTAACAGTACAAGATATAAATAAAATTGAAGATCCTATCGAAAGAAAAAAACTAAAGATACAGATCATACAAAGACATCAAAGAAAAGAGCTCAAACAAATCCGTACTAATTTTTTGACCTTTGTAAAAAAGATGTGGCCAGATTTTATAGAGGGGTCCCACCATGAGACTATCGCAGATAAGTTTAATAAACTTGCAACAGGAGAGCTCACTCGTTTAATTATCAATATGCCACCCAGGCATACCAAATCAGAATTTGCATCATTCTTTTTACCTGCTTGGATGATCGGGCAGAATCCAAAATTAAAAATAATTCAAGCAACTCACACGGCGGAGCTTGCAATAAACTTTGGAAGAAAAACAAAACATTTAATTGACTCTAGTGAATATCAAAATGTTTTTAAAACAAGACTCCAAGAAGATAGTAAAGCTGCAGGACGTTGGAATACTTCTGATGGTGGTGAGTATTTTGCAGTCGGTGTCCAAGGTGCGGTAACCGGTAGAGGTGCAGACTTGTTAATTATAGATGATCCACATTCAGAGCAAGATGTAAGCTCACCTAATGCATTTGATAAAGCATACGAGTGGTATACTAGTGGACCGAGGCAAAGGCTTCAACCAGGAGGAAGAATTGTTTTGGTTATGACACGTTGGTCAACAAAAGATCTTACACAAAAATTATTAAACGCACAGTCAAACGAGAGCGGCGATCAGTGGGACGTGATTGAGTTTCCTGCGATCTTGCCTAATGGTAAACCAGTCTGGCCAGAATATTGGAAGCTCGAGGACCTCGAATCTGTAAAGGCGGCAACAGGTATTGCAAAATGGAACGCGCAGTACATGCAGAACCCAACATCAGAAGAAGGAGCTCTAATCAAAAGAGAATGGTGGAAAGATTGGGAGCATGATCACCTACCAGTTATAGATCACATTATTCAAAGTTATGATACGGCGTATCTTAAAAAAGAGACCGCCGATTATTCTGCTATTACAACATGGGGAATCTTTCGTCCGAACGAGGACAGCGGACCTAATTTAATATTATTAGATTCGTTTAAAGATAGGTTAGAGTTTCCAGAACTTCGTCGTGTTGCATTAGAACAATATAAATATTGGAATCCTGAAACAGTTATTATAGAAGCAAAAGCATCAGGACTTCCGTTGATGTACGAATTACGACAGATGGGAATTCCTGCTATGAATTTTACACCATCAAAAGGTCAAGATAAAATTGCAAGAGTTAATGCAGTCTCTCCTATGTTCGAAGCCGGACAAGTGTGGGCACCTTTGAAAGAAGAGTTTGCTCAAGAGTTAGTTGAAGAGTGTGCTGCGTTTCCATATGGCGACCACGATGATTTAGTTGACTCCACGACTCAAGCTCTGTTAAGATACAGACAAGGTGGTTTAGTAAGACACCCAGAAGACTATCAAGATGAACCTGGTCCTAAACGTAAAAAGAAGTTTTATTGGTAATGACATTTGTATTCAAACATCCTAGTAAATATAAGAAAAATCCAACATTGGTCAAAAACATGAAACATGTTAAACGAGACCAGATACCACCTTTAAGTGGCCCTGATCCACGAGGCTTGATTAATGAATCAAAAGAGGATAAACCTAATCAATTGGAGAAAATAAATGGCAGAAATAGATAAATCGTTAACCGAAGTAACAAAATCGGTAGAGATAGATGGGCCCGAGGAACAAGTCGAGCTTCAAGAAGATATTGTTGAAAGTTTACCTAACGCAGGAGAAACAGAAATTACCCCAACCGAAGATGGCGGTGTGGAGATTAATTTTGAACCTGGAGCATTTAATCAAGCACAAAGTGAAAACCACTTTGACAATTTAGCAGAATTATTACCAGACGATATATTAGGTCCTTTAGGTTCAGAGTTAAATCAAAACTACATGGACTACAAGGAGTCCCGTAAAGAATGGGAACGAACTTACATTACAGGTTTAGATTTATTAGGATTTAAATACGAAGATAGAACAGAACCTTTTTCTGGTGCAGCAGGAGCTACACACCCGGTTCTTGCAGAAGCGGTTACACAATTTCAAGCACAGGCTTACAAAGAATTACTCCCGGCCGACGGACCAGTAAGAACTCAGATCATAGGAGCTCCAACTCCTGAAAAAGAAATGCAATCAACTAGAGTAAAAGATTTTATGAATTACCAGTTGATGGATCAAATGAAAGAGTACGAACCTGAGTTTGATCAGTTATTATTTTATTTACCACTTGCAGGATCCGCATTTAAAAAAGTTTATTACGATCAATTATTAGGTAGAGCAGTTTCAAAATTTGTGCCTGCAGAAGATTTAATAGTTCCTTACAGTGCAACATCTTTAGAAGATGCAACAGCTGTTGTTCATTTAATTAAAACAAAAGAAAATGATTTAACAAAACAAATGGTATCTGGTTTTTATAGAAATGTAGAAATTGGTCAACCTGGAGAAACGGAGTCTGATCTAGAGAGAAAAGAAAGAGAGTTAGAAGGAATTACAAAAACAAAAGACGAAGACATTTATAATATTCTAGAATTCCATGTTGATTTAGATTTAGAAGGTTTTGAAGATAGAGATCAACAAGGTCAACCTACAGGAGTTAAACTTCCCTACATTGTAACAATCGAAGAAGCATCACGTGAAATATTATCCATTAGAAGAAATTATGAAATAGGAGATCCTTTAAGAAAAAAGATTTCTTACTTCGTACATTTTAAATTTTTACCCGGTTTAGGTTTTTATGGTTTTGGATTAATTCACATGATCGGTGGTCTATCAAGAACTGCAACAGCAGCTCTAAGATCATTACTAGACGCTGGTACTCTCTCCAATCTACCAGCAGGATTTAAGATGCGCGGCATCAGAATTAGAGATGACGCGCAATCCATAACTCCAGGTGAGTTTAGGGATGTTGATGCACCAGGTGGAAATATAAAAGATGCTTTTATGGCCCTGCCGTTTAAGGAACCATCACAAACTTTATTACAGCTTATGGGTGTCGTTGTATCAGCCGGACAGCGTTTCGCGTCCACAGCTGACCTTCAAGTAGGAGATGGGAACCAACAAGCAGCAGTGGGGACGACAGTGGCCTTGTTGGAGCGAGGAAGCAGAACAATGTCTGCGATTCACAAAAGAATTTATGTGAGTCTTAAGAATGAGTTTAAAATGCTTGCTCGAGTATTTAAATTATATTTACCAGAACAATATCCTTACGATGTTGTTGGTGGTCAAAGGATGATTAAGAAGCAAGACTTTGATGACAAGGTAGATATTTTACCTATCGCTGATCCAAATATATTTTCTCAGACACAAAGAATATCAATTGCTCAAGCAGAATTACAATTAGCACAATCTAATCCTGCAATGCACAACATGTATAATGCGTATCGTGCAATGTATTAAGCTTTGGGTGTAAAAAATATTGATATGATTTTAAAACCTGTAGCAAGACCAGTTCCAATGGACCCAAGTGTTGAAGCAATCCAAGCTTTAGCAGGAAAACCGTTCCAAGCGTTTAAAGGACAAGACCATAGAGCTCACATTACCGCCCATTTAAATTTTATGACGTCGTCAATGGCAAGAAATAATCCAATGGTAACAGCTTCTATGCAAAAAAATATTTTTGAACACATTTCTTTGATGGCATTAGAGCAAGTTGAGGTAGAATTTAAAGATCAAATTCTTCAAATGCAGCAAATGCAACAACAGATGCAAGCAAATCCTGCTTTAGCACAAGATCCGCAGCTTCAACAACAGATGATGGCGTTAAATATGCAAATTGAGTCTAGAAAAGCAGTGTTAATTGCAGAAATGTTTGAAGATTATGCAAAAGAAGAGCAAGAATTGATGGGCGAGTACGGAAATGACCCGATTGCTAAGTTAAAAGCAAGAGAATTGGACATCAGAGCTAAAGATGACTTTGTAAAAGCAGAACAAGCGCAAGAAAAAATTAATCTTGACCGAATGAAAGCAATGATGAACCAACAAAACAAGGATGAGAAGCTCGAACAGAACGAAGAACTTGCAGAATTGAGAGCGGCTACGTCTCTTGCAAAACAAGAAATGGCTAACCGAAGTAAGATTCACGATTTTGGTAGAAATTTTAGAAAAAAATAAATATAATAACTTGAAGGAGAAAATATGGCTTTAAAAGATAAAATGTCAGTAGGCAGAAAAGGAGAAGTTGTAATGGCTAACGCAACTGGTGGGCAAGAAATTCCTACACCAGAAGTAAAAACTGCAATTGATCCTAGATCTGAAATTCTTACTAACCAAGACAGAGTCTACAACAAGATTGGTGTTGGAGAAGAAGTAGAAGTTAGAGGAACTAGAAGAATGCTGAAGTCTAAAAGTAAAAAAGCAACTTGGTACTAGTATGTGGTTGTCAGCAATTAAACTAGCTGTCTCTGCTGGTAGTAAAATTTATGCTAATAAGCAGAAGGCAAAAGTCGCAATGTCTGATGCACAGCTATTGCACGCTGAACGACAAGCTCGTGGTGAGGAAGCTTACCAAGGCAAGTTGTTAGAGGCACGTCAAAACGATTACAAGGACGAATTCGTTCTCGTGATTTTGTCGGCGCCCATAATTGTGCTCGCTTGGGGGGTCTTCTCGGACGATCCGGGTGCGCTTGAAAAAGTAAAAACTTTCTTCGAGCATTTTGCGGCGCTGCCGACCTGGTTCAGTACCCTTTGGATCCTCGTCGTCGGAAGTATTTTTGGAATAAAGGGAACACAGATCTTTAAAAACGGAGGAAAAAAATAATGCCAAACAGAAGATTTAATAAACAAGTTGCTAATTCTAGAGCCGGTATGATGGCAGGCGGAAGAGCAAAGAAAAAAGGTGGTGGGAATATGATTTCTGGCACTGCAAGAAAAGACGAAGCATCTGGATATTACACACCTGATATGGGTATGAGAGGTGGAGCAATGATGAAAAAAGGTGGTAAAGTCGGTAAGAAAAAACAAGGTTACAAAGCTAGAAAAGATGAGTCTATTGCTATGAGAATTAAAAAGAAAAGAACTAAGAAGCAATTAAAAGCTTCAAGAGATGATTCTTATGGAAGATTCGGAAGTAAAGCTAAAAAATCTGGAAAGATAAATAAGTAATGAGAAAAAACTTAAAAAAAGTACCGGTGGGTAAAAAAGGCAAAGGTTTAAAAAAACTTCCTAAACAAGTCCGAAATAAAATGGGTTATATGAAAAAAGGTGGGAGAGCTAAGTAATGGCTGGCCCAGGTCTTTATGCAAACATCCATGCTAAAAGAAAGCGTGGGGGGAAAATGCGTAAGAAAGGTGCAAAGGGTGCACCGACAGCGGCCAACTTTAAAAGAGCAAAACAGACAGCAAGGGAAAAATAATGACTAAACTTTGTCCTAGAGGTAAATCGGCAGCGAAGAGAAAATTTAAAGTTTACCCATCGGCATATGCAAATGCATATGCTTCTAAGATTTGTGCAGGTAAAATTAAAGATCCATCTGGAGTTAAAAGAAAAGATTTTAGAGGACCTAAACCTAACAAAGCAAAAGGCGGGAGAATTTACAAAGCAGGCGGTGGAGTTGCAGAAGCCACTGCAAGACTTAGAAGACAAGGTTTAAAAAAAGGATCTGTTGCTAGGGGTTGTGGAGCGATTATGTCCAACCGAGCAAAAGAAACAAAAATGTATACATAAAATGGCTGGTTTAAAAACATGGTTCGATCAAAAATGGGTAGATATTGGTTCCAAGAAAAAGGATGGTTCATTTTCAAAATGTGGCCGTTCAAAACAAAAAGCAGATGCGAAACGAAAGTATCCGAAGTGCGTCCCACTTGCAAAAGCCACACGGATGAGCGACTCGCAAAGGGCGAGTGCTGTCAAACGAAAAAGAGCTGCGGGTAATACAGGACCTAAACCAACTAACGTTGCAACATTTAAAAAAAGAAAAAGAGCATTCATTGGAGGAATAATATGAAAATGCCAAACACCAAATACGACGGCAGTTACATAATGGGTGGTCCGGGAACTAATCAAAGTTATAAAAAATATTACGGCAGCCTACTTAAAGGTTTTAAAAGAGGCGGTGACGTAATGCCTAAAAGAAATAAAAAAAATTTTAGACCAACTGAAAAAGGTGCGGGTATGACTCAAGCCGGAGTAAAAGCTTATAGAGCAGCAAACCCTGGTTCTAAATTAAAAACAGCTGTAACTGGTAAAGTTAAAAAAGGGTCCGCTGCCGCTAAAAGACGAAAGTCGTACTGTGCAAGAAGTGCAGGACAAATGAAAAAATTTCCTAAAGCTGCAAGAGATCCTAATTCAAGACTAAGACAAGCTCGTAGAAGATGGAAATGTTAAATGAAAAAAGCTAAATTAAAAATAAAAAAAGTAATGAAAGGTTTGCAGAAAGCGTCTAAAACACATGCTGCACAAGCGAAGACTTTGAAAGGAGTATTACATGGCGGATCCAAAAAAAGGAACCGGAAAAAAGCCTAAAGGTTCTGGCAGAAGATTATATACCGACGAAAATCCTAAAGATACTGTGGGTATAAAATTTGCAACACCTACGGATGCTAGAAAAACTGTAGCTAAAGTAAAAAAAATTTCAAAACCATTTGCTAGAAAAATACAAATTTTAACTGTTGGTGAACAGCGCGCCAAAGTTATGGGCAAAAACAAAGTCGCTGCAATTTTTAAAAAAGGCAAAGAGTCTATTAGAAAAGGAAGAAAAAATGGATGAGTTAACTTTAATAACTAAAATACAAAAATATTTAAAAGAGTCTTATCAAAGGATAGGAGACGCCATGATCGCTGGAGGCGTTGACAATATGGAAAAATATAAGTATATGTTAGGACAAGCGCACGCTTACCAAACTATTTCAGGGGAAATATCCAACCTGCTAAACAAAGGAGCTAAAGATGGAAACGGAAAAGTCGTCGATATCAGAGACGAAAGAAGTCCCAAAGCATAAAAATGCTTTGGCAGAAAAATACGAAAAACAAAACAAAGACGAACATCAAAAAGAAGTTGATGGTTACGAACGTTTAAAATCAAAAGAGTCAGAAAAATTACCTCAGCCTACTGGTTGGAGACTTTTAGTTTTACCTTTTAAGATGCCGGAAAAAACTAAAGGTGGTCTTTATTTGGGAGCTGACACTTTAGAAAGACAACAAGTTGCATCTACATGTGGTCTAGTTTTAGAAATGGGACCACATTGTTATGACAAAGAAAAATTTCCTGAAGGGCCTTGGTGCAAAAAAGGTGATTGGGTAATTTTTGCTAGATATGCTGGATCTAGAATTCAGATCGATGGCGGGGAAGTAAGATTGCTAAATGATGATGAAGTTTTAGCAACCATCGATAAACCCGAAGATATTCTTCATCAATATTAACATAGGAGGATGCTATGCAAAACGTAGACAAACCCGTTGACATCGATACATCTGGTCCAGGTGCAGAAGTAGAATTAGATGAAACTAAAGAAACTCTTGTTGGAGGTGAAGTTGTACAAGACGACAAACAAACCTACGAAAAAAAGAAAGACCATGGAACGGATATATCATATGAAAACGAACGTGAAACAAAACTTGAAGACGGTGGTAGCGCCGATGACGCAAATGCGAAATCTGATGAGCCGACTGATGTTCAAGATGAAAAAACAGAAAGTAAAGACCAAAAGAAAGAATTAGAAGAATACTCTGATGGAGTAAAAAGAAGAATTGCTAAACTAACTAAAAAAATGCGTGAAGCAGAAAGACGTGAAGAAGCTGCAACTATTTATGCAAAAAGTGTTTTAGCAGAGAAAGAAAAGTTAAGTTCAAAACTTGCAAAATTAGATACAGGATTTGTATCTGAAAAAGAAAGTAGAATTAAATCTGGAATGGAAGCTGCCGTAGCTAAACTAGCTAAAGCTAGAGAAGATAACGACATGAAAGGCGAAGTCGCTGCAACAGCTGAAATTTCTAGATTAGGTTATGAAGAGGCTAGACTTGCAGATTTAAAGTCACAACAAGCCGAATCTCAACCTCAGACACCAACACAAAACCAACCTCAAGAACAAGTGGAAGTTCCAAGAAGAGTGGATCCAAGAGCTCAGGAATGGGCTAGAACCAATGCATGGTTTAATAAAGATCCAGTCATGACTGAAGGAGCAAAAGTAATACACAGACAATTGACAGAAATTGAAGGATATGATCCTAATTCTGAACCGGATGAATATTATAAAGAAATAGACCGAAGAATTAGACTTGAATTTCCCCATAAGTTTGATACAACTGCTTCTACGGAAACGGCCAAACCTACTCAAACTGTTGCATCCGCAACGCGTAGTAGTAAAACATCGGGTCGCAAAATTGTGAAACTCACGCCTTCACAGGTAGCAATTGCTAATAAATTAGGTGTGCCACTTAAAGACTATGCGGAACAATTAAAAATCACGGAAGGAGTATAGCATGGAAAAAGACGATAAAAAAACTTCACGTGCGAGTCAGACTAGAGAAAAAACATCTCGACCAAAAGTCTGGTCTCCACCATCTTTATTAGATGCACCCCCTGCACCGGCAGGATATGTACATAGATGGCTAAGAGCTGAGTCTATGGGATTCGACGATTCTAAAAACGTACAAGGTCGTATAAGATCTGGGTACGAATTAGTAAGAGCCGATGAATATAACGAAGTAGATTATGCAGTTGTACAGGACGGTAAATACAAGGGAGTGATCGGTCAAGGTGGCCTAGTGCTCGCTAGAGTACCCGAAGAGATCGCGAAACAATACGCCGAATATTACGCAAGACAGGCGCGAGATCAAGAGGAAGCTTTTGATAACGATCTCATGAAGGAAGAGCATCCAAGTATGCCTATCAATATTGATAGAAATACTCGTGTAACTTTTGGTGGTACCAAGAAATAGTTTTTTAACAATTTCTAGTTCATCATTTAAATTAACAAATGGAGATAAACTATGGCAAATCAAAACAGCCCTTTCGGTCTAAGAGCGATCGGAAAAGTTGGTCAAAATGATGACAACCAAGGTTTAGCAGAATTTAGTATTGCAGCATCTGCAGGCGCTACTTACTTTCAAGACCCAGTAAAAGCATTAAACACTGGAACTATTGGAGTAGCGGGAGCGGGCGACGTACTATTAGGAACGCTAAATGGTGTTTTTTTCACAGCGACCGACACACAAAAACCAACGTTTGCGAATAATCTAAAAGCAGGTAACACTGCAACAGATATCGTAGGCTTTGTATCTTCAGATCCGTATGAAAGATTTGAGATACAATCAGACAACACACTCGCTTCAGCACAAACTGATGTCTTTATGAATTATGACATTAATTACACTGCAGGCGATTCAGCTAACTATGTTTCAGCTGTACAACTAGATGACTCTACAACATCGTCTACTAGTGGTCAGTTAAAAGTAATAGGTGTTTCAAAAGATATAGATAATAATGATTTAGGTGCTTCGCACGTAAACTTTGTTGTTACTATCAATGAGCACTTCTTGAAACAAACAGCTGGAGTATAATAGCAGAATAGGAGATTAAATTATGGCTATATCAAGAGGACAACTAGTTAAAGAACTAGAGCCAGGATTGAACGCCCTGTTCGGCCTGGAATACAAAAGATACGAAAACCAACACGCTGAGATCTACGCGACAGAAACTTCAGACAGAGCTTTCGAAGAGGAAGTTATGTTATCTGGATTCGCTAACGCTCAAGTAAAACCAGAAGGTTCAGGAGTAGTTTTTGATAACGCTCAAGAAACTTTCACTGCAAGATACACTATGGAAACTGTGGCTCTTGCTTTTGCGATTACTGAGGAAGCGGTAGAAGATAACCTGTATGACAGACTGTCTAGCAGATACACAAAAGCATTAGCTAGAAGTATGGCTAACACTAAGCAAGTGAAATCAGTGGCTCCGTTGATAAACGGTTTCACAACTTTCAATTCAGGTGATAACACTACGCTGTTTAACACAGCTCACCCGACAATTGCTGGTACAGTGTCAAACACTTTAGCTACTGCAGCGGACTTAAACGAGACTTCATTAGAGCAGTCATTAATTGACATTGCAGCGTTTACTGATGAAAGAGGTTTAAAAATTGCAGCCAAAGGAGTAAAAATGATTGTTCCTTCTGCGCTACAATTCCAAGCTGAAAGATTAATGAAATCTGAAGGCAGAGTCCAAACAGCTGATAATGATATCAACGCTATCAGATCAATGGGAATGGTTCCTCAAGGTTACAGAGTGAACAACTTCTTAACTGATCCAAATGCGTTTTACATCATTACGGATGTTCCAAATGGAATGAAACATTTCATTAGAACTCCAATCAAAACAGCGATGGAAGGTGACTTCGATACTGGTAACCTTAGATTCAAAGCTAGAGAAAGATACCAATTTGGCGTATCTGACTATAGAGGAATCTTTGCATCACCAGGTGCGTAGTAACTAATTTTTGAGGCCGGACATAGTTCGGCCTCAATTAAAAAATAGAAAGAAAAAATGCACCCAAAACAATTCAGAGTACAGATTTATGCATATCAGTATTATGCTGATTTTGTTATAACGTCTTTGGATGGTCCATTAGATATCGAAAATGCCATAGTTGACAAACTAGGAAAAAAAGATATAAAATGGGACTATCTTGGAGAAATGATGGACCCCAAGATTAAAAGGATAACCTATGAGGAGGTTATGAATGGAGGAGATGATGCAACATCTACAAGACCTTTACAAGAAAAAGAGAGGTCTGGATCTTCAGTGGGAGCAGGAACATCTCAAGGAGGGTAGATATACCCTTAATATGGTTAAGATTGACAGACAAGTCAAAGAAGTTCTTACCGATATTAAAATGGCAGAGGCTAAAAAAGAGCATTTGCAAAATAAAATTGAGGAAGTGGCTCCACAAGTTTCTGTAGCAACTTAAACAAAAAGCTACATCGTTGGAAAAACCAATCCGCATTGCGCGCCCTCTTGCGCTCTACTTAAAACTACTATATAAACTAATTACTATACAATTATTTATCGATATATAGACGCGTATAGTCGACGGCCTAGAGACTATATATCATTAACTAGGAAAAGGAGAAAATTATGGCAGGAACACACTTTAGAAATCCGGTAATGTTTGCTGGATTAGCTAAAAACACTAAATGGTTTAAGGATTTACCAGTAGACAACAATCCTAATTTTACATGTTATAAAGATGATTTTATTTATAACACTTTGCCTTCATCACAATGGTCAACATCTATTGCAGATGGTGGAGCTTCAGCAGGAATTTCTAATGAGGTAAATGGAGCGGTAACTTTAACGTCTGCAAACACAACAGACAATAACGGTTTAGCTCTTGTTAAAACTCAAAATACTTTCCAAGCTGTAGCTGAAACTAGAGATAGCACAGGGGCAATAACTAACCCTGGTACAGTTATTTGGTACGAAGCGAGAATTAAGAACAATGACGCTAATGCTACTGACTATGGTACTGGATTAGTTGAAACTTTTACTGGAACTTCTGGATGGAGATCTGCAAACAGAATCTCTATTGAGTCTAACAACGGTGAACAGTTTTACAGATTTGTAACTAAAAATGCTGATGGAACAAATCAAGTTCAATACACTGCATACACTATTACAGATGATGGGTATGACACTGTAGGATTTAGATGCGATAGAGCAGGTAAAGTTGAGTTTTTTGTAAACAGAGTTTTAGCAGCTACTGTTACGTCGAACATCAACACTGATGATATGCAAATGTTTGCAGCTTCTGTATCAGCATCTGCATCAGGACAAAGAGTAACTTCATTAGACTACATTACTTGTACAGCTAACAGAAATGCAGCTGAACTTATTGGTAATATCTAATAAATAATTATTGAGGGCCTTCGGGCCCTCATCAATTTTAACGGAGAAGAATATGATTACAAACGGCAATAGTGGAGACATATTTAATGCAAATGTGACCACAGAAAATAAAATTGTAAAATCAGGAAGAACAAGAGCTATGGGTATTGTATTAAATACTACCGCTGCTTCAGGTGACTTTCATTTAAAAGATGGAGGAGCTTCTGGCACGGTAAAATTTAAATATAAAACTAGTGGAGTTACATCTGGCGGAAGCCCTATTGTAATAAATTTCCCTGGTCCTATTTTATTTGAAACAGATTTATGTGTAGCTTTTACAACTGAACATGTAACAGTTTGTTCTGTATTTTATAACTAGGAGTTTAAATGGCCAACACTACTTCTGGCACTACGACGTTTGATAAAACGTTTTCGATTGATGAGATAATTGAAGAGTCTTATAACAGACTTGGTCAATTTGACATGAGCGGTTATAATTTAAAAACCGCTAGACGTTCTTTAAATATTTTATTTCAAGAATGGGGTAACAGAGGTCTTCATTTTTGGGAAGTAGCTAAAACTAATATAACTTTAGTTGACGGTCAAAACGAATATAAAATTTTTAGATCTACAGCCGACGGTAATTCAAATGGAGTTACAACAACGCTCACAGCTGCAATAGCTTCTACCAGCGCTACTACTGGTATTACTATTGCTTCTAAAGATCGTATGCCTGATGTTGGAACCATAAATGTTGGATCAGAAAATATATCTTATACTGGATTTAATTCTTTAGAGCTCACTGGAGTAACAAGAGGAGTGAACGGAACTACGGCTGCTACTCATTCAAACGGAGATGCTGTTACAAATTTTGTAAATCAAGCTACAGAAATTTTAGAAATGTCTTACAGAAATTCCTCTAATGTAGATTCTCCTTTAGAAAAAATTAATAGATCTCAGTTTCAAGCTTTATCTAATAAATCTTCCACAGGTCAGCCTTCACAATATTTTGTTCAAAGATTTGTAGACCACATTTTAATTACTTTATATTTAACACCTGGTTCTACAGAAAATGGAAATGTTATAAATTTTTATTATGAAAAAAGAATACAAGACGCAGGTGCTTATACGAACGCTACTGACGTTCCATATAGATTTGTGCCTTGCATGGTTGCAGGATTAACATATTATCTTTCTATGAAATATGCAGCACCAAGAATACAAGAATTAAAATTAATTTATGAGGATGAATTAGCAAGAGCTTTAGAAGAAGATGGTTCTTCATCAAGTG
>MDTE01024650.1_pt1 | contig 14754 bp, 16 predicted proteins | sample 811231 | NCBI WGS metagenome assembly MDTE01 (sample SAMN05326651, study PRJNA326480) | marine metagenome | isolation source: seawater | place: Indian Ocean: Red Sea | collected 2010 | reverse complement strand
TCTCTGGTATTAAATATTGAAATAGAATCATAATTATATTCCTCTTGCTAATGAATAAATAATATTGTGGGAAGTTTTATCCATTATATCCATAATTAAACCTGGTTTAATTCCAATGATTAAAACTAAAATAAGAAGAATTAATAAAGTCCAAAATTCAATAGACTTGATCTCTTCCATTGAAATAATTTTTTGATTACTTGGAACACCAAAAATGACTCTTTTCCCCAACCACAAAGAATAAGATGCAGCCAGAACTAATGTAAGAGAGGCCAATATTGCATAAACTATATTTAATCCCATACTTGCAACTAATACTAAAAATTCTCCAACAAACCCAGAAGTGCCTGGTAGTCCAGAGTTTGCCAATAAAAAGAAAATCATAAAAGCTGAAAAAATTGGCATAACCTTAACAATTCCACTCTGATTATTGATTATTCTTGATTTAGTTCGAGTATAGATTATTCCTATACATATAAATAAGGCTGCCGAGATAAGTCCATGAGATATCATTTGAATGATTGCCCCTTGCAAAGCTAAATTTGCTATATCCATATTTTTTGCACCATGATCTAAAAATGCAAAAACCAGAAAAATTCCTAAAGTTACAAAGCCCATATGAGCAACTGATGAATAAGCTATTAATTTTTTCATATCTTGTTGTGCTAAAGCTACAAAGCTTATATATATTATTGCTATCAATGATAAAGGTATTAAAAATTCATATAGATACATGCCTGCATCTGTCGTTATAGGTAATAAAAACCTAATCATTCCATACCCACCGACTTTAAGAATTACAGCAGCTAAAATAACAGATCCTGCCGTAGGTGCCTCAACATGAGCATCAGGCAACCAAGTATGAACAGGCCACATTGGGACTTTTATACCAAATGCTATTAAAAAAGCAATAAAAATAAAGATTTGTGTTTGTAATGGCAAAATAAGGTTATAAAAATCAAATATCGCAAAGCTATTAGCCTTAAATGATAAATATATTATTGCAACTAACATAAGAACAGATCCAAATAAGGTGTATAAAAAGAATTTAATAGTCGCATAGATTCTGTTTGGTCCACCCCAAATGCCTATTATAAGAAAAAGAGGTATAAGCATTGATTCAAAGAAAATATAGAATAAGATACTATCAAAAGAGCAAAAAACTCCAAATAGCAATCCTTCTAGAATCAAAAAAAGTGAAAAGAATTTATTCTCTTGTGATCTTTCTTCGCATAAACTAAAAAATAATATCAATAATGAAATGATAGATGTCAATAGTATAAATAAAAGAGAAAGCCCATCTATAGCAACAAAATAATTTATTTTAAAATTTTCAATCCAAGGTTTGTTTTCAACAAATTGTAGAGTATGTTTAGAAAAATCAAAATTAATTAATATAATTAGAGACAAAATTAACATCAACATTGATGTCAAAATACTGTAAAAACGATTATAGCGAGCATCTGTTTTATCCAAAAATAACATCAAAAAACCAACTATAATTGGCGTCCAAATTAAAATACTCAAAAATGGTAATGGTGCGTGACTCATATCAAAAATCGTAAAAAAAGAATAATAATAGAACTAAACTAATAATCATCGTGAAAGCATAATGATATAGATACCCAGATTGAAATAACCTAATTTTTATTGAAAGCCTATTAATTAAATTAGCTAAACCGTTTACAAAAAAACCATCAATAATTTTTTCATCAGATTTCTTCCATAAAGCCTTGGAGATTATATTTGTATGTTTTGGAAAATAAGTATTTGCAATGTATGTAAAACCAAATTCATTCCTTAATATTTCATACAGGAAGTTAAATTTATTTTTTATCTTCTCACAAATATTTGGATATTGGAAAAATAATAAGTATGAAGAGAATAATCCTATAATGACTGTTAAAAAACTTAATGAAGTGAATGAGTGAATAATTAATTCATGCGATGTAGATATTGAAGCTACAAAAAATTCTTTCAGTTTTATTGAATCAGTCAGAGAGCTATTAAAATAATTATCTTCTATAATTGGCTTAAACAATAAGAGACCAATAAATATACTGAAGACTGCCAGAACTCCTAATGGTACCAATAAAATTTTATTGTGCTCTGGTTCGTTTTCATTGAAATTAGTTAATTTATTTTCACCATAAAAGACTTTAAAAAAGATTTTTGATGTATACAGTGTGGTAACAAGAATACCAAGTATTAATGTATAATATGCAATTAACTGTCCTTCAAATCTTAGGGCCTCAATAATTAAGTCTTTAGAAAAAAATCCTGAAAATATGGGAAAACCAATCATTGAAAGGCCTCCAACAAAGAACGTCACATAGGTGATAGGTAGACAACTCTTTAATCCACCCATTTTAGTAATATCTTGCTCATGGTGACATTTAAGTATTATTGATCCGGCGCATAGAAATAAAAGCGCCTTAAAAAAAGCATGCGTCATAAGATGAAAAATTGCTAAAGAGTAATATGAAAGACCAAGTGCAACAGCCATATAGCCTAGCTGTGAAATTGTTGAATATGCAATAATCCGTTTAATATCATTTTGCACAAGAGCAACTAGCCCCATGAATAAAGCGGTTACACAGCCAATTATTAGAATTAAATTTGAAATATATAGTGATTGCTCGTAGAGCGGCGATAATCTTGCAATCATAAAAATACCTGCTGTTACCATTGTCGCTGCATGAATTAATGCTGAAATAGGTGTTGGTCCCTCCATAGAATCTGGTAACCAAAATTGTAGTGGTACTTGAGCTGATTTTGCTGCAGCACCAATGAATAACATAAATGCAATTAAAGGTAGGATAGAAATATTATATCCTAATAAATCTAATGTTTTATTTTCTAATACATCTATTGAATTAAAAAAATTAAAATAATTGAGATCTTTGTTATATATAAATACCAAACAAACACCAAGTATTAATCCTATATCTCCAACTCTATTTACAATAAAGGCCTTTAGGTTTGCAAAAATTGCCGTTTCCTTTTGAACCCAGAAGCCTATGAGTAGATAAGAAGATAATCCAACTAACTCCCAACCTATGAATAGTTGTAAGAAATTATCAGAGAATACAATTAATAACATTGAGAATGTAAAAAAAGTTGTATAAATAAAGAATCTATTATAGCTTTCATCTTTATGCATATAAGCAATAGAATAGACATGTACAAGAAATGAAACGGTTGTTACTACAAATGCCATCAAAGCAGATAAGCTATCAATCAAAATACCAAGACTTAAAACAAAGCTTTCAGTATGTGCCCAGGTATATAATATATAAGTTTCAACTATGTTTGGATAAAATAAATACTTTATAAATAAAATAATTGAAAGAATCATCGGTATACCAATTGACACATTGGCAATTATGTTTGTAAAAAACTTTTGCGGCTGTTTATTAACAAATAATAACAGTATCGCTCCGATTAAAGGTAAAAATAATATTAATGAAGTATATACAAACATATTTAACCCTTTAATTTTCCAATATCATCAACATTAATACTTTGCTTATTTCTATATAAAACAACAATAAGGGCAAGTCCTATTGCTGATTCTGCTGCTACTACTGTAAGAATAAAAAAGACAAAAATTTGACCGGTTAAATCAACTAAAAAATTTCCAAAAATTATAAAATTAAAATTTATAGATAAGAACATTATTTCTATAGACATAAGCAGAATAAGAATATTCTTTCTATTTAGAAAAATACCTGCTAGCGAAATACTAAATAGTAAAGAGCTAAGAATTAAGTAATACAACATAGGTATCATTGCTTTTGACCCTCATCTTTAATAACCTTTAATCTATCTGACTTTGTAGCCTTAACCTGTTCAGAAGGGTTTTGATATTTAGTTAGGATATTTTTTTTATGAGTTAACGTGATAGCAGCAATTATTCCCAGCAATAATATAATTCCTGCAATTTCAAAAGCTAAAATAAATTCAGTATATAGAAGATATCCAAGGTTCTTAGTATTGTTAGATCCTATGAGTGTAATTTCCTGTATTATATTTTTGTCCATATTTGAAAACTGATCGCTTAAAAAAAATATTAATAGTACTGCCATAACAAAAAAGACAATTAATCCCACTGGAAAATAATTTACAAAACCCTCTTGTATCTTTGCTAAATTAATATCTAGCATCATAACTACAAATAAAAATAGGACCATGACAGCTCCCACATATACAAGTATTAGTATGATAGACAAAAACTCGGCATTTAATAATAACCATAATATCGCAGAAAAAAAGAAACAAAATACCAAATAAATTGCTGCCTTAACTGGATTATTGACTGTAATTACTCTTAATGCGCTAAAAATTAATGCAAAAGAAAAAAGAAAAAAAACATATAACTCTATTTCCATAATTTTTTAATTTAGGTTTTCTCTATCTTTTATTTCCTGAGATTCATAAATTGATCCTATTTTCAACAATTCATCCTTAGAAATAATCCTTTCATCTCTTCTCTCAAAATGAAATTCAAAAATTTTTGTTTCAACTACAGCATCAACTGGGCATGCTTCTTCACAAAATCCACAATAAACACATTTAAATAAATCTATTTCATAGCGTGTAGTCCTTCTCGTGCCATCTGACCTCATTTCAGTATCCATTGTGATTGCTAGCGCTGGACAAACTGCTTCACAAAGCTTACATCCTATACACCTCTCTTCGCCATTAGGGTATTTTCTTAATGCATGTAACCCACGAAATCTGGCTGACTGAGGTGTCTTTTCATCTGGATATTGAATAGTTATTGGTTTTTTAAACATTTTTTTACCAGTCACAGATAATCCTTTAAATATTTCAAATAAAAAGAGGCTTTTAATAATGGAAATAATTTTACTTATCATGATTTGAACCAAGGTGTAATTTCATAGTAAATCATAAATCCTTCAAAAAAGATCCAGATTAATGTAATCGGTAAAAAGACTTTCCAGCCAAGTCTCATAATTTGATCATATCTATATCTAGGTAAGGTAGCTCTTAACCATAAAAATAAAAAAACAAACATTATGGTTTTCATCGATAACCATACAAAGCCAGGAATCCAACTAGTTATTGGTTCAAACCATGTAGATTCAAATGGTGACAACCAACCTCCAAAAAACATAATGCTAACTAATGCGCTAATTAAAATTATATTCATATATTCTGCTAAAAAGAACATTGCAAAAGCCATTCCAGAATATTCAACGTGAAATCCAGCAACAAGTTCTGATTCTCCTTCAGATACATCAAATGGTGCTCTATTAGTTTCGGCCACACCAGCAATTAAATAAATCAAGAATAATGGTAATAAAGGTATCCAATACCAGTTTAAAATTCCACCGCTTTGACCTATTATAATTTCTTGTAGATTTAAACTTCCTGCAACCATTAAAACTCCTACAAGCGCAAAACCCATCGCTATCTCATATGCTATAATTTGTGCGGCTGATCTCATTGAACCTAAAAAAGCATACTTAGAATTGGATGCCCAGCCAGCAATAATAACTCCATACACGCTGAGTGAAGTTAAAGCAAGAATAAAAAGGATTCCTGCATTAATATTTGCAAGAACAAATCTTTCTGAAAAAGGTATTACGGACCAAACTAATAGAGATGGAATTAACATTAACATTGGAGCAGTCAGAAAGAGACCTTTGTTTGCACTCGAAGGGACAATTATTTCTTTAGAAAGAAGTTTTATAACATCAGCTATAGGTTGTAATATTCCATATGGTCCAACACGAGATGGCCCCATCCTAGATTGCATAAACCCTATAATCTTTCTCTCAGAATAAGTTACATATGCAACTATTAGAAATAGAGGTATAACGATAATAAGAATATCAGTTAAAATGTTTAAAAAAATGTGTAGAGCTTGCATATTAATTTAGAAATTACTTTTGATATCTATAGATCCAAACTTCATTCCAGTTAAAGTATCCTGGTAAAAAGTTGAAGGATAAACTATGGTCTTATTTGGTAATAGATTGTCAATTTTATAAATATTTGTTTTAAATTTTTTGTATTCATCAATGATTTCTATATATTCCTTTGTCTCAGTGTCATCCATTATATCTTTAGAAATCCTTATTAATGCATTCTTTGCATGTTTAGTCATTTGCAGAGAACCTGATCTCCTTGAAAAAGAATCAGTTTGATAAATTTCCCTATCAGTTAATTTTATAAAATTTTGATGTTTGTTGGAAATTTTTCTTTGATTTTTAGAGGCAGTTGTTTTAGAAGATGCATCAAAATTGATAACTATATCAGTTAGTTCTTGCTGTAACTCTTGAAAAGTATATTGTCCAAGATTATTTTTATGGAGAAGACTATTTAACACTTCATAACCTGGTCGTATATTATTGCTAGGGTTAATTATCTTATCAAAGTGCTGATAAGTTCCTTCTATATTTATATAACTACCATTGGCCTCTGCAAAGGCGGTAATTGGAAATATTATATTTGCATATTCCTGAATACTTGGTGTAATAAAAGTAGAGAAAAATATATTCATTTTTGATTTTTCAAGAGACTTATTTAAAGACAAGTTATTCCAAAAGTCATGCTCCGGTTCAAGATTATATATAATGTATGAAGATAATCTTTTTTCTATCATTTCATAGGCATTTAAACCTATTTCCTGAGATGGTTCTCCTAATAAATTCCTATGCGGAAGAAGACCTAGTAACCAGGAAGATGTTGAATTACATTGATCAGCTAAAAACCCAAGTTTAAAATTATTTTTATTAATATATTCTATTAAAGTTGAAAGGAACTCTGTTTGATTATCTAATTGAGAAATGCTTGGACCAATGATAACTAGGGTTTTCTTTCCTGGAGTTAAATTTTTAGATATTTTCCCAATTTCTGAAGACATATCTTCTCTTATTCTCTTATCAATTAAATCTCTGAAGATATGAATTAAATCCTGTGGTCTCTGAGTTAAATTTAATTCCAAAGGAAAGTCTTCATTAGACGGAATAAAATTGAATGAAAAGAACTTTGTTGTATTTTTAGCGGCTTTTATTAACCTTGGAGAAAGAATTGGAAATTCTTTTTTTACGTTGACCCCAACCAGAATAATATTTTCAAAACTTTCTATCATGTCAAAATTACATCCAAAGAGGGGCATAACTGGAAAATAACTTTGATATTCAAAATCTTTTTCCTTGGTTCTATGGTCAATATTTTTTACATTAAGACCTTTAAAGAGTTTTTGAAACAAATACAGTTCTTCGCATGTAGATTGTGGCGAGATTAAGCAACCTATATCATCATTATTAGATTGATTTAATTTTTGTAATTCAGTATTAGCAGCATCAAGAGCTGTCTCCCAATCGCATTCTACAAGTTTATTATTTTTGCGAATCATTGGCTCTCTGATTCTCTCATTTGAATATATGCCCTCATAGCCAAATCTATCTCTATCTGATAACCATGTTTGATTAATAGATTCATTTTCACATGGTACAGCCCTAACTATTTTGTTTTTATAAACATGATAGTAAATATTTGAACCAATACAGTCATGAGGAGAAATTCCAGCATGTTGCGATAAATCCCATGTTCTTGCTGAATAACGATAAGGTTTATTATTTAAAGCTCCAACTGGACACAAGTCAATCATATTGCCGGACAACTCAGAACTGACTCCATAGTCTAAAAATGTATCTATTTTCATCTCTTCGCCTCTATCTAACAAACCAAGTTCTTTGCAAGCACTAATTTCTTCACCAAATCTTACACACCGTGAACAGTGAATACATCTTGTCATATCAGTTGAAATTAATGGACTAATATCTCTATCAGGTACTACTCTTTTCAATTGCATATATTGTGAATGATCATCACCAAATTCCAGAGAAACATCTTGTAGTTCACATTCTCCTCCTTGATCGCAAATTGGACAATCAAGTGGATGGTTGATTAAGAGAAATTCCATTGTGGACTTCTGAGCTTTTTTAGTTACATCAGACTTTGTATTAATCTTCATATTTTCAGTAAGTTTAGTTGAGCAAGCAGGTTGAGCATGTTTAAACCCTTCTATCTCAACCAAACACATTCGACAGCTTGCAACAACAGATAGATGTTTGTGATAACAGAAGCGAGGTATGTGAATACCTGATCTATCTGCAAGCTCGATAATTGTTTCGTCATCATTTGCTTTGTATGATTTATTGTTAATAAAAACTTCCATATTTAAGAAACCATTGATTCTTTTTTTTCTACAAAATATTCAAACTCAGACCAAAAGTTTTGTAGAAAGCTTTTCACCGGTAATGCAGCTGCATCGCCAAGTGCACAAATACAATTACCTTCAATCATTCCAGCTATTCTTTCTAGTTGAACAAGGTCGTTCGTTGTTCCTTTACCGATAATTATATTGGATAGAATTTTATATAACCATCCAGTTCCTTCTCTACATGGTGTACATTGACCACATGATTCTGCAAAATAAAACCGCGATATTGTTTGTAAAACAGAAACCATACAAGTGCTATCATCCATAACTATTACTCCGCCAGAGCCAAGCATTGAACCTGCTTTATTTAATGATTCATAATCCATGTTGGTATTTAGAATCTTCTCTGCCGTAACAACGGGAACAGAAGATCCACCAGGTATAACTGCCTTAAGTTTTTTTGAATTAGCAACTCCACCAGCCATTTCTAATAAGTCTTTAAATGGCGTTCCTAATGGAATCTCGTAATTACCCGGTCTACTAATATGCCCACTCATTGAAAAAATTTTAATCCCCTCCCCAGAATTTATACCTAGGTTTTTATACCAATCTGAACCATTCAAAATTATTTTAGGTACTGTAGATAAAGTTTCGGTATTATTAATAATTGTGGGTTTTCCATATAATCCTTTTATTGCTGGAAAAGGTGGTTTAACTCTTGGCATACCTCTTTTTCCTTCTATAGACTCAAGCATCGCAGTTTCTTCACCAACTATATATGCTCCTGCACCAATTAAACTGTGAATATCTATATTAATATTGGACTCTAGTATATTCTTGCCAACTAAGTTCTTTTCATATGCATCACTTAAGGCCTGATTAAAAACTTTCCACTGATCTTTTATGAATTCACCTCTAAGATAATTATATGCAACTGATGCGCCAATAGCATAAGAAGCAATTAACATGCCCTCAATAACTGAATGAGGATTGTATCTTAAAATATCTCTATCCTTACATGTACCAGGTTCACTCTCATCAGAATTACAGACAAGATATTTTTGTTGATTTGAAGCAGAAGGGATAAATGACCATTTTAAACCTGTTGAGAAACCCGCTCCTCCTTTTCCTCTGAGACCTGAATCTTTAATTTTAGAAATTATTTCTGTTCTAGGAATATTATTTTTTACTATATTTTCCCAAGCCTTATAACCATCTAATCCAATATAAGTTGACAAACTTGCAGAATTTGATTTATTGAAAGTTTCTGTACAAATTCTCATGTTCATGATAGTTCTTCCAAAATTTTATCAACTTTTTCTATTGTTAAATTCTCTATATTTTTATGATTAACTTGCATCATAGGAGCTTCGCTACATGCAGCAAGACATTCTATTTCATCTTTGAGAAAGAACTTATTATCCTTAGTGGATCCGCCAACTTTTGTTTGAAGTTTTTTTTCTATGTGATTTAATATTTTTTTTGAACCTCTTAACATACAAGAAACATTTGTACATACCGCAATTACATTCCTACCAACAGGCTTTGTATTCAACATAGAATAGAAAGTTGCAACCTCATAGACATCTATTTCTTCAACATTTAAATAATTAGCAAGTGCATTCATTATTTCTTTAGTTATATATCCATTATTATTATCCTGTAACAATAACAAACTTTCGATAATGGCAGATTTATTTTCTCTCACTGGAAACTTTTTCTTAATTTGATCAATTAAATTTAAAGTTTTCTCATCTATGACATATGTTTGTTTATTTGAAGTCATCTATCTATCTCTCCAAAAACAATATCTTGCGTCCCAATAATCGTAACAACATCTGAAAGCATATGTCCTACAGACATCTCATTAAGAGCAGCAAGGTGGGCAAAACCTGGAGCCCTAATTTTTAACCTGTAGGGTTTATTTGCACCATCAGAAATTAAAAAGACTCCAAACTCTCCTTTTGGTGCCTCAACTGAACAGTAAGTCTCACCTTCTGGAACACAATAGCCTTCTGTAAATAATTTGAAGTGATGAATTAATGCCTCCATATCATTTTTCATATCTTTCCTATTTGGCGGAGTTACTTTTGCATCGTTAACCATAACTGCTCCAGTATTTTCTTTAAGCCATAAAATACATTGTTTGATAATATTGTTGGATTGTCTTAACTCCTCAATACGTACAAGATACCTATCATATGAATCTCCATTAGTTCCTATTGGAATATCAAAATTGAGCTTGTTATATACTTCATATGGTTCTTTTTTTCTCAAATCCCAAGCTATTCCTGATCCCCTTAACATAGGCCCAGAAAAACCTAACTCAATTGCTCTTTCCGGAGTAACGGTACCAATCCCAACTGTTCTCTGCTTCCAAATCCTATTTTCAGTTAATAAGTTTTCATACTCATCAATACAAGTTGGGAATCTAGATACGAAATCTTCTAAAAAATCCAACAAACTTCCTTCTCGATTTTTATTAGCTTCATCAAGCTCTTGTTTGTTCTTTATATCTGAATGTTCATATTTAGGCATTTGTGATGGTAAATCATTGTTTACACCGCCTGGGCGATAATATGTGGCATGCATTCTAGTGCCAGAAACAGCCTCATAGCAATCCATCAAATCTTCTCTTTCTCTAAAAGCATACAGAAATACTGACATAGCCCCTATATCCAACGCATGTGCTCCCAACCAAAGCAGATGATTTAAAATCCTTGTTATTTCATCAAACATTACTCTTATATATTTTGCTCTTTCTGGAACTTCAATCTTTAATAGTTTTTCAATAGCTAATACATATGCATGTTCATTGCACATCATCGAGACATAATCTAATCTATCCATATAACCGATAGTTTGATTGTAAGGTTTTGATTCAGCTAATTTTTCTGTTGCTCGATGTAATAAACCAATATGTGGGTCCGCATTTCTAATAACCTCTCCTTCCATTTGTAGAATGAGTCGTAAAACACCATGTGCTGCAGGGTGTTGTGGTCCAAAATTCATTGTAAAGTTTTTAAATTCTTTCATGCTCTATCTTTCCTAATAACTTTAGGGACTAAAACTCTTGGCTCTATATCAACTGGTTCATAAATAACTCTTTTAAGTTCAGGATCATATCTAACTTGTGTATTACCAATTAATGGGAAGTCTTTTCTAAATGGGTAACCAATAAAACCATAATCTGTAAGTATTCTTCTAAGGTCAGGATGTCCTTCAAATAATATTCCAAATAAATCAAAAGCTTCTCTTTCATACCAATTTGCTGCATCCCAAACACTTGTAACAGAAGGTATGATTGGTGGTTCTTCTTTTATAAAAACTTTAACCCTTATTCTTGAATTATTAGTTAAAGATAGCAGATGATATATAATACAAAACCTATCATTAATATCTTCTTTCTGAATGTTGTCACCAAATTTTATTCTTCCATGTGTATCAGATTTAACACCTCTACTGTAACCAGTTGATGTAGCATTGGTTGTTTTCCATTCTGTATTTTTAAATTGACTATAATCCACTGCACATAAATCAGTTAATTGTTGAAAGTTTAATTCTTCATTTTCTTTAAGTATTTTCATTGTTGTTAATAGACTATCTTGATTTATAATCAATGTGATTACATCGGAATCAAGTTTAATCTCTGAAATTGAGCTTAGATATTTTTTTATTTTATCTTCCATTGACATTATTTTAATTTTGAGTCTGCTTGTATTATATTTTTTCTTCTAATTTTATTTTGTAACTGCAGAATTCCGTAGAGTAATGCTTCTGCAGTTGGAGGACATCCAGGTACGTAAATATCAACCGGCACTATTCGATCACATCCTCTCACAACTGAATAAGAATAATGATAATAGCCTCCACCATTTGCACATGAACCCATCGAGATGACCCATCTTGGTTCTGCCATTTGATCGTAGACTTTGCGTAGCGCTGGTGCCATCTTATTAACTAATGTTCCAGCAACAATCATTACATCTGATTGTCTTGGGCTTGGCCTAAACAACATTCCAAATCGATCTAAATCATATCTTGAAGCACCTGCATGCATCATCTCAACCGCACAACAAGCTAAGCCAAAAGTCATTGGCCAAAGCGAACCTGTTCTAGCCCAGTCAAATAAACTACTAGAATCAGCTAAAACAAATCCTTCTCTCTTAATATTCTCTAATCCCATTCTAGTGCACCTTTTTTCCATTCATAAATAAAGCCAACTATTAAAATTAAAAGGAAGATTCCCATTGCAACTAACCCAGTTGTCCCAATCTCATCAAGAACAATGGCCCAAGGGAAGAGAAATGCTATTTCAAGATCAAAAATAATAAATAGAATCGCTACTAAATAATATCTTACATCAAACTTCATTCTTGAATCTTCAAAAGCTTCAAAACCACACTCATATGGAGAGTTTTTTTCTTTATCAGGCTTACTTGTGCCAAAAGTAAACCCAACCGCCAACATTAATGAGGCGAAGATTATAGCAAAAAATAGGAAGATTAATATTGGTAAATACTCAAAAAGCATATATTTCTCCTGTTTGAATTATAGCCTAATAAACTGATACATACTATATGCTGGGAATGTAATATCTAGCTTAAGGCATTTTATATGCATTTTTTTGATTCCCTTTTAAAAAATATTTAAATAATATATAACTAAATAAATTTTGTAAAAAAATGTCAATAAAAAACCCTAAACACTACAATGATATTAGTCAAATTTACGAAATTATTTGGGAAAAACTAATCGACGGAATGAATAATAGAAATTCTGGATTTCATACTTTTACACTTGCAACCATATGCAATGGCTCTGTTTCTGCAAGAACAGTTGTTTTAAGAGAATGCGATAAAAATAATTTAACTATTTCTTTTCATACTAATAATTTGTCAAAAAAAATTAAAGAAATAAAAAATAATTCTAATGTTGAGTGTTTGTTTTATAGTGAAGCTGAGAAAATACAAATAAGAATCTCAGGGGATGCAAAAATTTATAATTCAGATAAAGTTTGTCAAGAAATTTGGATGAGGATGAGCCAAGATTCACGTGATTGTTATCTTTATAATAAAGAACCAGGCACATTAATCAAAGATCCTGAAGATATTTCTTTGAAAGAAACAACTGAGATTAGTAAAAATTTTTCATTTGTAAATGTAACTATTAATAAAATAGAATGGTTATACTTATCTAGCTCAGGTCATAGACGTGTATTATTTAACAAAGAAAATTCTTTCAAAGGAAATTGGGTTGTTCCATAAATTGCCGATGGCCGGACTCGAACCGGCACGACTTGCGTCACTGCCCCCTCAAGACAGCGTGTCTACCAGGTTCCACCACATCGGCGAAATTATGGAAGATCTTTGAGTTCATCTGATTTAGGTTTGATCTGTTGAGGTTCAGTTACAATTTCTTTTTCTATTAATCCTTTTTCATCTGTTCTTTTAACGCTTGCAAAATATGCTAATGAAAGGCTAGTGACAAAAAAAGTTAATGCTATTATGGTTGTAAGTTTTGTTAAAAATGTTGCACTTCCCCTTGCACCAAAGACAGTTGATGAAGCACCACTACCAAATGCAGCTCCAGCATCTGCACCTTTCCCATGCTGAACTAGTATTAAAACTATTAAAGCAATCGAAAGAATAATATGTATGGTTAAAATAATTGTTTGCATGATGTTAGTTATCTCAAATTGATGAACAAATTTCAATAAATTTTTTTGCTTGCAACGATGCGCCACCAACTAATGCACCATCTACGCTATCAAGCTCTAAAATTGATTTAGCATTTGCAGTATTTACACTTCCTCCATATAAGATTTTTATTTTCAAAGAATTTCTTCCAAAGATATTCGATAAAGACTTAGCTATGTAATTATGAATATCACTTATTTGCTCTGTTGTTGCATTTTTCCCAGTACCTATTGCCCAAACTGGCTCATAAGCTATAACAAGTTTTTGTAGATTTTTTCTCAACCTATTTCTTAGTGGAAATAAAGCTGTTCTTAATTGTTTGGTGATTACTTTTTTAGTCATTTTTTTCCTTCTTTCTGAAGCTGTTTCACCTACACAAAGTATAATATTCATTTTCATATCATTGGAAGCTGAAACTTTAGATTGTATTTCTAAATCACTTTCTCCAAAAATATGGCGTCTTTCAGAGTGGCCAATAATAACATAATTACAACCACTATCCTTTGCCATCTTTGATGAAACTTCACCAGTAAAAGCTCCATCATTATAGGGTGATATATTTTGAACTCCTAAAAGGATATTTTTTTTGTTTTTAATTAAAGAATCAATATTGAATAAATAAATCGCTGGTGGAAATAATATTATTTTATGCCTAATTTTTCTTTTGCTCGAAAGAGCTATTATATTTCTAGTCAAATGAGAAAGAGATTTTAAATTTCCATTTTGTTTCCAATTAGCTGCTATTAAATAATTTTTCATTCTAGATAGTTATGTTTTTTGTATGTTATCACAGAAATACTTTTCTAACTTATTTATTTCATTTAAATCCTGATGTTCAATTAGTAGTCTTATAAG
>MDTE01007910.1_pt1 | contig 14754 bp, 5 predicted proteins | sample 811231 | NCBI WGS metagenome assembly MDTE01 (sample SAMN05326651, study PRJNA326480) | marine metagenome | isolation source: seawater | place: Indian Ocean: Red Sea | collected 2010 | reverse complement strand
TCCTTCAGGTCCTGCTGTAACAAATCCAACTATTGGAATACCTAATTATGTATTTCCTAGTGGAGCTGCAACGGCGGATTTAAGTAAGTACTCTTTAACTCCTGATAACATTTATGCTATTACTGAAGCTGCTGATACTAATTGGTGGGAAGAAGTAACTAGAGAAAATGCTCCAATAAAAAGTTATCAAGTAGAGGCTTCTGGAGCAACTGAGGATTCTAGATATGCCTTTACTATGGGATATTATTCTCAAGATGGTGTTATCAACTTTGTTTCTTATGATAGAATGTCAATAAGACTTAATACATCTTTTGATGCTTTAGATGATAAATTACAAGTTGGACAGAACATGACTGTTTCTTTAGGAAATAGAAAAGGTGGTTTTGGAAACAACAGCGAGCAAAATGCTGTTTCAGGTTCTTATAAGCACCACCCTCTTTTACCAGTTTATGATGTAGCAGGTAATTTTGCAGGAAGTAGAGGTTTAAACCTTGGAAACAATTATAGCCCTTATGCTACTATCTATAGAAATCAAGATGACAGAACATGGAATATTAGAATTTTAGGTAATGCTTATGCTTCTTATGAAATAATTCCTGACCTTACTGTTAAGACTAATTTTGGGATTAATTTAAGTACAGACAGAAGAAGAGATATCGGAAGACCACAACCTGAATATGTTGAGGGTAACTTTATAAATAGTTCTAGTCAAAGATCAAGTTATAATTATCAGTGGGTATTTACAAATACTGTCAATTGGGCTAAAACATTTGGAGTACATGATATTGAAGTTTTAGCAGGTATTGAAGCTATAGAGCAATTCGGTGAATATTTTGGAGCTGGACGAAGCAGATTTCCATTTGAAACAAATGACATTATCAGTTATTTAGATCTTGGAGATGCAACTACTTCTTCAAACTATGGTAATGTAAGTACTGATTACTCATTATGGTCTCAGTTTTTGAATGCTAACTATGCTTATGATGATAAATATCTTTTATCTGTTACAGTAAGAAATGATGCCTCTTCTAGATTTAAGGCAGCTACTAACAGTGCACTATTCCCGGCGGCTAGTGTTGGTTGGAGAATTTCTGAAGAAGATTTCTTCCCTCAAGGAGGTTTGATTTCTACTATGAAAGTTAGATATGGTTGGGGTGTTACTGGTAACCAAGCTATTGGTGATTATAATGCTTTTACAACTTATAGATCTAATATTTATAACTCAGGTTATCCAATTACTGGAAGTGGCGTAACAATTGGTTTTGATGCGGCAACTTTTGGAAATGAAGCTGCTCAATGGGAGACAACTACAACTAATAATGTTGGTGTAGATATGGCTCTTTTAGACAGTAAATTAACAGTAGAATTAGATATATGGGATCGTAAAACAACAGATATGCTTTTACAAGTTCCAATTACCTTTACTAATGGTGATGCTGCTGCTCCTGCAATTAATATTGGTGGAGTTACAAATACAGGTTATGACCTTATAGTAGGGTATGCTGATAGAAAAGGAGATTTTGGTTATAGTCTTTCTGCTAACATTTCATCATATACTAATGTAGTTGATGCACTTGATAATCCAGATTCAAGAATTTTTGGATATGGTTCTCGTGTGCCATCGATGACAGTAACTCAGCAAGGTGCTGAAATTTCTTCTTTCTACGGATTTAAAGTTTTAGGTATTTTCCAATCTCAATCAGAAGCTGATGCATGGGCTCCTTATGGAACTTATAACTCTCCTGGTAAATTTAAGATTGAAGATACAAATTCAGATGGACAAATTAATGATAGTGATAGAGGAATTATTGGAAGTCCACACCCTGATTATACTTATGGTATTAATTTAAATCTTGACTATAAGAATTGGTCTCTTAATGTTTTTGGTAATGGATCACAAGGAAATGAGTTATTTAACTATGTTCGTTTCTTTGCTGACTTTAACTCTTTCCAAGGAAACAGATCAACAAGAGCATTGCGTGATGCATGGCAGCCATCTAATCCAGCAGCTCCAAAGAGCCAATGGACAGCGGCTAATCCAAATGCAACATCACCAATTATGGATGCAAACGATCAAACAAGTAGTAGGGTTTCTACATACTTAATTGAAGATGGAAGTTACTTTAGAATTAAAAATATTCAGCTGACATACAATTTTGATGATACTATAAATTCATTATTAGGTATTGCAGGGGGTCAAGTTTATCTTCAAGCACAGAATATGATAACTATTACTGATTATTCTGGTTTGAATCCGGAGGTACAAACAGGAGCAGATACAACTTTAGGATTTGATGGTGGTTATATGCCAGTTTCAAAAACTGTTATGGTTGGTCTTAATATAAACCTTTAATAATTTAAATAACAAAAAATGAAAAATTCATATTATATTTTATTATTCGCAATCTTGGTAAGTGTTGGCTGTGCTGACGAATTCCTAGATAAAGCTCCTCAGGCTAAAATTAGTACTACTGGTCTTGCCTCTGAAGAAGGTATTGCTGGTATTCTTGTAGGTGCTTATAAGTCTCTGAATAATGCTGGTCTTGATGGTCAAGCTCCTTGGGAGAATGACATTCATAACTGGGTATTTGGAGGAATTCCTTCTGATAATGCCGTTAAAGGTACAGATGCTGGTGACCAGCCAGAACAGTCATTTATTGAAGCTTATGACCTTAACTCTTTTAATAACCACATTAAGAATAAGTGGAGAGGAGTTTATAAGGGTGTAGCAAGAGCAAATGATGTTATCACTGCTATTCAAGCTCTTCAAGAAGGAGATAATGCAATGTCTCAAGCTGCTGCTGATCAAATGACAGCTGAAGCAAGATTTATTAGAGGTGTTATGCATTTAGAAGCTCAAAAGATGTGGAGAAACCCTGTTTATATTGGAGATGATATTTATAATCTTAATGATGTAAACAGTACTAAAGTTCCTAACACAGGTCCTATTTGGGATAAGATTGAGGCTGATTTTGAAGCTGCTGCAAGTGTATTGCCTGCAACTCAAGCTGATAAAGGAAGACCAACTAAATGGGCTGCTAAGGCCTTTTTAGCTAAAACTATGCTTTCACAAGGATGGCCAGGTGGATCTGCTAATGCAGGTAAATTAAACTCGGCTAAGTCTTTATTATTAGAAATAGTTAATAGTGGACAATTCAAGCTTATGGATAAATTTGAAGACAACTTCTACGTTGCAACTAATAATAACGAAGAATCTATTTTTGAAGTTCAAATGGAAGTTAGTAGTGCAAGTTGGGATGCTGGAAATGCTGGTATTGGTCTAGCACATCCATATATCTCTCCTTGGGGTTGCTGTGGATTTTATCAAGCTACTCAGGATCTTATAAATTCATTTAGAACAGACCCTGCTACGGGATTACCATTATTAGATGATTATAATAAGGATAACGTTACTGATCCATTAAATGGTGCTGTAATCGATCCTAATCAATCTTTTGATGCTAGAATTGATCATTCTGTTGGTCGTCCAGGTATCTTATATAAAAGATTCCACATTATGCAGAACGATTATATTCGTGATATAACTTATGCTGGACCATATTTTATGCAGAAGCACGTTGCTGAACCTGAAGCTTTTGGAGTTGCAGGATGGGGTAACATTTCTTCAAATAATTATAGGTTAATACGTTTAAGTATGGTATATCTTTGGTTAGCTGAGATTGAAGTAGAGACAGGAAGTCTTGAAAAAGCAAGAGAATATGTAAACATGCTAAGAACTAGAGCTCAAAATCCTGCTGGATTTGTTCCTGAAGCAATTCAGGGTGCTAGTAGAGCTGAGTATACAACTACTGCTAATCCTGCTGCTAACTATAATACTGGTCTTTACACTGCTGCTTGGACAGATAAAAATGTTGCAAGAAAGGCTGTAAGACATGAAAGTAGAATGGAAACTGCTGGTGAAGGACACCGTTTCTTTGATCTTCAAAGATGGGGAGTTCAAAATGAAGTTTTAACTAAATATGTTAACTTCGAAAAGCAGTACAGGATCTATTTAAACAATGCTAATTTTGAATCTCCTAAAAATGAGTATTATCCAATTCCTCAAGAGGCAATTGATAATTCACAATTAGATGGAGCTGCGACTTTAACTCAAGATCCTAACTATTAATAAAAAGTAAAACTTAAAAATACTTTTAACCATGAGGTAATTAATTTTATCTCATGGTTTTTTTTTATTTTCAACTTTTATTATTTACAAATCATCTAAAATGAGATTATTCTTATTATTTATTATCATGTTCTTTTTAAGTTGTTCTAACACAAATAATAAAAAAGATATTAAAGAAAATAAAAAAGTAGAAAGTAAAACTTTTGATTGTGAATCACCAAATGATTGTACAGATATTTTGTATAGTAGAATGACCAAATTACAATATGAAATTATTTCAATTAAAAGATTGGAAAGAAGAAAGTTTTTAGTAAAAGTTGATAATTCTCCTTATGGTTTAAAAAACCTTGAAATAAATTTAGATGAATGTTGTAGATAACTTTGATTAATTTCTTAGTGAAGATGGATTTAGTATCTTAGACATAGAAATAAGATATGAAAAAACAAAATCAAAGAAGAGAGGCCTTAGTTTATCATGCAAAACCTAGTCCCGGTAAAATAGAGGTTGTTCCTAAAAAACCATATCGTTCTCAAAGAGATTTAGCTTTAGCATACTCGCCAGGGGTTGCTCTTCCATGTCTTGAAATTGATAAAGAAAAGAAAGAGGTTTATAAATATACTAATAAGGGAAATTTAGTTGCTGTTATAACTGATGGATCTGCTGTATTAGGGTTAGGTGATATAGGGCCTTTAGCTTCAAAACCTGTGATGGAAGGTAAAGGTTTATTGTTTAAAATTTTCGCAGACATTGATGTTTTTGATATAGAAATAGATGTAAAGGATCCAGATAAATTTGTAGAAGTTGTAAAATCAATTGCTCCAACATTTGGAGGAATTAATTTAGAAGATATTAAAGCTCCCCAAGCTTTTGATATTGAAAAAAGATTGAAAGAAGAATTAGATATACCCGTAATGCACGATGATCAGCATGGTACAGCAATTATTTCATGTGCGGCACTTATTAATGCTTTGCAAATTGCGAATAAAGAAATAGATAAAGTTAGTATTGTAGTCTCAGGTGCTGGAGCAGCAGCCATATCGTGTTCAAAATTATATATGGCATTAGGAGCAAAAAAGAAAAATATTGTTATGCTTGATAGCAAAGGAGTTATAAGATCTGATAGAAAGAATTTAAGTAAGGAGAAGAAAGCTTTTGCTACAAATAAAAATTTAAATTCTTTAAAGGATTCAATAAAAAATGCTGATGTTTTCATTGGGTTATCTAAGCCAGATATTTTAAGTATTGCAATGTTAAAATCTATGGCTAAAGACCCTATTGTATTTGCAATGGCGAATCCTGATCCAGAGATAAATTATGATTTAGCATGTAGTGTTAGAAACGATGTAATTATGGCTACAGGAAGATCAGATCATCCAAATCAGGTTAATAATGTATTAGGATTTCCATTTATATTTAGAGGGGCCTTAGATGTAAGAGCATCAACGATTAATGAGGAAATGAAATTGGCTGCTGTAAAAGCATTAGCTGAATTAGCGAAAGAGTCAGTTCCAGAGCAAGTTAATATTGCTTATGGCGTAACAAGCATGAGTTTTGGAAGAAACTACATTATTCCTAAACCTTTTGATCCTAGATTGATTTCAAGAGTTCCACTTGCAGTTGCCAAGGCGGCTGTTAAATCAGGGGTGTCTAAAAAACCTATTAAAGATTGGAACAGATATAAAGAAGATCTAGAATCTAGACTAGGTAGTAATCAAAAAATTGTTAGACTTATTCACGATAGAGCGAAAAGTGAACCCAAAAGACTTGTTTTTGCTGAAGCAGATCAGTTAGATGTTTTAAAAGCTGCTCAAATTGTTCAAGAAGAAGGAATTGCTGAAACTATTCTTTTAGGAAATAGAGAAACTATTGAAGATTTAAAGGAGACTATTAATTTTGAAAAAGATGTTGAAATAATTGATCCTAAAGAAAGAAAAGAGTCAAAAAGAAGAAAAATTTATTCTGAAATATTCTGGCAAGATCAAAAGAGAAGAGGTTATACTAAGTATGATGCTAAAAAGTTGATGAGAGAAAGGAACTATTTTGCAGCTATGATGATAAAAAATAAAGATGCTGATGCAATGATATCAGGTTATTCTAGAAATTATCCTTCTGTAATTAAACCAATTCTCGAAATAATTCCAAAGGCAAAAAATATTAAAAGGGTGGCAGCCACAAATTTAATGTTAACCAAAATAGGACCAATATTTATATCAGATACAACTTTAAATGTTGATCCTTCAGCACAAGAATTAGCAACTATAGCTAAAATGACAGCTAAAGCTGTAGAAATGTTTGGAATTAAACCTATTCTTGCAATGCTTTCATTTTCCAATTTTGGATCATCTAAATTTCCTCAATCCAATAAAGTAAGTGAAGCTGTTGAAATTTTACATAAAACTTCTCCGGAAATTATAGTTGACGGCCCAATACAATCTGATTTTGCATTAAATAAAAAGTTGCTGGATAAAAGGTTTCCTTTTTCATCGCTAAAAAGCAAAAAAGTAAACACTTTAATTTTACCGAATTTAGATTCGGCTAATATCACATATAAGATAATAAAAGAATTAAATGAAGCTCTTTCAATTGGCCCCATTTTGTTAGGACTAAGTGAACCAGTTCATGTCATTCAATTAGGAGCTTCAGTAGAAGAAATTGTTAATATGTCTGCAGTAGCAGTTATTGATGCACAATTTAAAAAAATAAATTAGTATAATGATTACTCAAATTATTGGCAGATTAGTTGAAAAAAATCCAACACATTTGGTAATAGATTGTAATGGTATTGGTTATGAGGTTAACATATCTCTAAATACCTACTCTCAAATAGGCTCAGAAGAAAAAATAAAATTACATACTCATCTTCAGATCAAAGAGGACTCTCACACTCTTTATGGTTTTTTCTCAACTTTTGAAAGAGATGTTTTTAGATTATTAATATCAGTTTCAGGTATAGGGGCAAGTACAGCTAGAACTATGTTATCTTCTTTAGATCCAAGTAGTATTCAAAAGGCTATAGTTTCTGAAAATGTAGAGACAATTAAATCGATTAAAGGAATTGGATTAAAAACAGCCCAACGTGTTATAATTGAATTAAAAGATAAAATGTTTAATCTTTATGAAAGTGATGAAATTCCTGATATAAAAAGCAATACAATCAAAGAAGAATCGTTATCAGCATTAGAGGTCCTTGGTTATTCAAGAAGACAGTCTGAAAAAGTGATTGATAACATAATTCAAAGCTCTCCAGATAGTTCTTTAGAAGACATTATCAAAGAAGCTTTGAATAAATTATAGATTTATTTGATTGAATCAATTTATGGTGGTAATTATAGATTGCTGAAAGATTATATTTTATTAATATTTTTTATTTTTTTTTCAGTTGGGCTTTCTTTTGCTCAAAAATCATATGATTTAAATAATGTTGGATTTGATGACACAAAAAATATAGAAGAAAAATATATTTATAATCCTGAATTAAATAAATATATCATTTCTTCTGAGGTTGGAGATTATCCAATAACTTATCCATTAGTTTTAAGTGTAGAAGAGTTTGAAGCTCTAGTTCTAAAAAAACAATTAAGAAAATATTTCAAGAATAAAATAGTAGCTCTTAGTGGTAAGGGAAATAATATTGATGATTTACAAAAAAATCTTCTTCCTGAATCATATGTAAATAAGAGTTTTTTTCAGTCATTTTTAGGTAAAAATTTAATTGATATTTCTCCTCAAGGTTCTATTGGTATAGATTTAGGAATTAGATATCAAAAAAATGATAATCCAGCTACTTCACCAAGAGATCGGGAAAATTTTGGTTTTGATTTTGATCAAAGAATAAGCTTAAGTATACTTGGGAAAATAGGTGATAGACTACAGATTACTGCTAATTATGATACTGAATCAACATTTGATTTTCAAAATCTAGTGAAAATTCAATTTAATCCTCCAAATATTAGAGATATAGAAAATGCGGCTTTTAGCAGGTTTAACAATCAAATTGAAAATTTAAATAGAATAGGAGCGTCTTTAAATACTCTTGAAGAAACTAGAAGAAGAATTCAAAATTTAAAAAATAACTTAAATAATCTCCCTAATTCAAGAAATCAAATTGGAAATCAAGTTTCTGATTATTTAAAAGGTAAAGTCACAGAAGATGCGATTATACAAAATATTGATATTGGTAATATTAGTATGCCAATAAACAGCAATTTAATTCAAGGAGCGCAGAGTTTATTTGGAGTAAGAGCAGATTTAAAATTCGGAAAAACAGAAGTATCTGGAATTTTTTCAGAACAAAGATCACAATCCCAAAACATAACGACTCAAGGTGGAGGAACAATTCAAGAATTTAGTTTATTTGCACTAGATTATGAAGAAGATAGACATTATTTCTTATCACAATATTTTAGAGAAAATTATGATAAGTCCTTAAAAACCTATCCTTACATTAATTCAGGTGTTCAGATTAATAGAATTGAAGTATGGGTTACTAATAGAGGAGCTCAAACTCAAAATGTAAGAAACATAATTGCAATTCAAGATTTAGCTGAATCTAATCCAAATAATACAACTTTAGATAAGTTAACAACTAATTTTTTTAATAATAATAATGTTAAAAGCCCTCCAAGTAATAATATAAATAGATTAGATCCTGATAAAATTGGACAATCAAGTATTTTGAATAATAATATACGTGATATTTCAAAAGTTAAAAGTGGATTTAGTGGAATAAGCCAAAATGTGAAAGAGGGATTTGATTATGTTGTCCTTGAAAGTGCAAGGAAATTAAATCCAAGAGAATATACTTTTCATCCTCAACTTGGTTATATATCTCTAAATCAAAGATTAAGTAATGATGAGATACTCGGTGTTGCTTTTCAATATACATATTTAGGTAAAGTTTATCAGGTTGGAGAATTTGCCAATGGAGATAATCCCAGTACTGTGGTAAATTTTAATCAGGACCAGAGTATAGTTGAAAATAATAATTTAATAGTAAAAATGTTGAAAAGTAGTGTTACAGATGTAAATCAGCCTGTTTGGAACCTTATGATGAAAAATATTTATAATATTGGAGCTTTTCAATTGTCTGAAGAAGGATTTAGATTAAATATTTTATATTCAGATCCATCCCCAATAAATTATCTTTCTCCTGTTGAAAATAGTATTTGGCCAGAAAATTTAGAAAAACAAATTTTATTAAACACTTTTGATTTAGATAGACTTAATAAATATCAAGATTTAGCACCAAAAGGGGATGGTTTTTTTGATTATGTACCAGGTATAACTATTGATCCAAAATTTGGTCGTATAATTTTTCCATCTGTAGAACCTTTTGGAGAATTTTTATTTAATATTCTTGATAATCCAAATTCCTCAGAAGAAAATTATAATTCAGAATTAACTTATAATGAAAACCAAAAAAAATATGTATTTAAAGAGATGTATTCATTAACTAAAGCGGCTGCTTTAGAAAGTACTGAAAAAAATAAATTTCAATTAAAAGGTAGATATAAATCTGAAGGAGGTGATGGAATAGCTATAGGTGCGTTTAATGTTCCTAGAGGTTCTGTTAGGGTTTCTGCTGGGGGAAGGTTATTACAGGAAGGAATAGATTATATTGTGAATTATGAAATTGGAAGAGTAAAAATTTTAGATGAAGGTTTAAAAGCTTCTAATATTCCAATTAAAATTTCAGTTGAAAACAATTCTTTTTTTAATCAACAAAATAAAAGATTTTCAGGTATTAATGTTTTACATACTGTAAACGAAAAAATCTCTATTGGTGCAACATTAGTTAATTTAAGTGAAAATCCTTTAACTCAAAAAGCTAATTATGGAACAGAACCTGTTAACAATTCAATGATTGGTTTTAACACAAACTTTTCTACTGAAGTTCCATTTTTAACTAGACTAGTAAATTTATACCCTACCATAGATTCTGATGTTAAATCTCAAATTTCATTTAGAGCTGAAGTAGCAAGCTTAATTGCAAATAATCCAAGAAATACAGAGTTAAATGGAGAATCAAATGTTTATATTGATGATTTTGAAGGAGCTCAAACAAATATAGATATCAAGGGATTCTCAGCATGGAGTTTATCTAGTGTTCCAGATAAATATTTTAAAGGATCAGATAAAGAAGGAATAAAAAATGGAGAAGGTAGATCAAAGCTTGCTTGGTATACTATTGATCCAATATTCTACGGGAATAATCCCCCTAACGGAATAAATAATAATGATATTTCAGACAATAAAACTAGAAGAATTTTTATAAAAGAAATTTTCCCAGAGCAAGATTTAGTTCAAGGAGCCACAACTGTTCAAAACACTTTTGATTTAGCTTACTATCCAAATGAGAAGGGACCATACAATAATTCAATTTTAGAAACTTATGATTTAGATTCTAAAAATAATTGGGCTGGAATAATGAGGCCTCTAAGCTCAACAAATTTTGAACAAACAAATGTTGAGTTTATAGAATTTTGGGTATTAGATACTTTTTCAGAAATTCAAACTTCAAATGATGATTTAGGGTATTTAGTTTTTCATTTGGGAAATATTTCTGAAGACATCCTTAAAGATGGTCGCAAGCAATTTGAAAATGGTTTGCCGGGAGGAAATGATGTAAGACCGACTTATTTGACTCAATGGGGAAAAGTTCCTGCATCACAATCTATACTTTATGCATTTAATACTGAAGAAATTGATAGACCATTACAAGATATAGGATTAGATGGTTTAACTGATATAGAAGAAAAAGATATATATACTAATGGAAATTTAAATGACCCAGCTGGGGATAATTATACTTTTTATGTCCAGGCTGATGGAAATATACTTGATAGATATAAAAATTACAATGGAACTCAAGGAAATACACCCTTAGCATTTTCAAATACCAACAGGGGAAATACTACTGAACCTGATACAGAGGATATAAATAGAGATCAAAGCATGAATACCATTGAAAGTTATTTTGAATATAAAGTTCCTATAAATAAAAAAATGGAAGTAGGAGAGCATCCTTTTGTTACAGATGTTAGAGATAATGTAACAGTTGATACTCCAAATGGTGATCAAATAAATACAAGATGGATTCAGTTTAAAATACCGATTCAAAAACAATATTATCAAAACAATAGATTTTCAAAATATTTTAATTCAGTAAACTCAATTAATGATCTAAGATCAATAAGATTTATGAGAATGATTTTGACTGGATTTAGTTCTAATGTTGTATTTAGATTTGGAACTTTAGATCTGGTTAGAGGAGATTGGCGAACTTATAACAAATCATTAAATAAAGAAATTATTTCAACTCAAGAAACAACAGTTGATATAAGTACAGTTAATATATTAGAAAATGAAAATAGAATTCCGATAAATTATGTTTTACCTCCTGATATTGAAAGAGAACAAATTAACAATAACAATACTATAATAAGACAAAACGAACAATCATTGTCTTTTAGAATTTGTGATCTTCAACCTATGGATTCAAGAGGTATATATAAGTCTGTTGATCTTGATATAAGACAATATAGTAAACTAAAGATGTTCCTTCATGCTGAATCTATTAAAGGATATCCAAAATTGCCTGGAGAAGGCATCAAAGATGAGTTTGACAAAAGAATTGTTGCTTTTATTAGAATGGGGTCAGATTATAAGGATAATTATTATCAAATTGAAATTCCATTAAAACCATCTGAATATTCTGAAAATAATTCAAACAAATTAAGTTCTGATCAAGTTTGGATTCCTGATTCAAACTCTATAGATATTTCAATTGATCTTTTATTAAGATTAAAGGCTGCAGCTCTTGAAAATTTGATTTATAATAAACCAATTTATTATGATGAAGATTTGAATTTAATAAATGAATTTACACCTATAAGTTCTTTGCCAGGTCGCAAAAAATATAAGTTATCAATAAAAGGAAATCCTTCTTTGGGATCTATAAAGACAATAATGATTGGATTAAAAAATCCTTCAGTTGCTTTGGGGGATCAATTATGTGGAGAGGTTTGGTTTAATGAATTAAGAATCTCTGGGATTGATTCAAAAGGTGGATGGGCTACAGTTGGATCAATTGATGGTAATCTTGCTGATTTCGCTAACTTTTCTGCTTCAGGTAGATATTCTACAATAGGTTTTGGTTCTATTGATCAAAGTCCAAATCAAAGAAGTAGAGATGAATTAGTTCAATACGATATTGTCTCTAATTTTAATCTTGGACAGTTAATACCAAAAAAATGGGGCATTGAGGTTCCATTAAATTTTTCTTCAGGTGAAACTATTTTAACTCCAGAATATGATCCCTTTTATCAAGATTTAAAACTTAAAGATAGAATAGAAACATCAACAAGATCTAGTCAAAGAGATTCTATAAAAAGACAGTCAATAAGCTATACAAGTAGAAAAAGTATTAATTTAATTGGAGTTAGAAAATTAGATAATGGGTTAAGTAAAAATCGTTTTTATAGTCCAGAAAATTTTAATTTTTCATATGCTTATAATGAAAAAAAACACAGTGATTATGAAGTAGCTAAACAGGATGAAACTATTTTATTATTAGGCGCTAATTACGCATATAATTTCTCACCTCTTAACTTTGAACCCTTTAATAAATTAAATTTATCAGAATCTGAAAAACCTTATTGGCAATGGTTAAAAGAAATTAATTTTAATCTTATTCCTAACTCTATTTCAATTTCATCCAATATTAATAGAGCTTTGAACAGTCAAAGGTTTCGAGAAGTATTTTTAGAGGGAGTAGATGCTGCTAACCAACTTTCTTTACCCGAGCTTCAACAACAAAATTTTTTATTTGATTGGACTTATTCTATAAATCATAATTTAACTAAATCCTTAAGGTTTACATTTAATTCATCTACTAGCAATATTATAAGAAGTGAGATGGAGGATTCTTCCAATATTTTAATGTCAAAACCAAAAGAAATATGGGAAGGCATATGGAATACAGGTGAACCTGATAGACATTTTCAGTCACTTTCTTTAAATTATAAAGTTCCATTGAATCTTATTCCCGTTTTAAGTTTTCTAGATATAGATTATAGTTATACAGGAGATTTTAGTTGGCAAAGAGGATCTGAAGCATTAGCTAATGTTAAAAATGAAATAGGACAAACTCTTGGGGTGGTAAATCAGATACAAAATGCTAATACAAAATCAATAAATGGATCGATTTCATTAAAAAAGTTTTATGCAATTTTAAATTTAGATAAGGATAATAAAGATAAGAATAGATTAAAAAAATATTTGGTTAAAGTAGTAGACTTTATGACTACATTAAAAAGAATACAAATTAATTATACAGAAAATAATGGAACAGTTTTACCTGGCTACCTTCCATCTGTTGGGTTTGCAGGATCAATTAAACCTACATTAGGATTCACATTAGGAAGTCAGGCTGATATAAGATACGAAGCTGCAAAAAAAGGATGGTTGACTGATTTTTCAAATTTTAATCAACCCATAACTGAAGTACACAATAGTAAGTTATCTTTTAATAGCCAGTTTTCACCTTTTAAAAGTTTAATAATTGATATAAATGCAGAAAGAAGTTATTCGGAAAATATTAATGAAAACTATATTATTGATAAATTATTTTATTATTCTCAAAACTCAAATTTATATGGAAATTATGCTAATTCAATTGTCTTAATTAAGACAGCCTTTAAGAATTCTGATATAAATAGGGATGATAATTTTAATAATTTTAGGAAATATAGATCTGTTATTGCCAAAAGATTATACGATGAAAATTTAGTAAATTTAAAGCAAACAAATAATTCATTATATCCTTTAGGATATGGAAAGAATCAGCAAGAGGTTTTAATTAATTCTTTTTTAGCTGCTTATACAGGGCAAGATCCTAATAAAATTAATTTAAATCCAATTAGAAAGATTCCAATACCTAATTGGAATTTAAAATTTACAGGTTTAATGAATATTAAATCTTTTAAGAAAAGATTTAATAGATTTTCCTTGACTCATGGTTATAGAGCTAGCTATACAATAAATAATTTTCAAACAAATTTTAACTATAACCCTGAAAATCCATTTGAATTAGATAATTCAGGAAACATTATACCTGAAATTTTATATTCAAATATTAATCTTGTAGAACAATTTAATCCTTTGATAAGATTAGATATTGAATTAAAAAATTCTTTCAAATTATTAGCTGATTTTAAGAAAGACCGAGCTTTATCGCTAAGTCTTGATAATAGTTTGCTAACTGAATCTATAGGTGATGAATATACTCTAGGCCTGGGGTATAGAGTTAAAGATGTTAGATTTAGAACAAACTTTGGAGGTAAAAAAATTACATTAAAAGGAGATTTAAATATTAAAGCAGATTTTTCTTATAGAAATAATGTTACTGTTTTAAGGAATTTGGAATATGACAATAATCAGGTTACGGCAGGTCAAAAATTAATGTCTATTAAAATAACTGCTGATTATGCTATATCAAAAAATATAACAAGCCTGTTTTTTTATGATCATAATTTTTCAAAATTTGCAATATCCACCGCTTTTCCTCAGACAAGCATTAGGTCAGGAATAACTATTAGATATAATTTTGGCAATTAGATTAAAT
>MDTE01144749.1_pt1 | contig 14756 bp, 13 predicted proteins | sample 811231 | NCBI WGS metagenome assembly MDTE01 (sample SAMN05326651, study PRJNA326480) | marine metagenome | isolation source: seawater | place: Indian Ocean: Red Sea | collected 2010 | reverse complement strand
ATTAGAAATTTCAGATAAATCAGTATGTTTAAAATAATAATAATTTGCAGTCATGCCATCCTGAGATGTAACTGCTCTCAATGCACATACAAATTCATAAGTTCTTGCGTCACCCATTACACCGACCGACTTAATGGGCAAAAGAACTACAAATGCTTGCCAAATTTTATGGTAAAGTTTTCTTTTTTTTAATTCGTCAATAAAAATTTTATCTGCTTTTTGTAAAATCTCAATTTTCTTTTTATCTATCGAGCCTGGCATTCGTATTGCAAGCCCTGGTCCCGGAAATGGATGTCTATTTATGAGTAAATTATTTACTTTTAATAAATTGCCAAGCTTTCTTACCTCATCTTTAAACATTTCTTTGAAGGGCTCTATTAATTTTAATTTCATTTTTTTTGGTAATCCGCCGACATTATGATGCGATTTAATGATTGAAGTTGGGCTTCCTGAGAAACTTTTACTTTCAATCAAATCAGGATACAACGTTCCTTGAGCAAGAAATGTAATATTTTTTTTATTTTTGGCAAAATTTTCAAATATTTTAATAAAAGTTTTCCCAATAATTTTACGTTTTTTTTCTGGATCAGAAATATTTCTAAGTTTATTCAAAAAAATCTTTTGAGCATTAATCGCATTGAACGATTTTTTAAATTTTTTTTTAAAAATATTGATAATCTCTTTGGTCTCCCCCTGTCTCATCAAGCCTGTATCTACATAAACACAAATCAAATTCTTATTAATTGCTTTATATAATAGATGAGCCAAAACACTGCTATCTACTCCTCCAGATAAGGCACACATTACCCTTTGATTTGAGCTAACATTTTCTCTAATTTCTTTTATTAATTTTTGCAATTTATATTTTTCAGTCCAATTTTTATTTATTTTACAAATTTTAAATAAAAAATTTGAAAATAGTTTCTTTCCATTTTTAGTATGAAATACCTCTGGATGAAATTGGGTAGTGAAAATTTTTTTTTTTTTATTTTCTAAAATTGCAAATTTAGAATTTCCTGAAGATGCAATAACATTAAAATTTTTGGGTTTAATTATTACCGAGTCGGAGTGACTCATCCATACAATATTTTTCTTATTTGTAAAAAAACCTTCTGTTAATTTAGATTTTTTTTTTTCTGTCAATTCAGCACTTCCAAATTCTTTTTTATTAGAATACTTGGTTTTTCCGCCACAAATATTAGCTACAATTTGATGACCATAGCAAATCCCTAGAAGAGGCAATTTGTTTAAAAATAATTTCCATTTTATGTTAGGTGCAGATTTTGATAAAGTTGACTTTGGCCCGCCTGATAAAATAATACCTTTAATATTTTTGCTTAGAATTTTTATTTTATTAAATTTTCTAAAATTAATTAATTCACAGTAAACACCAAGTTCTCTCACTTGTCTTGCAATAAGTTGTGTAACTTGCGACCCAAAATCAACTATTAATATTTTATTAATATTCTTACTTGTCATCAACTTTTTGAATTCTTTATAAGCTGATCTATTTCACTTTTTTTGGAACATAATTTGCTACAATATTTAGAAAATATTTCATATTTTTCCCGCGCAAAATCATAATCTGCATCTTTAATTTTTTTTGTTATCAATAAATATAAAGCTTCTTCATTTTTAGGATCTAGTATTAATACAGTTTTTAAATATTTTTCAAACTCTTGGTTATTTTCCTTTTCTTTATGTATCTTGGCCAAGAATAAATAACTTTTAATATTTTTTGTATTTCTTACTATATCTTTTTCAAAATTTAATTTTGCTTTATCTATATTTTTTTTATTAAAATTCTCTTGTCCTCTTTTAAAATAATCATTATTTTCTTTTGAAATCAAATTTGTACAAAAAAAACAAAACAAAAATGCTAGAAAAATTTTATTCATTAACAGGATAATTTGGCGATTGTTTTGTAATTTGTACGTCATGAACATGACCTTCTTTAATACCAGAATTTGATATTTCAATAAATTTTGCGTTTTTTTGAAATTCTGCAATGTTTTTTGCCCCAAGATAACCCATTGAAGACTTCAAACCTCCAACCAATTGATCAATAATATTTTTTACTGGTCCTCTGTAAGGCACTCGACCCTCGATACCCTCGGGAACTAATTTAAGCTGATCTCTGATATCCTGTTGAAAATACCTGTCAGCAGAACCTCGAGCCATCGCAGATATTGAACCCATACCTCTGTAAGACTTATAGGACCGGCCTTGATAATAAAAAATTTCACCAGGTGTTTCGTCTGTACCTGCTAATAATGATCCTATCATTACTGCATCGGCTCCAGCTCCTAAAGCTTTGGCTATATCACCAGAATATCTTATTCCTCCATCCGCAATAATTTTTATATTTTTGTATTTTTTTAAACCTTTCTTCACATTCAAAATTGCAGAAAATTGAGGAAATCCTATTCCTGCTACAACTCTGGTTGTACAAATTGAACCTGGTCCAATACCAACTTTAATCGCATCAACTCTCAATTTTGCAAGTTCAATTGCAGCTTGTTCAGTAGCAATGTTTCCAGCAATCAAAGTTATTTTCGTACTTTCTTTTCTAATTTTTTTTACTACCTCTATTACTGCCTCACTATGGCCATGTGCAGTATCAACTACTATAAAATCACATCCAGCTTTGATTAAAGCTCTAGCTCTTTCTAAACCATCTGCTCCAACACCCACGGCAGCCCCAACAATCAGTGATTGTTTTCTATCTTTAGAGGCAAAGGGAAATTTCTCTGACTTTTCAATATCTTTAACAGTAATAAGACCTAAACATTTTTTTTGGGAGTTAGTAACGATAAGTTTTTCAATTCTATGTTTATGTAATAATTTTTTTGCATCTCTACTTGAGCAACCCTGTTTAATAGTGATAACATTTTTGGTCATTAATTCTTTAACTTTCATTTTGTCATTTCTACTAAATCTTAAATCTCTATTGGTGATGATACCTAAAACAATATTATTTTCATTTACAACTGGTATTCCAGAAATATTTTTTTCTTTTATAATTTTTTTTACATCAGATATAAGATTTTTTGGACCAATTGTTATTGGATTTACTACCATCCCAGACTCATATTTTTTTACCTTTAAAACTTCATTTACTTGAGATTTTATAGACATATTTTTATGCAAACAAGACACTCCACCAAGTTGTGCCATAGCAATAGCTAGTTTCGACTCTGATACTGTATCCATTGCCGCTGAGATTATAGGAACCTGTAGTTTGATATTTTTTGATATATTTGAAGATGGGTTACAAAAGCTTGGTTGGACACTACTTTTTTGTGGAATTAAAAGGACATCATCGAAAGTATATGCTCTGGGTATTTCCATATACATAATTATGATATTTTAAAAATATTGTCAATTAATAGTTAAAATTATTTATAACAATAAATGTACATTTCTTTAGAATCTTTTCTACTTGTTTTAGGTTTAATGACTTTTAATTTTGAAAAATTATTTTTAGCAAATTCAAAGATTTCTTTATCTAATTCACCATTAAAAAATTTACTTAAAACTTGACCTCTTTTTGGTAAATTTTTATTTGCAAAATTCAGAACATCAAGTGTAATCGAATTAGTTTTAAAGGAGTCTAAACTTTTGTTACCAGTGGTATTAACTGCTATGTCAGATACTATTGTATCAACCCTGTTAAATTTTTTTTTTATTTTATCTTGAATATTTTTTTCAGTAAAATCCCCAAGTACAAATGTTACACCCTCAATATTTTTCATATTTAAAATATCGACTGCTATTATGTTTTTAAAACCTTTTTTAACTAAATATTGTGACCAACTGCCTGGTGATGATCCAAGATCAACAATATTGTTAGTTTTTTTAAGGAATTTTAATTTTTCATCTATTTCTTCTAGCTTGAAAATTGCTCTTGACCTAAATCCAAAACTCTTTGCCTTTAAAACTAAGTCATCATTATGATGTCTTTGTATCCACCTTTTAGAACTACCACTAAGACTTTTTTTATTAAATTTAATCAAAATTAAATCGCAAACTCTTCAAGATACTTTTATCATTTAATGTTTTTAAATTTATTTTAATTTTTTTATCATCTCTCATATCAACATTATCCATAAAATAACCACCTGCTAAATGAACTATACCAATTTTATTATTTGGTAAATTAGGCTCTACAAAAATTTTATTTTCTTCATCAAACTTTGGTAATAAATGATTAACAATCCAGTTGCATGAGGGTGGCAAAAATTCTGTTTCCAAACCATCAACATATACACTTATGTTAATAGCTAAACCCTCTGATCCGAATATTCTACCCTTCGATAATGCTTTTTTTAAATTCTTTTGCCATACAGTCCATCCTTCGCTATCCTTTCTCATTGAAAAAACACCTATGTTTAAATGAGGCGCAAAAGCAATTTTTCTTGCAATTTCACTATCAAAACCAGACTTAGATGCATGTTTAAAATTTTGAGTTTTAACTGAAGCTAAATTTCCAAAAATCCAATTTACTTTACCAACATCTCTATAGCCTGGTGCAACAGTTTGAGTAATAGCTAATTCTTTAATTTTACAACCTTTGACTAATAAATCTATTGCATGCCAATCATTCACCCAAGCGTCAGAGTCTATCCAAATGTAATTATCATAATTTGGAAAATAACTTGGTAGAAATGCTCTACTGACTTGACTTTTTAACCACTCTTTATTCCTCACCTTATATTCTGCAACATTTATGTCCCACTTTGCTTTTTTAATTTCTTGAACTTTTTGTTGTAAAACCTTTAGCTGATTTACATTCATTCCAGCATCTAATATACAAATGTCTATTTCTTTACTTTCTTCAAATCGTTTGATTGAGTCTATAAGCTCTAATAATAATTGGAAATATTTTTCATCAGATAAACTAATAATTACCGTTCTATTTGACATACTTTTTTTTTAATCTTGAGAAATGAATAAAACTTACAGGTATTGATAAAAGATAGACAAATCCTAAAATTGTTAAGGTTTCATAAGTATTTTGAAATAGAAAACTAAAAAATAAAACAAAACCAAGTGCTAAAAATATAAATATAGTTTTGGAAATTTTTATTTGTTTTATTGCATAAGTTGGAACTCTACTAATCATCATATATGAAACAAATATTACTACTAATAATATAAAGATAGGTTTAATATCAAAATATTCATTAAAGCTAGAAAAATTGATAATCATGGGTAATAATATAAGTCCAGCACCTGCTGGTACAGGAATACCAGTAAAAAAATTAATTTCCCAACTTCCCTTGGTCTCTGAGTCAATATTAAATCTTGCAAGCCTTAAGCAGCCAGAAACAATAAATATTAAAGATATTATCCATCCATAAAATCCAAAATCATTTAAAATCCAAAAATATAAAATTATAACAGGGCATACTCCAAAATTTACGAAATCAGTCAAAGAGTCTAGTTCTGCACCAAATTTAGAAGTACCTTTGATTAGTCTAGCAATTCTTCCGTCTAACGCATCAACAATAGATGCCAAAACTATAAAAATTAACGCTTTTTCAAAATTTCCTTCAAAGGCAAGCTTTAAAGAATTAAGACCTAAGCATAAACCTATAATGGTAATCAAATTTGGTAGGGCTACTCTAAAATCAATTTTTTTCATTTTTAGATAAAACTTCTCTACTTGCTATAAGTGTCTCGCCACCAATAACAGTTTGTCCTTTTTTTACTAAAACTCTAAAATTATTTTTAAAAAATAAATCCACTCTACTACCAAACCTAATTATACCAAAGCGTTGACCCTGCTTATAGTCTTCAATATTGTTACAATATGAAATAATTCTTCTTGCAACTAGCCCAGCTACTTGAACAACAGCAATTTCATCATTAAGTGTAGATGTAATTTTTATTAAATTTCTCTCGTTATTTGTGCTAGCATCATCCATAGATGCATTAACGAAATCTCCAGGTTTATAAAATACTTCATTTACTTTACAATCAATTGGAAATCTATTTACATGACAATTAAAAACATTCATAAATATACTTACTTTTATAAATTTATCATTTTCCATCGATAGTTCTTTTGGACCGTCAACATCCCTCTCGATTTGACAAATCATTCCATCTGCTGGTGCCGACAAAAAACTATTATCGTAAATCGGATGTCTATCTGGGTCTCTAAAAAAATAAAAAACCCAAATTGAAATTATTATTCCCAGAAAACCTAAAAATTTTGAAAACAATAATAGAATAAATGAAGCGATTAAACTAATTGTTAAAAATTTTTGTCCTTCTTTGTGAAGCTTTGGTATTAAAATATCTAACATTTACGATTGATTGATTTTATAATTTATATATAAGGCCTGTTTTAATAATAAAATGAGCAAAATCAAAGTTAAAAATCCAGTTGTCGAGCTTGATGGTGACGAAATGACCAGAATTATTTGGTCATTTATAAAAGAAAAACTAATCCTTCCTTATTTAGATATAGATTTGAAGTACTATGACCTTGGAATGGAAAGTAGAGATAAAACAGATGATCAGATTACGGTGGAATGCGCTAAAGCAATACAAAAATACAATGTTGGAGTTAAATGTGCAACAATCACCCCAGACGAAGATAGAGTTGAAGAATTTAAACTAAAAAAAATGTGGAAATCACCAAATGGTACCATCAGAAATATTTTAGGTGGCACTATTTTTAGAGAGCCTATTATATGTAAAAATGTACCTAGATTAGTACCGCATTGGACGAGTCCAATTGTAATAGGAAGGCATGCTTTTGGAGATCAATATCGTGCGACAGATTTTAAAATTCCTGGTAAAGGGAAATTAACAGTTAAATGGGAGTCTGAAGACGGTGACAATAAAATAGAACATGAAGTTTTTGGATTTCCATCTTCAGGTATTGCAATGACAATGTATAACTTAGACGACTCTATAAAAAATTTTGCAAGAGCATCAATGAATTATGGTCTTCAAAGAAAATGGCCAGTTTATATGTCGACTAAAAATACAATTTTAAAAGCCTACGATGGTCGCTTTAGAGATATTTTCCAAGAAATATTCGATAAAGAATTTAAAAAAGAGTTTGAAAAACATAATTTAACTTATGAGCACAGATTAATTGATGATATGGTGGCATGCGCTCTTAAATGGTCTGGAAAATTTGTATGGGCCTGTAAAAATTATGATGGAGATGTTCAATGTGATACTGTTGCACAGGGTTATGGATCGTTAGGTTTAATGACAAGTGTTTTGATGACACCTGATGGAAAAACAGTTGAGTCAGAAGCTGCACACGGAACAGTAACAAGGCACTATAGACAACATCAGCAAGGCAAAGAGACCTCCACTAATCCAATTGCTTCTATTTTTGCTTGGACAAGAGGTTTATTACATAGAGCTAAATTAGATGGAAACGATGACCTAACAAAATTTGCTAAAAGCTTAGAAGAAGTCTGTATTGAAACTGTGGAAAATGGCGAAATGACAAAAGATTTAGCAATATTGATTGACAAAAATTCAAAATTTTTAACGACAAACCAATTTTTAGAAGCTCTAAACAAAAACTTAAAGAAAAAATTAAATTAAATTTCCTTAATTACTTTATCGAATATATTTTTTATATTTTCAAACTTTGTCTCACCACCTCCAGATTGTGCAAAATCTTTTCGACCACCACCACCCTCATTTCCTAATAGAGAAGAAATTTTTTTAACGATCTTTACAGCATCATATTTATCTAAAAGATCTGTTGAAACTCCTGCTGCAATTGATGTTTTTTTACTTTCTAATGTCGCAACAAATATAATTGAGTTTTTATTGTTCTTTATTTTCTGATCTATTAAATTTCGAATTTCCTTTGAGGGTAACCCTAATAAAATCTGATTAGTTATAATGATATCATCTTTAGTTATAGAATGAATTATATTCTTACTCTTATCAGACAAAATATTTTTAACTTTAAGTTTATTTAAATAATTTTGAGCATCATTAATTTGTTTTTCATTTTTATATTTCTCAAATTTAACAATATCACCATTAAGATTTTTGATCAGGTTAACAATTTCCTCTAATTTTTTTTTATTGTTTTGAGTTTTTTCTAATGATGCTGTATTTTTATTTTTTAAATATGTTTTCAATTCATCCCCTCTTAAGGCTTCAATTCTTCTCACTCCCGAAGATATTGAGCTTTCACTAATTATGGAAAATTCACCTATTTTACTAGTTGTATCTACATGAATACCACCACATAATTCTAAAGAAAATATTTTATCTTTATTTTTACCCATTGAAATAACTCTCACTTCATCGCCATACTTTTCTCCAAATAAAGCCATTGCTCCTTCTTTAATTGCTTTATCAGGTGACATTAATCTAGTCGTTACTTTACTGTCTTGTTCAATAAAATGATTAACTCTTTTATTAATTTTATTCAATTCTATTTCATTAATTTGTTTTGAATGACTAAAATCAAATCTTAAACGATCTGGTCCAACATATGATCCTCTTTGGGCAACATGAGTTCCGAGCTCTTCGCGTAAAGCTGCGTGTAATAAATGTGTAGCTGAATGATTTGATTTTATATTTGCTCTTCTGTTTTTATCAACTTCTAAAACGGAGTCCTGACTAACTTTGATATCGCCGTCAATTAAAATGCCAATATGCACAAATAAAGAACCAAAAAATTTTTGAGTATCCTCAACCTTAAAAATACCAGTTTCAGTTTTAATTGTACCTTTATCACCAACTTGGCCTCCTGCCTCCGCATAAAAACAGGTCTGGTTGGTAAGTAACATCACCGAATCATTTTTTTTTGGATTTTTAAATTCTTTTCCATCTTTAATTATTGATATTACTTTAGCTTCTGTTTTTTCTGAATTGTATCCCACAAATTCAGTTGCACCAAATTTGTCTTTTAACTCATACCAAATTTTTTCTATTTTATCAGAACCAGAACCCTTCCAAGATTTTCTTGCCTCTTCTCTTCTTTTTTCCATTAACTGATTAAATTGCTTAGTATCAACTTTAACATCAAGAGGCTTAAAATAATCTTGTGTTAAATCTAACGGAAATCCATAGGTATCATATAATTTAAATGCTATTTCACCCTTTAGTGTTTTGTTTTTAATATTTTTCATTTCGTCTTTGATAATCTTCATTCCTTTTGAAAGCATTGACTCAAATTTTTCTTCCTCGTTGATTATTGTTTCTCTAATTAAATCTTTAGCTCTTTCTAATTCACTGTATTCAGCAGACATATTTGTAATCAAATAATCAACCATTTTAGATAAAACAAAGTTTTTAGAACCAAGAGTATTTGCATGTCTCATTGCTCTTCTCATAATTCTTCTCAATACGTATCCTCTTCCCTCGTTTGATGGCATTAGTCCGTCAGCAATTAAAAAACATGAGGCTCTTAAATGATCAGATATAACTCTATGGCTAGCAATAGTTTCTTTATTAACTTTTGTATTAGTTATTTCTGCACTCAGATTAACAAGCTCTTTGAATAAATCTATCTCGTAATTATCATGGGTACCCTGTAAAACAGCTGCCATTCTCTCAAGACCCATGCCAGTATCTACAGAAGGTTTTGGTAAATTTATCCGTTTTTCGCTAGATACTTGCTCATATTGCATAAATACTAAATTCCATATTTCTATGTATCTATCTCCGTCTTCATCTTTAGACCCAGGGGGTCCACCAAATAAATGATCACCATGGTCATAAAATATTTCTGAACACGGCCCACATGGACCTGTATCTCCCATCGACCAGAAATTATCTAAGGTAGCAATTTTGATTATTTTACTTTCATCCAATCCTGCTATTTTTTTCCATAAATCGTAAGCTTCCTGATCCTCAGAATATACAGTTACACATAACTTATCCTTTGATAATCCAAAATCTTTTGTAATAAGTTCCCATGCATATAAGATTGCCTGTTCTTTAAAATAGTCTCCAAATGAAAAATTTCCTAACATCTCAAAAAAAGTATGATGTCTTGGAGTGTAGCCAACATTCTCTAAATCATTATGTTTTCCACCAGCTCTAACACATTTTTGTGAAGTGGTTGCGCGATTATAATCTCTTTTTTCAATTCCAGTAAAAACATTCTTAAATTGGACCATACCTGAATTTGCAAACATAAGTGTTGGATCATTTTGAGGAATTAAAGGACTAGAACTTACTATTTTATGTCCATTTTTTTTAAAAAAATTTTTAAAAGTTTCTCTTGTATCTTTTAATGTTTTTTTCATTCATAAGATAATTACAACTTTTAATGTATATGTCTAGTAATGGAAAAGGCGCCAACTTGTACGGTTAGCGCCTTTAGAGATGGTAAACTATTTAATCTTTTTTCTTTATAGTGGTAGATTTTGATTTTTCTTCTATTTTACTAGCTTCTTCAACCTTCTCCTTTGGAAGTGGATTTCCTTCTAATTTTTCACTAATTAAACCGGCATTGGCTCGGATTGCCATTTCAATTTCAGCAGCGATATTAAGATTATTTTTTAAATATTGCTTTGCATTTTCCTTACCTTGTCCAATTTTTTCACCTTTATAAGAATACCAGGCACCACTTTTTTCAATAATATTCGCTTTAGCACCAAGATCAATTAGCTCTCCCATTTTGCTAATACCTTCTCCGTACATAATATCGAACTCGACAACTTTAAATGGCGGTGCAACTTTATTCTTAACAACCTTAACTCTTGTCTGGTTACCAATAATTTCGTCTTTTTCTTTGATGGCACCAATTCTTCTAATGTCCATTCTTACAGATGAGTAAAACTTTAGAGCATTACCTCCAGCTGTAGTTTCTGGACTACCAAACATAACACCAATTTTCATTCTAATTTGGTTAATGAAAATAACCATAGTATTAGATTTTGAGATACTTCCCGTTAATTTTCTTAAAGCCTGACTCATTAATCTAGCCTGTAGTCCAACATGAGTATCACCCATATCACCTTCTAGTTCTGCTCTTGGTGTTAATGCGGCTACTGAATCAACTACTAAAACTGATACGGCACCTGATCTAACTAAAGTATCAGCAATTTCTAGCGCCTGTTCCCCTGTATCAGGTTGTGAGATTAATAATTCAGAAGTGTCAACACCTAACTTTCTTGCATATGTAGGGTCTAAAGCATGCTCCGCATCTACAAAAGCGCAAACTCCTCCCGTTTTTTGAGCTTCAGCAATAACTTGTAATGCTAAAGTTGTTTTTCCTGATGACTCAGGACCGTAAATTTCTACGATTCTACTTTTTGGCAACCCACCAATTCCAAGAGCAATATCTAAACTTAGTGATCCTGTAGAAATTGCCTCTATATCTAAAGCTTGATCTTTCTGTCCAAGTTTCATTACAGAACCCTTTCCAAAATTTTGATCAATCTGTCCGATAGCTGCTTCTAAAGCTTTTTGTTTTTCTTTTTCTGACTCTTTCGTGGTATTCACCACTTTCAAATTACTTTTGGTCATTTTGCATCCTTTTGTTTAATTTTTTATAAACGACTCAATATAAAAAATGTACATATTTTGTTCTCTTTTACAATCATATTAATAAGATATTGATTTTATTGGATAAATTTAGAAAATATGCCTAATCCAGTTAGTTTTTGGATTAATCTGCTTTGTTTCTAACTTTAAATACAAAGAGGTAAGATTGCCAGTGACTTTTAAAAGTTTAAATCTTGAAATAATTTCATCTCTTTCAACGTCAGCAAAATTTAATCTAGCGATTAATAATAATGACCTCGAGTTTAGAACATCCAAAGTATCTCTTGATCCATTTTCATATTCTTGAATTATTCCTTCGTAAGCAATTTCAGCTGCTTGTAGTTGAGCTTTTGCCAAATCTAATTCACTTTTTTTCAAAAGATGTTCTGACCATACGTTAGTTGCATTTTTTTTTATCTCATTTTGTTTATCTTGATAATCTAATTCAGAGCTAACAAAGAGTGCTTTTTTTTCTTTATAGAAAGAATAATTTTTACCACCTGAATATAAAGGAAACTCGACTTTTGCTTCAAACTGTGATTGTTCTCTCTCACTTATGGTGGAGCTTACATCTTCATTTTCGGAAACTTCAAATGACACTGAGGCTTTGGGTGCAAACTTCTCTGCTGCACCTTTAAGTAAATATTTCGATTTTTGTAAATTTAATTTTGCTATCATTAATTCAGGATTATTTAATGATGCTAAATTTAAAGTTTCATTTAAATTGGTTGGAAGGCGTAAATCAAGACTTTCAATTTCTTTTATATTCTTTGGAAGATAGCCAATAATATTTTCAAAATCTTTTTCATTTACAGCTAAATTATTTTCAGCTCTTATGAATTTTGCTTTAGCATCAGCTAAAGATGACTCTGACTGTGCAAGATCTGATAATTTTATTGCTCCTCTCTCATATCTACTTTTGTCTAATTCAACCTGTCTGTCGGCTAAATTTAAATTGTCTCGTGTTATATCTAATTTTTTTTTTGAAGCTAAAACAGAAGTATATGCAGTCACAGCTTTTAGTAATACATCCTGCTCAACTTGTTTAAGTTCGTTCCTTGATATTTTTACATCAGTTTTTGAAACTAAAATACTAGGAATTCCTTGTAATATTTTTTGCTCGACTTTGATTGATTTTTTTTTTGTTTGAAAGTTACTATCAGCTATTATAGATCCAGATTCATCTTTTTGACTTTCATTTAAAGAGTCTAAATGTGAAAATTTTCCCGTAATAGAAGGTTTAAGAATGGAATACGATTGTATTAGGCCTTCATCAACAGCTTTTGCTTTTTGCCTTTGTGAGTTAAGTTCTTTGTTGTTAATATATGTTGATATAAGTGACTGATATAAATCTTCAGACAATGAAATTGAATTAAAATAAAAATAAATTAAAATTAGTTGAATTAATTTCTTTAACATTTTAATCAAGCTTATCCTTTAAATAATCTAATCTATCTTGTCCCCAGTATAATTCATTTTTATAAATATATGTAGGTGCGCCAAATACATCTTCTTTAATAGCATTTTGTGAGTTTTCCTTATAAATACTATCAATATTTTCTTTTAGTGCATTATCTTTAATCAAATTAAAATCTAATTTTAAATTGTTACAAATTTCTTCTAATACTCCCAAATCAGAAATATTTTTTTCTTTAGACCACAAATATTCTAAACATTCTCTTCCAAAGGTAAGTTTATTACCCAAATTAATTGCCGCTATCGTAAACTTTGCGGGTAAATGAGGATCTTTGGGTGGAAAAAATTTAGGCTCAAGATTTATATTAATATTATATTTTTCTCCAATTCTTTTAATTTCTTGTAATCTATATTTTAATCTGGAAGGATGTCGTTTTGGAACAGGTATGCCTCCAGTATTTGGGAATACTTCACCTACAAGGTCGAAAGGTTTTTCCTCAACCTCTAATTTATTTTCATTTATTAATTCAATAAATCTATCAATAGCGAGGTAAGTAAATGGAGATACAACGCTATAATAATATTTTATTTTCATCATTATTTTTTGCTATATACACCTTTAGTATAAATTGGATATAAAAATTATGTTTGAGCTGCTGAGTGCTGATACCCCTAATGGGAAAAAAGTCTCAATTTTACTCGAAGAACTTGGTTTAAAATATAAAGTAACAAAAATAAATATATATAAAGGTGATCAATTTAGACCATCATTTTCTAAAATAAGTCCTTTCAATAAAATTCCTGTTCTCAAAGATTTGAAAACAAAAAGAACTATTTTTGAGTCAGGTGCTATTTTAATTTATTTAGGAGAAAAATATAAAAAATTTTACGAAAAAAAAGATCGATTAAAAATTTTACAATGGTTAATGGCGCAAATGGCATACGTTGGTCCAATGTTTGGTCAACATCATCAATTTCATCATTATAATCATGGTAAAAGTAAATTTGGTGAGGATAGATACTTCAAAATCTCAACACAAATATACAAAGACTTGGACAAACGTTTGTCAAAGTCAAAATTTTTGGCATGCTCAAAATATACTATAGCTGATATTGCTACTTTTCCTTGGGTAGCAAGACATGAAATTCATGATATCGGTTTAAAAAAATTCAAAAATTTAACTAGATGGTTTGAATTAATCTCAAAAAGAAAAGCAGTTATTAAAGGTTATGATTTTATGAACAGAGGTGAAATTATTCCCAAGCCTTAATCGTCAGCAAATACTTTTTCTTGTTTTTCGTGTCTTTCTTGTGCCTCAACAGTCATCGTTGCAATTGGTCTTGCAATTAGTCTTTTTAAACCAATCTCTTCACCAGTTTCAATACAGTAGCCATAAGTTCCTTCATCTATTTTTTTTAAAGCAGATTCTATTTTTTTCATCAATTTTTTATGTCTATTTACAGTTCTCATTTCAACAGATTTGTTAGTAAAAGACGTCGCCTGATCAACAACATCTGCTGAAGCAGCATTATCATCATCATTTCCGAAAATAATTCTATTATTTTGCTCAACTAGCTCATCTTTCCACTCCGCAAGAGCTTTTCTAAAGTAGGCTTTATGTTTTGCGCACATATACTTCTCTTTAGCAGAAGGCACGTAATTTTTTGAAATTTTCGTTGGCATTTTTTTTTTAAGCAATGAAATATATGTTTCAAATTTATAGTGTCAATTAATATGAATAAATATAAAAACTAAATAATGGCAATTAATAGACTTTTTTACTATTTTTTATTCACACATTTAGTGATTTGGACCTTAATTCCAAGCATAACAAACCATAATT
>MDTE01120651.1_pt1 | contig 14761 bp, 13 predicted proteins | sample 811231 | NCBI WGS metagenome assembly MDTE01 (sample SAMN05326651, study PRJNA326480) | marine metagenome | isolation source: seawater | place: Indian Ocean: Red Sea | collected 2010 | reverse complement strand
CGCCAGCGTCGTCGTCATCGTCGTCATCGTCGTCGTCGTCATCGTCATCGTCGTCGTCGTCGTCGTCATCATCGTCGTCATCGTCGTCGTCGTCATCGTCGCTCTGGCTGCTGTCGTCGTCGTCGGAGATCCCGCCCCCTCCACCGCCCCCTCGACCCCGCGAGCTGCCCATGCGGCCACAGCCAGCCAGCACCTGCCCTGCCACAATCAGTCCGACGAGCAGTGCCAGCCAGGCAAATGGAATGGCTACTCGAGCCGTCCGCGGGCTCTTCGGTGTCCAGGATGAGCGTTCGTCGCAGAGGGCGGTCATGGGGTGTGTGTGCCGAGTTTAGCAACGGCATGGCTGTGGGGGCTGAACCTATTGTTGGCTTCAGGGTACTCTGCAGTCCTTATGGTCCCAATCGTTTCTGGTCGACGGGTCGTCTGCAGGCGCCTCTCGGTACTGCTGGTCGCCGTTGGGGTGCTTCTGTGTGGGCGGCCTGCCCTTGCCGATCGGTTGCCGGGACCGACCCAGATGGAGACAACCCCTGTCCAGGTGGAGGTGAAGTCGGCTCCCTTGAAGCTGGTGACACTTCGCGCTGCGCCGGTGGTCAACGAGTCGGATGAGATTCCCGAGCCCTTTGTGGGGCCCGGGCCCTGGGCGCTATTCGACAAGCCCTTGCCTGGCGACCGGTGCGAGTCGGCTCGCCTGTCCCAAGCGGCCACCGTGATCCTCGCTGTCTGCGCGGGTGGAGATCATCGCTACCCTCGCTTGGAGCACGTGGTCTTGCGTCGTGGGGAGGAGGTGCTCCGGTACCCGTTTGCGATCCATCGTCGCGATGGGGCTGTGGCGGTTTCGCTCTCGAGCGATGGGAGTCGCTTTGCGGTGCGGGTCGAGGGCAGGAGTGGTCCCAAGATTCACTTGGTAGATCTCGAAGCCAGCACAATCTCTGAGATCTCCGGGCCGTGGAGCAGTCCCGGGACCTTGCGTGTTGCCGATGGTGCCGATGCCGTCGCTTTTGAGGCCTACCTGGGTGAAGAGCAACACGTCGTTGTGGTGTCGCTCGAGGACGAGACGGTGGCTCGGAGGGTGTGGCCTAAGCCCGGTGCTGTGCTTTATGACCTGGCCGGCGACGGGCGTGGTGTGTTGGTGACGCACGAGACCAACGATGGCGATGAGTTGTTCCTGGTGGATGTGAGCCGGAACACGAGGTTCGAGCTCTCCGGTCGACGGGGTGATGTTCAGGGGGCAGCCCTTCACGCGGGGGGAATGCAGGCTGTCTTTACCTCGCGGGTGGGAGGTGTGTGTGCGTTGTGGTGGACGGACCTGGTGACTCGGCAGCGCAAGGACTTCATGGCGACCATTGACCACTGTCTGGGCATGGTAGATGTGGACGCGGAGCGACGCTTCGTCTTGAGCGAGGAGATCGACGGCGGTTCTCGCCAGTTCTTCATCTGGGATCGCAAGAGTCGAAAACCCTACTTTCGGCTTCCATCGGCTTGTCAGCAAGCGACTCTCTCGGGGATGGGTCGGTTCGTGGCTGCCCGCTGTGAGGGCGACGGGCCCTCCGGCCTTCGAGTGTTTCGAGTTCCCGAGAAGGCGACAGTCCAGTGAGGAGAACCTGGCATCCCTGGGGCTTTGCCGTGTTGGCTGCTCTTGGCCTCTCGATCGTCGGGACTCCGACGATGGTGCAGGCCGGCGTGTACATCGGCTTACGGCAGGACCGGATCGACCCGAGTCGCGGAGAGCAGGCAACCCTCATCGTGAGCTTTGACGAGAAGCTCTTCCGCGCCATGGTCACTGTCTCGTCTTCGGACACGGGATTCTCGAAGAGTTGGCCCTTCAAGCCAGTGACAGTGGGAAAGGAGTACACGCTCAGCTGGTCACAGGGCGAGGGCAGCGCCATGTACGACGTGAGCGTCGAGATGGTCACTTTGGACGGCGAGCATCAGCTGGAAGAGACGGCGGTGTATGTGACGTCCGCTTCCCCTCTGACAGCCTCCATCCCACCCGAGACCGTCGACCTCGCCAGTCGAAGCTTCGACCTGGTGACGAACCACCCCCCCAGTCATGTGGAGCTGGAGGTCCTGGCTGACGATCAGCGAGTGGTGGGCCAGTCCACGTTCGAGGTGGTGGGGGCCGAGCAAGGCAAGCCCGTACGGGTTACCTGGGAACAGCAGGAGCCGGGCAACATCTTTCGTATCGCTGCCAGAGCTCACGACGAATATGGCTACTGGGCGGAGGTCGAGATTATCCCCTGGTCGTTGTCGATTCCTCACGAAGACGTCCACTTCGAGACCGGAAATCACGTCATCAGTGAAGATCAAAAGCCCAAGATGGATGAGCCTTGGCGGCTGATCCGGGAGGCTGTGACCACCTATGGCGCTTGGGTGCGCTGTGCTCTCTATGTGGCCGGCTACACGGACACGGTGGGCGATGCGGGATCCAATCAACAGCTGTCGGACCGTCGCGCTCTCTCCTTGGCTCGCCACTTTCAGCAGCGTGGGGCCGACTTTCCCATCTTCTATCGCGGCTACGGAGAGAAGGTGCCGGCGGTGCCTACTGCCGACAACACCGACGAGGTGCGCAACCGTCGTGCCCTCTACGTGATTACGGCTGGCCCGCCTCCTCGGGGGGGCGACACCCCCGGAGGCGCTTGGAAGCGTCTGCAGTGATGGGTCTGCTGACGGCTCGCCTCAGGAGGCTGGCGCCAGGATAAGGTCGACTCCAGAAGCTCCTGCGGAGGCCTGAGTGGGCGCTGCGACCAGGTCGTCGGGGCCACGAGTCGTCGCGTTTCCATCAGCGTCCATGCGCACGCTGAGAGTGACCTCCGATGGGAAGGGGCCGCCGAGCATCGCGTCTGCTGGGCCAATCTCGAACGCCATGGGGAAGTTCTTGGCCTGGAGCCTGCGGACGGCTGCTGGCGGTCCGCCTTGCACGCCCGCAGCTCGGGCAATGACGAAGACGACTCCACCTCGGGGCGGCACAGCACCATCGGCGAGCCGCAGGGTTCCCCGAATCGTCGCATCCGAGGCCCCGGTTGTGGCGGTCGCTGGGCTGCTAGCCGCGCCCTGAAGCGGTGGGGCTGCTTTGGGGTGTGGTGGATGCTCTCCAGCACCCTGTGTCGCGCCGGATCTCGCGGCCATCATGGGCGCTGGCATCGCGAGCAGTTCTTCGAAGCCGTTGCCGGGCCCCGCTGTCTCCAGTCCACGGTTCCACGCGGCATGAGCTGCGTCCTTGTCGCCCCGCTGCATGGCCAGCATGCCCTGGTACATGAGCCCCCGCATGTGAGAGGGCTCGGCAGTAAGCGCTTGTGTTACCAGGTCTTGGGCGACATCTCGTTGGCCCATGGCGATGCGGACGATTGCATGAATCAGCAGACCATCAGGATGTCCGGGGGCCATGGTGAGGATCTGTTTGGAGGTCTCGAATGCGTCGATCCAGCCTTCAGCATCTACCAGCGCGTAGCCCAGCTCGCTCCAGGCCGCCACACTCTCTGGTTCGGAGGAGACGGCGGCTCGTGCTCGATCTACCGCGGCCGACGGGCGAGGTTGTAGCGCCGGCGGAACATTTTGGACGGGCGCTCCAGGCTGACCGGGGGGGATGGGGTCCGGTTGAAATGTTGACGGTCGTTCTACGCCGAGTGGGGCGCCGGTCATGACCTCGCCCTCTGCGCGCTCCGAAGTGGACAAGTAGAGGCTAAAGGCCACGATGGGAAAGAAGGCGCCAATGGCAGCCCACTTGACCGCAGCGAAGGTCGTGTTCGCCGGTGGCGCTGGCTTTGATCCGCTTTGGCGCACCTCTGCTTGGATGGGTGCATCGCTCTCGGCGCCTGCGCCGTCTGACTGGATGGAGTCGATTTGTTGGAGGATGCGTGCCGCCCGGACCTCTAAGTCGCGGACCTCTTCTTGGGTCCCTGAGAGGGGCGCATGCCCCCGTTGGTCCTGGAGGTTTCGAAGGGCTCGGAGGACTTCTGTCTTTTGCTCTTGGAGGTCCTCGAGGTCTCGATTCCGCTCAGGATTGCTGTGGGCAGCGCTGGATGAGGCATCGCTCCCCCGTGAATTCCGGAAGGAGACCAAAGCAAGCAGGACTCCAGCCCCGAGCCCACCGATAAGTGCCACGATTCCGGGCAGCCACTGAACTTCAGCCATCACTCTCCGCCAGTTCCGTGCGCACCCGATCGAGCCAGGGCTGGAGGCTTCCGTCGATGCTGGGGTCTTGCTCTCCCGAGGTGTCTGCTGGGGTGTCGGTCGAGGGGTCCTCGGGAGCGCTCTGTAGATCGTCGCCCTCCTCTTCACCCGCGGGCACCGCCGGGATTGTGGCAGCTGCCCCCATGCTCCTGCGCACGACCAGCCCCACCGAGAGGAGTCCGAGGACGAGCGCTGCGACGGGGATCGCCCAGACGAGGAGGTTAAACCCTTCGGCGCGGGGCATCAGCCGAATGAACTCGCCATACGAGTGCTCAAAGTAGAGGAACACTTGGCTCTCGTCGTATCCGGCGGCCAGCATGGCTTGGACTTGGCTGCGCATGTTCCGCGCGGCCTCCGAGGTGGAATCCTGGACCGATTGGCTTTGACACACTGGGCATCGGAGCGTGGTGGCCAGGGCAGTTGTTCGGTCTTCCAACACCTGTCCCGACAGTGGGGGGCCGGCCGGTGGGCCCGCCGTGGTGATGACGTCCTCTCCCAGCTGCATCAGCTCGTCGCCAACGGGCGTCTCACCTCGAAGCCCCGTCCAGGAACGACCCTCGGCGAGTGCTGGCTGCGCCCAGAGAGCGAGCACCATCACTGTGGCTGCCACTGCTCGCCTCATGGTGACGAGAACAGGCCCGCGAACCATCACAGGATCCCCTCGATGCGAGCCTTGAGCGTCTGGGGATCGATCGGACCCACATGTTTGGTGCGGATCACGCCTTCACCGTCAATGAAGTAGGTCTCGGGCACTCCATAGACACCGTAGGCCACAGCGACCTTGCCACCCACGTCCACGAGCGTGGGGTACGACGAACCACCATGTCGAGCGAGCCATGCCTTGAGAGCGGGGCGCTTGTCCTCGTAGGCGATGCCCAGAAACTGGACCTGGTTGCTGTAGCGCCTGGCTCCGTCCACGAGTACCGGGTGCTCCAGGGGGCAACTGCGGCACCAGGTCGCCCAGAAGTTGATGACTAGCGGTTGGCCTCGAAACTGGCTGAGCTGGACCTCTGCGCCGTCGGAGAGACGGGGCAAGGTGAATGCTGGCGCGGGCTTGTCGGCGAGCGCGTTGCCGATGTCGTGGGGGTTGTGGAACAAGCCCGAGAGCATGATTCCCAATAGTGGGATCACGAGGGCTAGGCCTCCGACGAGCGCACCCCACGAGACTCCAGACTTCTTTGTTTTTGGCTGATGGAGGGGGTCGTTCACGCCGCCACCTCGCGCTGCTCTTCCTGAGCAGGATCTGCTTCGTCCTCCTTGCGACCGCTACGCTCCGGCCAGAGAGCCACGAAGACCCCCAATGCCATCATTCCCGAGGCAACCCAGATCCACACCACGAGAGGGTTGATGAATGCACGTAGGCCCACCCGCTTGCCGCCGGCTTCGATGTTCATGAGAGACAAGTAGATGTCCTGGCGGGCGGTCGTCAGGACTGCGGGCGTGCCGATGGGGGTCATCTCTCCGCGGTAGCGATTGAGGCGTGGCTGAAGCGATCCCAGGTCCTTGCCGTTGAGCAGCACCGTGAAGCTGGCCTCAGCCACATCCCGGTGACTCTCACTGAAGTTTCTGGATTCGTCGAAGCGCAGCTCGTAGGGTCCCAAGGTCAGGCTCTCGCCCGTGCTGATCGTCCCCTCCGCTACTTGCTGGTAGGACGACGAAACAGCAATGGAGACGGCCATGAGCGCCACGCCCAGGTGGACGATGTGCCCAGCGAAGCGCCGCCGGCCCCGAACAAAACTCTCGCGGAGTGCAATGGGGAAGGGCAGCGACCGCGCGCGCATGCGGGCGAGCGCGGGTGACAGCATGTCGCGAACCGAAACGGCGGCGGCGAAGCCGGAGACGAAGAACGTGGCCGCTGGCCAGAACTGTCGGATGCCGAGGGCGACTGCAGCCGCCAGTACAACCAATCCACTGATGACGGGCATCTTGAGAACCCGAATGGCCTCGTCGCCAGTCACGCGGCCCCAGGGCAGTGCTGGTCCCACGCCCATGAGGAACACGATGGCTACTCCAATGGGGACCGTGAGTTGGTTGAAGAAGGGGCCGCCGACGGAGAGCTTCACGTCGCGAACCGCCTCGGCCAGCAGAGGGAAGACAGTGCCCACCAAGACCGTGAAGGTGAACGCGGCAAACAGAAGGTTGTTGAGAATAAAGGCCGCATCCCGGGACAGCGGGGACTTGAGCTCACCCTCTCGATCCAGCAGATGAGCCCGCAAGGCCACCAGGATGACCGAGATCACGAGGATGATGCCCAAGAACACGAGGAACGTAGGCCCGATCGAACTCTGCGTGAAGGAGTGCACAGAGTTGAAGACGCCCGACCGAGTCATAAACGTGCCCAGGATGGTGAGGGCAAAGGTCGTCAGGAGCAGCACGATCGTCCACCCCGCCAGTAGGCCGCGTCGTTCGCGGAGCATGGCTGCATGGAGGAATGCGGCGGCGGTGAGCCAAGGCAGGAACGATGCGTTCTCTACCGGATCCCATGCCCAGTATCCTCCCCAGCCGAGCACCTCATAGGCCCACCAGCCTCCAAGAACGATTCCCACCGTTAGAAAACCGAAGGGCAACAGCATCCAGCGCCGCATGGGCCGCGTCCAGGATGCTCCCAGGCGACCCTTCAGGAGGGATGCAATGCCCATGGCGAACGGGATTGTCATGCCCACGTAGCCCAGATAGAGCATGGGCGGGTGAATGATCATCAACAGGTGGTTCTGCAGCAGTGGGTTGGGTCCGGTGTGTAGGCTGTCCGGTCGTGGAGTGACCGCTGTGAATGGATCGGCCGGTCCGGCGATGAGAAAGCAGAAGAAGGTGCCCACCGCCAGGATGGTCGCCAGCGTGTAGGGCACCATGTCGGGGTGGCGCCTGCCCGTAGTCCACACAAACGCCGCTGCGAATATGGCGAGCACCAGCCCCCAGAATAGGATGGAGCCCTCCAGCGCTGACCAGAGACTCACAATGGTGATGTGGAGCGGAGTGGATGTGGAGCCCACCTGATCCACGTACTTCACCGTGAAGTCGTGCTCCAGTAGCGCCTTCTCCATGACCACATTGGCCGCAGCGAGACACGCGCAGAAGATCAAGGTGAGGCGCTTCGTCCAGCGGAGACCAACTTCCGAGTTCGAGCGGCCGGAGACGTAGCCGACCACCGTGCCCGAGGCAGCGGTCGCCAGGGCGATGAGGATCAACCCCTGGCCGAGTATTGAGTTCAAGACTCGCCCTCCTGGAGGCTCTTGGCGAGCTCGTTTAGGTCGGGGTGTTCGCCGTCCGTGGGGGCCGTGTATTCGTTGCCGTGCTTCACCATCAGCCGATTGGAGCTGAAGGTCCCGTCCTCTTGAAGGCGGCCCTCGACGACGACCCCGATCCCCTCGCGGAACATCTGGGGTGGGACGGCTCTGGACTCGACGGCCATGGTTCCGTCTTTGTCGAACATTACGAATCGGAGGAGATTGTCGTCGGGCTGCCAGTCGACCGAACCGGCCTGAACCATGCCTCCAAGTCGCACACTCGCGCCGACGCCCTCTTCTCCTTTGTCGAGGAGCTCGCTGGGAGTCAGGTAATAGACGAGGTTGTCTTGCAGGCCTTGAACAACCACCACCGAGAGACCAAGTGCCGCGATCACCAGGACCGTGGCGATGACAACGCGGGGCTGTAGGACGGGACTCTGGGAACCACGTGTGTCAGTCATTGTGGGGCGTCTCCTCCGAACGGGCCCGTCGCAACCGGGCGGTGATGAACCACGCATAGAGAATAAGGGCGGCCAGCGTCACGCCAAAGATCGTCCAGATCCACACCCAACCCCCCAAAATCCAACCACAGGTGGCAAATGCGAGGCAGTCGGCCACGTCGTCACAGTCGATGAGACCATCCCCATCGTTGTCCTCGTCGTCGTGACACACCTCGCGAGCTGGAGGCTTGACGGCCTCTGGACCAGCGTTGGCGTTGGAGGTGGCGCCCCCGGTGGGGTCTGGGCTGGATGCCTCGACCTGGGGTGGGGAGTCCTGTTGCTGTGCCACCTCTTGAGGCGTCTCGACACCTGCTGGTGTTTCCTCGGCCAGAGAGGTGTCTGCACCTAGGCCCAGGCAGAGAACCAAGACAAGTGGGGCGGTCCCACACCACTGGCGATGCAGCTGTCTCATCCTTCGACTCCAGCGACTAGTTCGGGGCCGTCTTGCGGCGCCGGCGGACCGGCATCTGCGCCTCCCTGGACAGCGAGGATTAGGCGTGATCGTCGTGCAATCAACCAGTAGGCCAGGAAGAGCATGGCAAAGGCGTTTAGTCGCAGCGCCAAATGGTACACGTCGGAGACTGTCTGGGGGGTGGAGTGCTCCTGGTGAATCCCACGATCGGTGATCTTCACGATGAAATAGACGAGCGGTACGTTGACGTAGGCGATGATGGTCGAGACCGCGGTCCACATGATGCGGCGGTGCAGGCCCTCTGCGAACGAGCGGAGCGACAGGACCCCCGCGAAGGACACGAACATGACAGCCGACAGCGTCAGCCTCGGATCCCAGGTCCACCAGAAGTTCTGCGTGGGGCGTGCCCAGAACATGCCCTGAAACAAGAGGAGTGCAGTGAGCACCACTCCAACCTCTACGGACGAGGCGAGCGCTGCGTCCCAGCCTCGGGTCCTCTTTCGGAGTGCGATGATGGCGATCACGAACGCTACCGTGAAGACCAGGAGCGAGGCCCAGGCGGTTGGGACGTGGATGAACAGAGGGCGGCCCAGGTCACCGAAGTTCACCATGGGCGGCACCACGAACAGCGCCAGCCAGCAGCCGACGGCGAGCATGAGTGCTCCCAGCGCTCCCACCACGTGTTCTTTCTCGAAAGCCTGATTCATTCGTCAATCACCTTTCCGAACAGCAAACCACAGACGCTCCAGTACACGACGTCGAAGCAAAGGAGAAGGGAGAGGTGCGAAGAAGATGCGCTTCCACCGGGGTTGATGTCGCCATGCAGCAGCAAAGAAGTCGCCTTCACAGCGGACACGAGCACCGGGATTACCAAAGGAAATAGCAGCAGCGGCAGGAGCACGTCTTGACCCCGCGCTCGACTGGTCATCGCCGAGTACAGCGTCCCCGGGGCGGCCAGGCCCGCACAGCCTAGGATCAACGTGGCAATCATCTTCCAGACAGCCCCCTTGATCGCCACACCGTAGAGCACCAGGGCTGCCGGGAGCACGAGCACGCAGAGACCTATCAGGAGCGTGGTCGTGGCAAGCGCCTTGCCGTAGTAGAGCGCCATGGGATCGACGGGCAACAGTCGGAGCCCCTCGAGCGCCTCGTCCTCCACCTCGATGCGGAAGCTCTCGCCCAGCGCCAGCACCGAAGCGAGGAGAAGCGCTAGCCACAGGTAGCCCGCGGCATTGAGCCCCAGGGAGATGCCGTCCGGCGGTGCCGCGAAGCTGAAGAGCAGGAGCGTCATGCCAGCAAAGAACGCCACGGCCGTGAGCCGCCCGCCGGATCGGAGGTCCAGCAGCAGGTCCTTCTTGAAGACCCCCCAGATCTGACGCAGGAGCCTCTTCATGCGCTCAACGTTCCCGAGAGCGCGGCCGGGAGGTCCCGGGAAGCCCCAACCCAGGCCATCTTGCCGCCACTGAGGACGAGCCCGGAGCGGAGCACGGGAGCAAGCCGGTCCACCAGATGTGTGGACACGACGAGGGTGCGGCCGGCATCCATCAGGTCGCCAATCATCTCGTCGACCCACTGGAAGCCGGAGGGGTCGAGCTGACCGAAGGGCTCATCCAAGAGGAGAATGTCGGCGTCCTGGAGGATAAGCCGGGCAAAGGCGAGGCGTTTTCGCATGCCGGCCGAATACGTCCGAACTCGGTCATCCCCGCGACCAGCCAGCCCTACTCGGTCCAGGAGTGCACAGTCGGCTGCTCGGTCCGCGGGCTTCGCCAGCAACATGCGCGTGATGGCCAGGTTCTCGAGCGCCGTCAGGTCTGAGTAGAGCTGGGTGCGGTGTGTGAGGAGCGCGATGCGCCGGCGCGCCTCCAGCGGCTTGGATCGAGCATCTTGACCAAAGACCGAGAGCTCCCCATGGGTGGGCCGCAAGGTCGTTGCCAGCAGGCGCAGCATGGTGGTCTTTCCTGCTCCATTGGCTCCCGCCAGGAGGAGAGATCGGCCTGGGGCAAGCTGGAGGTTGAGCCCCTGAAGGGCCCAGCGACGTCCGTAGCCTCGGGAGAGGCCTCGTGCCTCCAGTGCGAGCAGGTTCGATTGCACGCGCGGCTTTTAGCACGCCAGGGCTCGGGACCGAAGGTGCAGGGCGCGAGGCTGTGTCCCTCGTCCGGCTGGCGTCTCCGTCCCCATGGCTTCCTGGCTGTCGTCGAGGGGCGCGGCTCGTGATATCTTCGCGGCCGTTCGGGCCGCGGGGGATGGCGGGTTGCGGCTCGGGTGTTGCCAACAGCGACGGGCGGTCCGAGCCCGAATTCGGCGGGAGAATGATGAGCAAGAACACGAGTAACGCAGACAGTCAGAGCAAGCCCGAGGGCAACGGTGCCCCCAGCGGTCGTTGGTTGGCTGGGGTTCTGGGCGCCTTGGGTGTCGCGGCATTTGCGGCGGCCTATCTCTTGTACGCCTTCGTCGCGAAGCACCTCGATTCGGACTTCGTCTCGGTGTGTTCCTTTAGCGCGACCTTTGACTGCGACAAGCTGAACCTGTCCAACTGGGGAAAGATTCCCCAGCGACCCGACGGGATTCCAATCACCATCTTTGCGCTTGGGTTCTACGGAGCCATGGCCTACCTGGCGGCCATCGCCAGCAAGGGGGGAGCCCGAGGGCAGGGCGCCCTCAAGATGCTGTTTGGTGGCTCGCTCGCGGCGGTGGGCTTTGGCGTTCTGCTGCTGTGGGTGATGGTCTTCCAAGAGGGGGTGTACTGCCCCTTCTGTCTAGCCATGGATGCAGGGGCGGTTTGTGTCCTGGTGCTGTCGTGGCTGGCTCTTCGGAAATCGACTGGTGCGCCTGCTGATGTGTTGCCCCCGCTCACCCAGGCGGTCGTGGTAGGCCTGATCTTGTTCGTCGTGCCTTACGGTTGGTACTCATCCAAGACCGCGGACTTTGTGGGTGCGTCCATCGAGGCTGCAGATGAGAGCTTTGATTCCGATCAAGCGGCGCCCGCCGCGGCTGCTACTGGCGAGAAAGCCTACAAGATCGATGACAAGAATTTCTACGTTCCTGTGGGCCCCAACGACGCCTCGCTCGGACCGGAAGACGCCAAGGTCACGGTGGTCGAATTCGCTGACTTTCAGTGTGGTTACTGCAAGAAGCTCTTCTATTCCTTGACCCCGCTCAAGAAAAAGTTCGCCGACGAGGTTCGTTTCGTCTTCAAGCACTTCCCCATGAACAAGAAGTGCAACGACACCATCAAGAATGATCGTCACCGCTATGCCTGTGATGCCTCTGTCGCGGCCGAGTGTGCTCGGCGGCAGGGGCGATTCTGGGAAATGCACGATCTCTTGTTCAAGAATCAACACAAGCTGAAGCCAAAGGACCTGCAGTACTACGCAGAGCAAGTAGGCCTGGACATGGCTCAGTATGGTCAGTGCCTACGGGATCCGTCGGCGGTTCAGCGCATCAAGGATGATGTCGCGATGGCTGCTGATATCGAGATCACCGGTACACCGCGCACCTACATCAACGGCCGCTACTTCCGCGGGGCGCTGCCCCAGCAGACCCTCGAGCACGTGATCTTGCAGGAGCTGGGACGCAAAGCAGCTGGCGAGAAACCGCAGCCCATCGCGAAGGCTTCGGGGCCGACTCCAGCGCAGGCCAAGGCTGCGGCTGCGCAGGTGAAGATCGATCATGGCAAGCCGTACTACATCGACTCCTTCGAGGCCTCGCTGGACGCGAAGGGTAGGGCCCTCTCGCTCTATGGCCAGGGTGCCGCCAACGCCAGTTGGTATGAGGCCAAGGCTGCTTGCGAGAAGGCCGGGAAGCGCCTGTGTACTACCGAGGAGTGGGTCACCGCTTGTCAGGGAACTGCAGCTGTCGACGATGATGGAAATGGCAACTTCGCCGATGACTACGTCGAAGGGAACCAATTTCCCTACGCCGATTACTACGAGCGAGGGTTCTGTCGAGACATGGAAGACCGGAAAACCGGCAAGCCGGGCAAGACGGGCTCCAAGCCGCGCTGTGCCACGGCCGACGGAGTCTATGATCTCGGTGGGAACGTGGCTGAGTGGGCGGGTGAAGTCGAGGGCAAGGCTGTGCTGCTCGGTGGTGACTTCCGTAGCAAGGACAAGTCGGGCTGCTTCCGTCCCAACGCAACCTACGGCCCAGGGCACAAGAACATTGGTATCGGTTTCCGTTGCTGCAGTGACGAAGCGGTGGCCAATGCCGGCAGCGGGTCCGTGGATGCCAAGGCGCCCGACGACATGATCGGTCGCCCGTTGCCGAGCTTCGAAGGACGGCTGCTGACCGGTGAAGTGCTCAAGAGCAAGAGCCTCAAGGGCAAGTTGACCTATCTGAGCTTCTACGCCTCTTGGTGCGGTCCTTGTCGTAAGGAGATGCCTGCGCTGGAGAAGTTGCACGCCGAGTACGGTGACCGCGGCTTTCAGGTGGTCGCTGTGGGCGTAGACACGAAGGCCGCCAAGTCCCGACGGTTCGTCGAGAAGTTGGGCGTGACCTTTCCCGTGGTGCTCGACCCCAAGAATACGGTCTTGGGTAAGTTCGACGTTCGTTCGATGCCGACGAGCTATCTGGTGGACCAGAACGGCGTCATCCAATGGAAGAAGGTCGGGTTTGGCGACCAGACAGTGGGCGAGATCAAGCCCGAGATTGAGAAGTACCTGTGATCTGGAGTCGGGGGCGACCAGACAGAGCGGGGACTCCGTGGATCCTCTGGGGGCTCGTGGCTCTGATGTTTGGCGGTGGTTGCGCGAGCAACGAAGGAGACAGCTCCACAAGCCCCTCTGGTCAAGAACCGGCGTCTGCCTCGGTCTCTCCAGAGTCAGCCAAGGGCGCTCCCAGTTCTCCTGCGTCCACTCCTAAGTCAGGGGCTCAAGAGGCGCCGCCGTCGCCCACAGAGGGCAATGATGGGGCGGTCATCCCCACCATTGAACGACTGCCTGATCCAGCGACCATTGGTGATTCGCCCAAGGGACTGATCAATGGCGCATTCGCCCCCGAGCTGGACCTGCCCGACCTAGCTAGCTCGGAACGCTATCGGTTCTCGGCTCACGTGGGACCTGAGGCCACCTTGGCGACCCGCGCTGCTGTGGTTGGCTTTACGGCCTCTTGGTGTGGCCCCTGCAAGTCCTCCTACCCCCACCTCAAGAAAATGCAGGAGCAGTTCGGCGATGACCTGGAAGTGGTTCTGGTGTCGATGGATGAGGACGCTGCGAGCCGAGAAAAACACGCGGGTCAAGTGCGAGCGGCAGGTCTGGACGCGCCAGTGCTCCAGCCCGATGAGGACACCCGACGTGCTTGGCTGGGCCGTCATCGGAATGTCCCGCACTTCTTCATTATCAATAAGGTGGGAGAGATCCTCGTACAGGACCGGGGCTTTGGGAAAAACGTTCGTCGAGTCCTGCCGAAGCAGATCGGCTACGCGCTGCGTCACCCCGAGTACGTGGTCCGAACCAAGAAACGCAAGTGATCCAACTTCGCTACCACCTAGGATTCGTTGGGCTGTCTCTGGCCTGCGCCGTGTCGCTCGTGGCCACGGCAGGCTGTGGTGTGCTTGGGGATGCGGTCGGTAGCCCTCCGCCCGTTGGCTCCAGCGATGACAGCGGAGATGGTAGTTCGCTCGTGGATGATGATGACTCCTCGGACGATGACGACTCTGGCGACGACGCCTCCCACGATGATGACGACTCCGGCGACGACGCCTGGTCCGATGACGACGACACCGGGGACGAGGAGGTCGAGCCCTGGGAGGCGAGAGCGGTCTGGGTGACGAGGTGGGACTACAGCTCCGAAGCTGACATCGCGACTGTCTTTGAGCGGGCTCAAGATGGCGGCTTCAACGTCGTGTTTTTTCAAGTGCGTGGTACCGCCGATGCGTACTACGAGTCCACGTATGAGCCCTGGGCCAAGAGGCTGACAGGGACCCTCGGTGACGACCCCGGCTGGGACCCGCTGCAAGCCGCTCTCGACCAGGGGGCGGCACGAGGCATTCAGGTGCACGCCTGGCTCAACACCTTTCCTGCCTGGTCGGGCAGCGACCCTCCCACGGAGTCTGTGCCCCGGCATCCCTTGCTGGATCACCCCGATTGGGTGGTGGTCGACGGCAGTGGGGCGGCCCAGGACCCCGGGGAGGGCTATGTGTTCTTCAGCCCTGGCAATGCTGAGGTGCGAGCGCACATTGCTGCTGTGGTGGGCGATCTGGTCGACCGCTACGCGGTGGATGGCGTCCACCTCGACTACGTGCGCTACCCCGGAGTGCAGTACAGCCATGATGATGCCTCTGAGACTGCCTTTGCGGCGACCTCGGGAGTGTCTCGGGCCGATTGGCAGCGACTCCAGGTGATTGAGACTGTTGAAGGGGTTCAGGCCGCAATCCTAGAGACGCGCCCCGGCACGCTGTTGACCGCCGCGGTCTGGGGCATCTACGAGGACGTGTGGGGCTGGAATAGCTCCGAGGG
>MDTE01087422.1_pt1 | contig 14762 bp, 12 predicted proteins | sample 811231 | NCBI WGS metagenome assembly MDTE01 (sample SAMN05326651, study PRJNA326480) | marine metagenome | isolation source: seawater | place: Indian Ocean: Red Sea | collected 2010 | reverse complement strand
TTTGTGCACCAAATTTTCTTGATAAATTTAAAATCTCTTTATTTTCTGAGCTAACCCAAACTGATGTAACTTTTTTTGAAGATTTCGCTTGTTCTATTGACCACGCGATGAGTGGTTTTCCACAAAACTTCATTATGTTTTTTTTTGGTATTGACTTTGAACCACCTCGTGCTAAAATTATTACTATATTATTTTTCATTTTCATTATTCAGATAATCCATTTGCAAGCCAGCCTCCATCAACATAGAGATCATGACCTGTAACATATTTTGAAGCATTAGATGCGAGGAATATACAAGGACCAACAATATCATCTTTCTCTCCCCATCGATTAAGTAGAGTTCTTGACGTACGAGCCTTCCTTAATTTAGGATTTTTCCAACTCTTTTGTGTCATTTCTGTCTTCATATATCCAGGTCCTATATTGTTTACACGTATTCCAAATTTTCCCCAGTCTTTTGCCAATGATTTTGTTAGCATTTTAAGTCCACCTTTAGATGCAACATACGCAGGATTATTTGGAAAGCCTAATTCAGCATTGATACTTGTAAAATTAATTATAGAACCATCTTTATTTTTTAACATATATTTTATCACCGTTTGCGAACAGTGAAATGCAGCTTTGAGATTTACATTGTTTGTTAAATCCCATTTGTCTTCAGGATAAAATTTTGAATTATTTTCAGGAAATGTGACTCCTGCACCGTTTACCAAAACATCAATTTTTTTATGTTTTGAAAAGATTGTTTTACATATATCATCAAATTTTTTTCTATCAGTGATATCACATTCAATAAATCTCAAAAATTTATTTTTCTTGTTTATAGATCTTGAAAATTTTATGTCTACAGCATAAACATATGCATTTTCTTCTGCCATATTTTTGGCTACCGTGTATGCCATACCAGTTCCTCCTGCACCAGTAACTATGATGATTTTGTTCTTTAAAGAGAATAATTTTTTGTTCATTTTTATCATTATACAAATTTCTGTCTTAATTTTTTAATATTTTCTTTCTCAGAATTCCAAATTTTCTTTTTTCCATCACCCATTAATTTCTCCAGAATTCTAATGTCCCTGACTAATCTACGTATCCCTTCAAATTCTAATGATGCGGCTTGATCATGGCCATAAAAAGTTCTATCTACAGTAATATGACGCTCAATAACTGTTGCACCCATCATAACTGCAGGGATAGATACGCTAGTTGCACCAATTTCATGTCCACTATATCCAACTTCACACTTAAATTTTTTCTTTAGTATAGAAATTAATTTCAGATTTGCTTCTTCTTCTGCCATCGGATATGAACTGTGTGCATGCATTAAAGTAAATGGGCATTTGTATTTTCTAAAAAGTTTAACCGCATATGAAATATCTCGCATGTTACTCATTCCAGTTGAGATAAATGTATGTTTTTTTTCTTTTGCAATTATTTCTAATAGTTCTTTATGTAATAGCATTGCCGATGCTACTTTATTATATTTCAATTTGAATTGTTTCATTTCCCTTTGACTCTTAGTATCCCAACATGAAACAAACCATGGGATTTTCTTTTTTTTACAATAGTTGTCTATTTCTTTAAGTTGTTTGATACTAAATTCTCTATGTAATCTCATCGCTCTTTGTGTATTACCCCAAGGACTTTCTAAATAGGAATCAAGAAATTCTGTAGTATAGATATTTTCGACATCCTTTCTTTGTAATTTTACAGCATCACAACCTGTTTCTACTGCAATATCAATAATTTTTTTTAGAATTTTCATATCTCCCATATGGTTTGTACCAGTCTCTGCAATAACAAAGACTTTAGATTTACCCAACTGTTTTTTTTTAGAATTACTTTTCATGGTTTTTCTCACAGTTTATTATTAATTCAGCTAATTCACGGAATGCACCATCACCACCTTTGCGTTTACAAATGTAATCAGCCATATCTTTAATTTGATTATGACCATCGCATGGTGTTGCAGAAAAACCAACTGATGACATTATTTCTAAATCATTTAAATCATCTCCAATATACGCTATACAATTATTCTCAACTTCAAATTCAATCTTAATTTTTTCTAGTTCCTTTTTCTTATTCATAATACCTAAAATTGTTTTATCAACATTAATCTTTTCTCCGCGTTTTTTGACTATTTCAGAATTTTCCCTTGTCAATAAGATCACTTTGATATTATTTTCATGTAGAAGTTCTACCCCCATACCATCTTTAACATTAAATTTTTTTAAAGATTCACCTGTATTAGAAAAATATATTCCTCCATCAGTTAGAACTCCATCTACATCAGAAATTACAAGTTTGACTTTTTTTAGTTTTGATTCAAGTTCATTTTCCATTTACAATTCTGTCCAAATACTATAATATTTGAAGATTAAGATTGATTTAGCATTGAATCCTAACGTAATTTTACTTGTAATTGATTCATTTAGGGCGGACAAATTTTTTAATTCTACAACAAGTAAAAAACCAAATATTGAAAATCTCATAAAAAATGGAACATATTTTAACCAAGCTATATCCTCTGCAGATGCAACAATTCTTTCGTGGTCTGGCCTTTATACTGGAAGACATCCATTTAAAACTGGAATTAGATCATCACGTTTCAATAAATTAGATGAACAAGTTACTACAATGTTTGATGTATTCCAAAAATCTGGATATTCATTCTTTAGTTTTATTCCTACTTTTTCAGAAACAATAGGTCTGTTTCCAAATTTTGAAAACGAGAATAATTTGTATGACTTTACTGAGAGACTCAATACCGGATTAGGTCAAAAGATATTGAAGATTTTTTCTTCTTTGCCATCTAAAGATCCATGGTTTCTAAATATTCATTTAATGGATCTACATTTTCCTCTAGTAGTACCTGATTCATTCAAAAGTGAAAGATTTGGATTTTCAAAATATGAACAAATAATCTCCTCAATTGATAATTGGATAGGGGAATTAATTAAGAAAATTGATTTTGAGAATACAATTTTGATTGTAACTGCAGATCACGGCTCTTATATTAAAAAAATTAAAAAAAATTCAGAAATAATTGATTATGAAGATGATGGAGAAAACGAAATTCTAAAAAAGAAAATAGTTGCACACACTCCAAAATTTCTCAAACCTGTAAAAGATAAAATATTTTTCTCTAGAGAAAAGAAAAATATTGGAAAGAATATTGATGCAATATCCAAATATGATCTAAAACCACATGAAAAACGAGCGCTTTTATCTGGAAATTTTTCTATAGAACATGATCTATATGATGAGAAATTATGTGTACCATTGTTGTTTATTGGAAAAAATATTGGAAAGAATATTATTTTTACAAAACAGGTGAGACTCATAGATGTATTGCCATCACTTTGTTATCTTTCAAAATTAGATTTTGATTATACAAGTATTGATGGACAGAATTTATTCCCAATCAAATCGGAGAATATTTTTGAAGAATTACCCGCATATATTGAGAGTAATCCAATGATCGATATGAAATCAGATGATGTGATTGGAATTAGAACATCAAAATTCAAATATTTTAGAGATAAAGATGTGAAAACAAAACGAGTACATCTATTCAATCTACAAACTGATCCAAATGAAGAGGATAATATTGCTCAATCACATAACTCAATAGTTACAGAGATGGAGGGTATTTTAGAATCTCTTTTGAAAACAAATAGAAAAATTACAATTAATGAAAATGAATTATCATCAAGTGAAATTGAGAATGAATTAAAAAAGATGGGTTATATTTAACATGGTTATAAAATGGAATAGTTTTAAGAATATTTTTAATAAACAAAAAGGGCTAGGAATTCTTAGTTTTTCTGATATATCTGGAACTGCAATCACCTCAATTTTTTGGTTTTACATGGCATCAGTAATTCAACCTGAAGAATATGGCGAGATTTTTTATTTTATCTCAATTGTAGCGATTGCATTTAATCTTTCAAATATAGGCACGCAAAATAATATGGTTGTTTTAACAGCGAAAGGAAAAAATCTTGAGTCTACGTTAAATTTTCTCTCAATAATGTTTGGTGTTATATCGTCCTTAGCACTCATAATAATTTTTTATCAGATTGATATTATCATATTGTTATTTGGATATCTAATCAATGGACTTTCTCTTGGATATTTAATTGGAAAGCAATTCTATTCACAATATGGAAAATATCTACTATTACAAAAGATTCTAACCGTTATACTTGGCTTGTCATTTTTCTACTTTTTTGGTGCAGATGGTATTATCACTGCATTAGGAATATCATATGTTGGATTTATAGCGGTAATAATAAAATTTCATAAAAATTCAAGAATAGATTTTTTAGAATTTAAAAATAATTTCAGTTTTATTTGGCATAACTTTTCTCTAAAATTTATTGGAGCATTACGTGAGAATATTGATAAATTAATAATAGTTCCAATAATTGGATTTTCTTTTTTAGGAAATTATGCATTAACAATGCAAGTAATTGCATTGATGTCTATGCCAAATGCAATTTTTTACAAATATATGCTAACTAATGATTCAAGAAGAGTACAAAATAAAACTCTCAAAAGGCTATATCTTCTAGGGGCTACAGGATTAGCAATTGTTTGTTCAGTTTTCTTACCAATTATTGTGCCCGATATTTTTCCTAACTTTACTGAAATGGGAATATTACAAATAATGAGTTTTGTTTTGATTCCAAAGGCTATTGTGTCAATAAAATATTCTGAATTTTTAGGAGAAGAGAAGAGTAAGCCTGTCTTTTTATCAGCAATAGTTGGTTTAATTTCGATGGTTACAGGTATTGCAATTCTTGGAAGTGTTTATGGTGCATTTGGTATTGCAATCACATATGTTTTGACAACATCACTCATGGCAATTTTTCTATTAATTTGGGCTAAAAAATAGGAGATCTTAAAATACAATCAAAAATTTAGATTTTTATGAAGCCAAATATTTTTTTGTTAACAATTGATTCAATTCGTGCAGATAGATTTTTTGGTCCAAAAAAAACTGCAGTTACACCAAACTTTGATTTTATTAGAGAAAATGGTTTATTTTTTGAACAGAATATTTCATCATGTGATCAAACTGGAACAAGTTTAGCAACTATTTTTACAGGTAAGTATCCAATGAATTCTGGAGTAACACAATTTAATTTTAATTTTGAGTTTGTGACTTTCTTTGATAATTTAAGAGAATTAGGTTATAGTTTATACAGCTACGTTAATGATATGTCGATTTTTGAAAAAATAACTGAAAATTTTGATAAGAATACCACATTTGTTTATGGTGGCACAACTACATATCCACACTTAGATGATGGGATAGGTGATGATATTATTAAAAATTTTCTTGATAAAAAAATGAATGAACCGTGGTTACTTTATTCACATTTAATGGATCTTAAGGATCCACTAGTATGGTTAAAGGAATTTGATGATGTTAAATTTGGTGAAACTGACTATGATAGAAATTTATCGATATTAGATAAATGGATTGGTAAATTTCTGGAGAAAATTAATTTAGAAAATACTTTGTTTGTGATTACAACTGATCATGGTGAATATGTAAAACCTCAATCTAATGATTTAGAAAAATCTATTAGAAGAGTATCAAATATCGGGAAAAAATCTCAGATTTTGGGTTCAATAGGGAAAAAACCTTTTGCATTTTCATTAAAAATTGCAAAAAAAATGAAACAAAACCAAGAAAAAAATCTAAACGATTCAATAGAGAGAAATTATCATCTTGAGAGAGCATCAACAGAATTATTTGATGATCTTATCAAAGTACCTTTATTGTTTATAGGTAAAGGGGTGAAAAAATCAAAAATGATTTCAAAACAAACTAGACATGTAGATATTTTTCCAACAATTTATGAATTAATTGGAGAAAAAATTGAGGATGCATCAATTGATGGGAGAAGTAACATACCATTAATTGAAGGACAAGAGATGGATGATCTTCCAGTTTACATAGAAACAGGTTCAAAAAGTCCAAGAGAGGTTGGAAGAGTAATAGGGGTAAGAACAAATAATTTCAAATATTTTAGATCTAGGAATAATTCAAAAGAGAATGTGAACTTGTATGATTTAAAAAATGATCCAGATGAAGAAAACAATATTCAAGATGAGAATTTAATTATGAAAATGGAGAATATGTTGTTAGAGATGATTAATAAATCTAAATCATCTACGACGGATAATATTACCGATGATGAAGCAGTAAAGCTTGAAGATGAATTAAGAAAAATGGGCTACATTTAAAATTAATCGGAAATTTTAGACAGAATTTGGAGATGAAGAATTGATTTTCTTTACAAATTCATTAACAAGAATATCAAGTTGGTCCCTATTTTCTTCAATAAAATTTTTCATTTTTTGTTCAGAAATTTGAACATCGACTAGATTTCCAGAAAGATAAAATGCCTTTTGATATGTTGTAACAAAATTATCCCAATCAAAAGAGAATGTATTATTATGAAAAAAGGTTAGGTACCTATTAACATCATCAGCATTAACTTTAATTTTTAATGATTTTCTTATAATTTCATTGAGATTGTTTATCTCATCAACATAAGTAACGCTAGGAAGAACTGAATAGTAAGTTTTTGTGAAGACAATTGATGGTTTTTCATATACCGCAGCTTCAAATCCAGGTGTTCCAACAATGGATGCCACAATATCACATTGTCTAATCATTTCTGAACTTTTTACATCAGGATGAAATAATTTAACATTAGGAATATCTTTTATTTCATTATAATCATCTATAGATCTCCAATTTCTAGAAAGTTGTCCAGGATGTTCTTTTGCATAGATTTTGAGATTTACAGGAACTGCTTTTGCCAGATATCTAATAATTTCAGTTTGATAGTTTAATAGTGGTGAATTAATTAACATGTTTTTTTCCAATTCAACATTTAATGGAAAATAAAGAAAATTTTCATTCAGAGGAATTTCTTTTAATAGATTATTATCCATAAAGTCTTTTCTTTTTTTTACTTCAAGTTTAGTTTTTACCACATCATTAAGAACTTTATATTTCGTTCTTCCATAATAGTTGTAATGAGTTTTTGCAGTTTTATTTTTTGAAATAAGAAAATATTCTATACCAGCATTGATTTTATTAATTAAATTTCCTCCATAAGTATCATCATATTTTGTTCGTTGTTCTAAAATATTTTGATTGTTAAGATATTCTTGTAATTGAGAAAAATTTTTTTTTTCAATAGTAGTTTCGTTTAGTTCATCTATATTATCAGGTATTAAGAAATATTTTGATAGGAGAACTCTGTAACCAACATTTGGGAAGCTTGGGATAATTAAATTAAGATTAAGTTTTTGACACATTTGTTGGAAAATTTCTAAATGATGGAATCTTGAGTCCATTGAGATTATAAATTCTGGTTTGGATTCGGTTAGTACCTGTTCAAAAAGTTTGCAAGATTGTTCTTCAATTGAGAGTATTTCATCATCTGTAAATTTATGGAAATCAAAAAATCTATAAAAAGTTCTTTCATTAATTGCTAATTTCCAAAAATTAATTTCATATCTTTGTTCTATATTTTCTAAATAATCAAGATCAGGTTTCTTAGATTTTGGGTCTGATATATTGTCATGAAAAAACCATACCTTTTCAAAATCTACAAGTTTTTGATTAAGAAAAAAATCCTTAGGATTTTCACCAACGTCTATTATTGCATAAATTTTGCAATCAAGTTTTTGTTTTAACAAATATGCAAGCATGAAATAGGTTAGATCATTACCTAGCCAAAATAGAATTTTTAATGACATACAGAGCAGGGGAATTTCATATCTATAAATACTTGATATGAATTATCGAAAATTTTTTAATATTATTAGATTTCACGAGGTTTCTGTAAATAGGTGATTTTTGTGCAATATATTAAATAGACAATTTTTAAACAACTTGATAAGGAGAAAACAATCATGTCAAATCTTAGTCTTGTAGAAGAGACAAAAACTAATCCATTTCTAACATCTAAAGTAAAAAGGATTCAAAATACACAACCAACCAGAGTTCTATTTCTATATCCAAATGAACGAGGTATGAGTACAATTCCACCATCCATTGCAGTCTTATCTCAAATTCTAAAAGAAGAAGGTCATATTACATCACTTTTTGATACAACTTTCTATAAATTTGATGATGAAATATCTATGGTTGATTCGGATTTAGAAGACGAAAAAAGTTTGCAGGTTAGACCTGTAAGACTAGGAGTTGGCAAGACAGAGAGTAGACCAGCAAGAGACATACATGAACAAGATGATGATGATTTACATTTTAAAAAAACTACTAGATCAGCTGTAGAAGACTTTAGACAAACAATTAACGATTTTAAACCAGACTTGATAGCAGTTTCTTGTACTGAAACAACTTTTCTTAGAGGATTAAAACTAATTGATGAAACAAGAGATTGTGGAATTAAGAATATTTTTGGTGGTGTTTTTCCAACCTTTGCTCCAGATCTAGTAATGGGGTATGAGAATGTGGATATGATTTGTGTTGGAGAAGGAGAGAATGCCATTATTGACTTGGCAAATTCTTTATCAAATAATCAAGATATTACTAATATCACAAATCTTTGGATTAAAAAAAGTGGGAATGTTATTAAAAATAGTATATCAAGACCGGTAGAAATGACGGAACTACCTTTAATCACAGATATTGAATTGTTTGGAGAAAAAAGATTTTATCGTCCTATGGGAGGAAAAATTAGAAGATTATTACCAGTCGAAACACATCGTGGATGTCCATATACTTGTGCATTTTGTAATTCACCAGGTCAAAATAGATTGTATGGTGATGGAGATTTTAAGAAAGGAATGGATTTTTTCAGAAAAAAACCTATGGATTTAGTAAAACATGAGATTGAGAATCATGTGAAAAAACATGATATTGAATATGTGTATTTTTGGGCAGATACATTTCTTGCCTGGACAGATGCAGAATTTGATGAATTTATTAAAATGTATTCAGAGATCAAACTTCCTTTTTGGTGTCAGACTAGAATAGAAACAATCGATGAAGAAAAATTTAGAAAAATGAAAGATGTTGGTTTAGATCGAATTACATTTGGTATGGAACATGGAAATGAACAATTTCGCAGAGATGTTGTTAAAAGAGAATATACTAATTCAAGTGCAATAGAAAAAATAAAGATAGTTGAAAAATTAGGAATTACATTCAGTGTTAACAATATAATTGGTTTTCCTGATGAAACTAGAGAATTGGCGTTTGATACAATAGAAATCAATAGGCATTTTAATTCAGATAGTATAAGCTGTTCAATTTTTGTTCCATTTCATGGAACTGAGCTTCATGAATTAGCAGTCAAAAGAGGTTATGTTAACCCTAAAACAGTATGCGCAGTAAGTAATTCAGGTGAAAGTATCTTGAATATGCCACAATGGGAAAAAGATGATATTACTAGGCTAAGAGATGTTTTTGCAATGTATGTCAAATTCCCAAAAAATAGATGGGATGAGATAAAGTTGGCTGAAACTAACAAAGAGCTGCGTGACAAATTGAGTGAAGAGTATATCAAAACATTTTGGTCACAATCAAGTGCAAAGATCGAAGATGATATAGCTGAAGCTGCAAAAGGTCTTTTTTAAAAAAATTTCTTAGATTTAGATTTCTATTGTGAATCTCCTGACCAGCCATCTTTTTCAGACCAGCTTTCTAAGATTAATTGAACAGCTTTTCTTTCTTTGTTGTTTGTGATCATTCTTGTTCCATGCCACGAATTTGGTCCATCGAGAAAAAGTGCCATTGAATTATCAAGATCATATGGTTCAAAGATAATTTTTGTTTCATCTTCTTCACTTGCCATGTAAGTTCCACCAGCTTCACCATGTTTCCATCCTGGAGAAAAATAGAAGAATACATTTAATGTACTTGGACCAACATTGTGAGCGTGTGGTAATTGAAAGCCACCATTTTTGTATGAGATAAATCTAAAATGTTTTAATTTATTTACTGGAACTCCGGAAAAATCTCTAAACATCTTTAAACATTCTTCAGACTCTGAAAATAATTTAAATTCATTCCAAGCATTACTAAAAAGATTATTTGTTCCAGGAAAAACTGTTTTATGTGGATCTTTATCTGGTTCATTCCAATCTAATAATAATTGATTTTTTGACATATCAGGATTATTATGAAAATTTTCTAAATTTGGAAATTCTGTTAAAAGTTTTTCATACTTATCGTTATTGAGAATATTTTGACAGAAAGCAAATTTGAAAGGGGTGGAATTTTTAAAATTTTCAGATTGCTCAAATAATTTTTCTGAATTAATTATATTCAATTTAATATCCCATAATATGATTTTGCATTTTATAAAGTATGCCTAAAATAAAAATTTTGTAGGATTTTTTAATAATTGGCATAAGTAATTTGTATTTTAAACCTAATTTTATATTAAGAGATACTGAGACGGTAGTTTTATCATCCTGATCATCAAATGAGATGGAAAGTGTAGAACCATTAGCTGGTCCACTAATTATTTGACTTGTTACTAGATTATCATTTGAGTTAAAATGTTTGGTTTGTTGAATTATATTTTTTTTAATAATCGAAGATATGAAAATATTTTCTTCAGTAATAGTATATTCAGATGTTTTTTGTATTATTTTTATAGATTTCAGTTGTTGTGGAAGATATGTAGGAAATTTTTCATATTCAGACATTAATGTAATATAATTTTTGGAATTACCAATAAGAGATATTTTAAAATTTAATTCACTCATGGGAATGCATTATTTTTTTGGATTAAAAGTGTTCTTTAGATTCTTATTTTCTATTGTCTAAAACAGATCATAATGATATTTTGATTATAGTATATATCTAAATATAATTTGTCCATTGATATTTAACATTGAGGAGTATCTATCGTAGAATAACTGAAGATAAATAAGCAACTCATAAAAGATAACTACTCAAAAAAGTGTAGAAGATGAAAAAAAAAACATTTAGATGCATTTGAGAATAATACAATTAAAGTTCCGTTTGTTGTACCAAATATAGAGATCTCAGATAAGCAAGCAATTCATCATGCATTAAAATCTAATTTATTGACTGATGGGCCAATTTTGAGAAAATTTGAAGATGCTTTTTTGAGATTTACCGGTTCAAAATATGCAATTGGTGTTTCAAATGCAACATCAGCTCTCCATTTATCTCTTAAATCACAAGGAATTGGCGTTGGTGACGAGGTAATTATACCCAATATCACTTTTGTTGCTACTGCAAATGCAGTACTATATACAGGTGCTACACCTGTTTTGGCAGATGTAGATTATAATGATATCAACATTTCAGTGAAATCTATTGAAGAGAATATCACTAAAAAAACTAGGGCAATAATACCTGTTCATTTTGCTGGAAAATCATGCGATATAGTAAAAATAAAAAAATTAGCTAAAAAATATAATTTAAAAATCATTGAAGATTGTGCACATGCAATAGGTACAAAATTTAGAAATACACATGTAGGTAATTTTGGGGATACAGGTTGTTTTAGTTTTTACCCAACAAAAAATTTAACGACATTTGAAGGTGGAATGATAATTACTAATTCAAAACAAACAGCTCTCAAAATTAGAAATATGAGAAATCATGGAATTACAAAATCACTGAAAGAAAGATTTTCAAAAGGATATCCATGGGATTTTGATATAACTGAATTAGGATATAATTACAGATTAGACGAGATACGTTCTTCCTTAGGACTAAATCAACTTAAAAGATTACATAAAATGAACAAATTAAGACAAAATGCATCGAAGTATTATTCAAAACATTTGAAAAATATAACTGGAATTGATGTTTTTGATGATCCTAACTTAAAAAATAATAGTTGTCATCTATATGTTGTGAAGATTTTAGAAGATTTTAATTCAACAAGGAATAATTTATTTAGTTATTTATTAAAAAATGGAATAAGAACTTCGGTTCATTACAAACCATTAGATCAATTTGATTTTTACAAATCTAAAACAAAGATTTACTCTTCATTAGAAGTATCTGATGAGTTGTATAAAAAAATTATATCTTTGCCGTTATTTCCACAGATAACCACTCGTGAATTAAATTTGGTGATTGATACTATAAAAAATTATAATTAAAAATGTATACAATAGATATTGATAAAGAATCAAAAAATATCTTACTTCTTGATTCTAGTGTAGACCTAAATGAAATAAAAAGAACATTCTGTAAGATTATTACATTTGATTTTGAATCAAATCGAAATCTTCTCACAAAAAAAATTTTGCATGAAGTATCTGATACATTGATAAATTTTTCAGAATTAGAAATATTAGATACTATTTGTCTAAATTTATGTCAGTGGTATAATGAGAATAAAGGAAATGAGATATTAGTGTATGAGGATATTAATCTTGGATCATTATTTAGAATAGAATTTCATAATTTTTTAATACCTATACTAAAAAAATTTTTGACTCTACATAAATTAGAAAATCAATATAAAGATTATACTTTTTATTGTTCATCTGAATTACATAAAATTTGTGAGGAAATAGGAATTAATTCTATACCTTTAACAACTAACTCAGACAATATTGAATTAACTTGGGATCAGACACAAATTAATCTCACAAAATCATTCTCGCTCAAAATTTCAAAGAAAAAATATAAAAAAATAAAAAATTTTTCAAAGATAATTAGTGATTTAATTCTTAAGAAAAAATACGATGAAGACTCACAGAATACAATTGCACTGATTGAATTTGATTCAATAAAATATGAAAAGATTTTTCAAGAATCAAACAATTTTAGAGAAATCTGTTATTTGTATAATAGACACAGACCTGTTTTCTATAATACCGAATCATTAAGAATAATTAAGAATTCTAGAATCACACCGTATATTCCATCGGATGATTTTATTGAAACTGAGAAGATAGCCATCATGGATTCATTCAAAGAGATACTTGGGAAATTTTATCATTTTTTAGACAATCCAAATTTTAGTTCATTTTTTAAATTTTCAGATATAGAAATTTGGCCATTTATTAAACCAAATTTAATAAAGATCTTTGAGAAAAAAATACTTGATTCTATTTATGAAATTGAGTATGCAAAAAAATTTTTACTTATGCATAACATAAAATCAGTAATCATTACATCTGAATGTGGATTTACTGAACAAATAATTATCAAATTGGCAAAAAAATTTTCAATTAATGTTGTTCTATTACAACATGGAATAATTTTAGATGATTCATTATCATTTAATTATAATAAAATTCTCACAGGTGTTTTGCCTATTGAATCTGATTATTTTTTTAATTGGGGAAAAATATCTACAGATTACATAAAAAAAATAGGCATAGAAAATTCTAAGATTAAATCAATTGGTAATTTGAATTTAGATAGAATACTTTCAAAAAATAAAAAGAAAACCAAATCATCAAATAACGTCTTATTATTGGCCACAGGTCCTAGAAATCATCAATCTGTTGGACATCATATACCAACATGGAATGAATACGAACAAACTATCAAATCAATATATTCATGTGTCACAAAAAATAATCTAAATTTAATTATTAAGAGACATCCAGATACAGCTGAAAATGACTTTTCACCTGATTTTTATTCTAAATTATCTGGAGTAAAAATATTCAAAACGGGTGATCTATTAGAGTTATTAAATGATTCATATCTTGTCATATCTTTGGGGGTTACTTCAAGTATTTTAGAAGCACAGATTCTTGAAAAACCTGTTATTTCCATTAATGTAAAATATGATATTTTTGGAAGTACCAAATACATTCCAAAATCATGTCCACACATATTCATTGATGAATTTGAAAATTTATTATCGGAATTAATGAATGAACCTGATAAAGTTTCTAGATTAATACAAAAAGGTGAAACTGCAATAAATGAAAATATCAATAATATTGGGGAATCATCAGAAAATCTGTTTAATACATTAAAAAGATTGGAATAAAATGTTTCATTCGTAAGTTTTTTAATTAAAGTAAAAAACCATTTCCTATGTTTAAGAATAAAAAAATTCTGATTACTGGAGGTACCGGTTCATTAGGTACCGCCTTAACTAAAAGACTATTGACTATGGGTGTAGAACAAATTCGAATATTTAGCAGAAATGAATTCAAGCAAATATCTATGGAGTCAGATATTCCTGATGATCGTCTAAGATTTTTGATAGGCGATATAAGGGATCAAAAACGACTAGAAAGAGCCATAGAAGATATTGATATCGTATTTCATGCAGCAGCATTAAAACATGTTCCAAAAGTAGAATACAATCCATTTGAAGCAGTCAAAACAAATGTGGAAGGTTCTCAAAATGTAATTGATGCTTGTTTAGAGAATGATGTTGAAAGAGCAGTATGTATTGGAACTGATAAAGCGGTTTCGCCATTGAACACATATGGTGCAACCAAATTACTTATGGAGAAATTATTTGTTAATGCGCAACAATATTCAAATCCAAAAAAACATCCAACAAAATTCTTTGCTGTAAGATATGGTAATGTTTTTGGAAGTAGTGGTTCAGTGATACCAAAATTTATTCAACAATTACAAAACAAAGAAAATTTAACTATAACTGATGAAAAAATGACACGATTTAGTATTACGATGGAACAAGCTTTAGACTTCATACTAAAATCAACTGAATTAGGTAATGGAACCGAAATTTTTGTACCAAAACTCAAATCATATGATTTAACACAA
>MDTE01084823.1_pt1 | contig 14762 bp, 14 predicted proteins | sample 811231 | NCBI WGS metagenome assembly MDTE01 (sample SAMN05326651, study PRJNA326480) | marine metagenome | isolation source: seawater | place: Indian Ocean: Red Sea | collected 2010 | reverse complement strand
TTCCGATGAGATCATCCAGACATTTCTCGATCATGGCCTTGAAGATGATAAACCCGTAATTACAACCTGTGGTTCCGGTGTTACGGCTTGTGTTATTGCTTTTGCTATGCATCTAGTGGGGTACAAAGGTTATTCAGTTTATGATGGCTCATGGGCTGATTGGGGTAGCAATCGCAATGCCCCGATAGAAACCGGGAAGTAATTTTGTCAAAACGAAAAAAAATTAAAACTACTATCACTTATCTCCAAATGAAATGTGCACCGAATTTGCCCCTGTTGCCCCACCGGTCCGGGCAGCATGTTTTAATGAAGCTAGAACATCCGACGGTGCAGTTTTATCGATATCTTTATAGTAGTGTTGGTCAAACATGGCTCTGGTGGGAAAGAAATATTATGCCAGATAAAAAACTGAAATCCATTATTTGTGATGAATTCGTTTATATTTTTGTACTATATATCGGTGGTCAGCCGGGCGGTTATTTTGAACTGGACTACCGAAATAAGCCTGAAATGGAACTCGCCTACTTTGGTCTTTTTCCAGATTTCATCGGTAAGGGGTATGGTGCTTATTTGTTAAAAGCAGCTATTCATGAAGCTTGGTCAAATAATTTATCACGATTTTGGGTTCATACCTGTAATCTTGATCATCCAAATGCACTCCGTCTCTATCAACGATTTGGGTTTGAAGTCTACAAACAAGAAGTGGAATTGATCAATGACCCGAAGATGAGCATGTAGGAATTGTCTTTTTTATTAGATTAGATCTTAAGCTAAAAGCAGATATCCCTAATGCGCTAGAATTTGACTAAGAAAGAGCTTCGTTCGGTCATGTTTAGGATTGTCAAAAAACTCATGAGGATTGTTTTCTTCTATAATCTCTCCTTCATCCATGAAAATGACCCTGTCAGCAACAGTTTTGGCGAAACCCATTTCGTGCGAAACAACAAGCATTGTCATTCCTGTTTCAGCCAACTCAATCATCGTATCTAAAACTTCCTTGATCATTTCCGGGTCTAAAGCAGAAGTCGGTTCGTCGAACAGCATGATCTTAGGGCTCATGCATAGAGAGCGCGCGATTGCAACTCTTTGTTGTTGGCCACCAGATAGTTGTCCCGGATATTTGTTTGCTTGTTCGGGAATTTTAACTCTTTCAAGGTATTGCATTGCAATTGCATCGGCTTCCTCTTTTGGATGCTGACGAACCCAGATTGGACCTAGTGTACAATTTTCTAGTACGGTTAAATGAGGAAATAAATTGAAGTGCTGAAATACCATCCCAACCTCGCGACGGATAGCATCGATGTTTTTTAAATCATTAGTAAGTTCTATACCATCGACAATAATATCTCCTTCTTGATGTTCCTCAAGCCGGTTAATGCATCGGATCATAGTTGATTTTCCCGATCCAGATGGTCCGCAGATGACGATGCGTTCCTTTTGTTTGATATTGAGATTAATATTCTTCAGAACATGGAATTGTCCAAACCACTTATGAACGGAAATCATTTGAATGATATCCTGATTAGTAACGGCTGAGTCAACTTGCTCAGGTGCCGATGTTTCAGTGTTCATGATTAACGCTCCAATGTTTTAAAAACTTTGCTAATTAGTGTCCAGTATGAAGCTTTTTCTCAAGATACAACGAATATCTTGACATTGAAAAGCAGCATACAAAGAAGAATACTGCAATGAATAGATAAACCTCACGTGCTAACCCAGCCCATACTGCATCAGCAAGTGATGCTCTTCCAATTCCAAGCGGGTCAAGCATTCCAATAATTAGGACTAGGGTGGTGTCTTTGAACAGTCCAATGAAAGTATTCACAATTCCTGGTATTGAGATTTTCAGTGCTTGGGGAAGTATGATAAGCCAATGGGCTTTAAAATAATTTAGACCTAGGGAATCTGCTGCTTCAAATTGTCCATTGGGAATAGCCTGCAGGCCACCTCGTACAACTTCAGCTATATAGGCAGCAGAAAACAAAGTTACCATTATTAGGACGCGAACTAACAAGTCAAAGACAGTTCCTGGTGGCAGAAAATAGTTTAACATCGTTGAGGCAATGAACAGGAGGGCAATCAATGGAACCCCACGAATAAACTCAATAAACAGAACGCATACAATTCTAAGAACGGGCATATTTGAACGTCTTCCAAGCGCTAGGAGAACGCCAATGGGCAGAGAGAAGGAAATTCCTGTAACGCCTATGATTAGAGTTAAAAGAATTCCACCAAATTGATCAGTCTCGACTGTTTTCAATCCAAAACCGCCTGCTAACAACCAACCAGTAATAAAAGGGAAAACTATTGCGTATAAGAGTCCGTATTTTCGACCAGGCATCTTATCGTATAGCACAGGCACAATAGCAAATATCAATAGGAGGAACGAGAGATTTGCCCTCCATCGTTCTGGTTCTGGATAGAATCCATAGAGAAAAAGGTTGAAACGGTCTTTGATAAAAGCCCAACACGCCGCCCCTTCTGGAACATCCATTTTATTCCAGCATTCCTTTCTAGATTTTGCAGTCCAGATCGAATCAAGAAATGTCCATTCGATCATGGGTGGTATAATTGACCAGAGGAACCATAAAGCAAAAAATGTCATTACTACGTTAAAAGGAGTCGATAGCAGATTTTTTCTGATCCAACCGACAATTCCAATTTCGCTGCGTGGTGGAGGTAGATCCGGGTGCTGGCCGATCACGTATTGTTTTTTGGATTCAGGCATTTATCTATCGCTCTACCAGTGCCATTTTTTTATTGTACCAGTTCATAAATCCGGAAATTACCAGTGAAAAAATTAAATATGTTAACAGAACGATAATCATCGTTTCCATTTCCTTGCCCGTTTGCATCAAAGTAATTCCCCCGACAGTTGCAACTATATCCATATAACCGATTGCTATCGCCAATGAAGAGTTTTTTGTAAGATTCAGGTACTGGCTTGCAAGGGGTGGCACGATAACCCGCAGTGCCTGCGGAATAATGATAAGCTGTAAAGTTCTATTAGGTCGCAATCCAAGGGCATAGGCGGCCTCTGTTTGCCCGTGACTAATTGCTAGAATGCCAGAGCGAACGATTTCGGCAATGAACGAAGCTGTGTAGTAAGACAGGGCCAGCCATAAAGCAATGAACTCTGGTTTGATGGACAACCCACCCTTGAAGTTAAAGCCTTTAAGCGAAGGAATATCCCAAGAGAGAGGCATCCCCATTAAAAGAAATGCAAACCCCGTAATACCGAAAATGATGCTTAACGAATACCAAAATACAGGGTAAACTTTTCCAGTTGCATTTTGAACTTTTTTTGCCCAGCGTCGAAAGAGAAGCGCTATAACAATTGACAACAGAAATGCAAAAAAGACCATTATGGCGCCTGGTTCCCACACAGGTTGGGGAATAAAAAACCCTCTATTTGTTAGAAAAAAAGAATCTAAAAAATTTATCGCTTTCTTAGGGACAGGAAGCAAAATGACTACTAGGCCATGAATAAACAATATATGCAGCAGTACAGGGACATTTCTAGTGAATTCAAGGAAACAGTAGATTATTCTGTTTACCAGCCAGTTTGAAGAAAGACGAAGAATTCCCATGATAAAGCCCATGACGGTAGCTAGCACAATGCCACATCCCGCAACTAACAGCGTATTGAGAATCCCAACTACAGCTGCCCGAAGATGCGATGATCGTGAATTATATTCAATGAACGGAGAAAACGTTATATCATAGGCCGCTGGGTAAAGAAGAAAGCTGAAATTAAATTCTTTTCCCACTGCTTCAAGATTAATGACAACGTTTCGAAGGATGAGGGCCAGAGCCGCAAATATTACGGTTAGTGCAATAATTTGTATAATTACAGCACGTGCTTCACGGTCCCCCCAAAGACGGGCTATTAAGTTGCGTTTCACTGGAGTTCTCTCACTGCTTGCAGTCATGACAGATATGCTCTCCTGGGAGTCTCCCCCTACTATATAGCAACCTTAGACTAGATCAGCTGGCCTGTTTGTCTTTGAATTATTCACGCTGTATAAGTGGGCTTGCACCTTGCTTCAGCCAAGTAAATTAAAATCTGTAATTATTATTTCAAAGGCAATTTCAAAAACGGAATGGATCACGAACTAGAGAAACATGCTGACACCGATCAAGATGCCAGCATGACTCTATTCTAGCTAGTAGTTTGCAACCGCTTATTATCTAAACGGAGGTGAATACTGAAGTCCACCGCGCGTCCAGAGATCGTTTAATCCTCGAGCTAATCCTATTGGCGTATTTTTACCAATATTGCGTTCGAAAATTTCACCGTAGTTACCAACTTGCTTGATGATCTGATAAGCCCAGTCCTTGCTTAAGCCCAACTCCTCACCTTGGCTGCCTTCAACACCCAACAGGCGAAGTATTTCGGGATCCTTGGAGCTTTTCATTTTGTCAACATTTGACTGGGTTACACCTTTCTCTTCAGCAGTGACAGTGGCATAGTATACCCAAGTTACAATATCAGACCACAAATCATCACCATGCCGTGTTGCCGGACCCAATGGCTCCTTTGAAATAATTTCAGGCAGCAGCATGTGATTATCAGGATCCGAAAAAGTGGACCGTGTTGCAGCTAACCCGGATGCGTCCGTTGTGTATACATCGCATCGGCCAGAGACATAATTTTGTCGTGCTTCGTCATTGGTTTCGATAGCAACTGCTTCATATTTCATACCGTTGGCATGAAAATAATCAGCGAGATTGAGTTCAGTTGTTGTTCCAGTCTGTATGCAGACCGAGGCGCCATCTAATTCTTTTGCGCTTTTGACGCCAAGTTTTTTGTTTACCATGAAACCCTGGCCATCGTAATAGTTTACGCCGTGGAACCGAAGCTTTACACCAACATCACGTGAAAAAGTGATTGTGGTATTTCGCCACAAGACATCGCCTTCTCCAGAGTTAAGCAGTGTGAATCGGGTCTTTCCTGTAGACGTGACAGCTTTAATCTTGCTCGCATCGCCTAAGACTGCTGCAGCCGTTGCCCGACAGAAATCAACATCAAATCCTTTCCATTTTCCGCTGGCGTCGGGGTAAGCAAAGCCTGCAATCCCCGTGCTAACAACACAACGGAGCACGCCGCGTTTTTTCACATCAGACAGCGTATCTGCCTGGGCACCTGCTGTGATTGCAAATGCGGCAAAAAGCGCTGCGACAGAGTACATAATTCGTTTCATTCGAGTGTTCTCCCTGAATAATATAATAGTTATTTTTTTCCACCATATCCTAGCATTATGGAGGATCTATCTTAATGTATTAGAATGGGTACCACAATTTTTAAAACCCACACAAGCAGAAAGGTTAAAAAAAACATAAAAGTTATATTATAAGTAGAACGATAAACCCGGTATTTAACAAGAGCTAAATTTGACAATTGTAGCTATTTGCTGAGTTTTAGTTTTTAAACGTGACAAAATATATTGAGCTACAGCGGACATATTGAGCTACAGCGGACCTGATTTTTGAAAATTACAAATTATTGCGTAAAAGGATCGGTAATGAATAAAAAAGGAAAAACAAAAAAGTCGATAAAAAAAGATACAACCATAGTCAATGCAGGACGACATCCAGAAGAAAACTTCGGAGTTCTTAATCCCCCGGTTTACCATGCATCAACAATTATGTTTTCTAGTCTTGAAGAGTATGAAGCAAAGGATGATAACCCGTATGCCATCCAATACGGAAGAACCGGAACACCCACTACTTTTGCGTTTGAGGAAGCAGTAACAGAGTTGCATGAAGGATTTGCAACTATAGCACTACCATCGGGGTTGGCAGCTATTGCATGTGCTATGACTGCTTTATTAAAAAAAGGTGATCATGCATTAATTCCAGACAACGTTTACGGCCCTACTCGGCACCGTGTTGCCAAACATGTATTAGGCAGAGCCGGCGTTGACGTAACATATTATGACCCCTTAATAGGTAAAAAGATTGATCAGCTAATACGTCCCGAGACGAAATTAATCTACATGGAGTCCCCTGGTTCAGTAACCTTTGAGGTGCAGGATATCCAGTCAATTGTATCAATCTGTAAAAAATCAAACATCATAACACTAATGGATAATACATGGGCTTCACCGTATTTTTTGCAACCTATCACACTTGGAATTGATATTGTCATTGAAGCGGCTACAAAATACATAGTAGGTCATTCTGACGTCATGATGGGGATTGTCACTGTAAATAATGATGAGCATTTTCGTCTCATTAAGTACAATGCAAATGCTTATGGTTACCATGCGGCGCCCGACGACTGCTATTTAGCAGCTCGGGGGCTTCGCACTCTCTCTGTTCGTCTGGAACGACACCAAAAAAATGCAACGGAGGTTGCCAGTTGGTTGATGGGGCAGGATGAGGTTGAACATGTACTATATCCGGCATTGCCAACCGACAAGGGGCATGCACTCTGGAAAAGGGATTTCAAAGGTGCTTCCGGACTATTTTCAGTTGTGTTAGATAAGGAGTTTTCACGAAAGTCATTTGCGAGGATGCTCGATTCATTTAAATTTTTTCCGATAGGTGCAAGTTGGGGAGGGTACGAGAGCCTTTGTTTGCCAGTTGATTTAAAGAAAATAAGAACAGTTTCTCCAGTTGAGTTTGGCGGCTATGTTCTTCGGCTACACATTGGTCTTGAAAATACCGGTGATTTGATAGAGGACCTTCAAGACGGGTTAAAACGATTATCAGCTTCTTAATCTGTCTTTTTCATGGTGATCCGTTAAAATCGCATTCGGCAGTTTTGTAATGATTTGAAAAAATTTTGTTGGGGCCAAACGATATTTGTATTTAATATTTAATTTTTTTGAAGTCGCTTATTCCAACGACAATACATAGTTTATAGTCAAACTATTGTGTCTAAATGTAAAGCAGTAGAGATAATTCTTAAAAAAAGATATTCCATTATATCAATTGTATAGAAAATTAGAGTTTTCATAATTAGTAAATGAGAGGGGGGGGGCGGCGATGACTCTTAAAAGATCAATCAAAGATCTGTTATCCGAGTTAAACTTCAACGACCATGGATTAATCCCAGCAATCGCACAACAACATGATACAAATGAAGTATTGATGCTGGCCTGGATGAACTCAGATGCAGTTATTGAAACGCTCCGAACACACGATGTCTGTTATTGGTCACGTTCAAGAAAGACTCTGTGGCGAAAAGGTGAAAGTTCAGGTATGAAACAAAAATTAATTGAATTTCGCTGGGATTGTGATGCTGATACTGTCTTGCTTCTGGTGGAGCAGACCGGTGTTGCATGCCATACTGGTCGTAGAAGCTGTTTCTTTCGTGCCTTCCGTAATAACTCGCCCCAAACAATTGCTTCTCCGCGAATAGATTCCTCCAAATTATATAATGAGTAGAATAAAATGAGGAGTTTCATTTCGTAAATGGCATAGATGCAAACTACTTCTTTACTGATCCGGAAGATAGTGGTCATGCCATTTTAGTACTATATTGAAACTAATCGATATCCTTGTTTCATCACTTAAATTTGGATGGACAAAATGATGAAGAAACCCAGGCCAGACTACTAGCAGCCCTGGCTCAGGATAAATTGTCAATTCAGGATCAACAGTCGCATCATTTTTTATAGAGAGCATATTTACGCCAGGCCTTGGATCATAAAATGTAATATTATTTGGTCTTACATCAGATCGGTTTTTTGCATATCTCCTTTTCTCTGGCACTTTCAGATAATAGGTGCCAGACAAATAGGAATGAGGATGGTTGTGCGAGTCGTGATAATCACCTTTCCGGTTAATATTGGCCCAAGCATGAATTTGCCAATCGACGGGATAATCAATGCCGAGTGACCTTAGGTAGTCTATAACGAGTTCATTGATTTGACTACGAAGCCAGTTGGCTCCTGAGTGGTCTAGGTCAAGTGGGTTTTGGTTAATATATTCGGTAGTTAGCTTTTTGTTGTTTCGATCCATTTCTCGGACGAGTTTAAGGAGATCCCGGGTTGGTTCGGCAAATTCACCTAGCTGACGCTTGACCAGCAATGTCGGCCATAGTTGCAAAAACTCGGTTTGGCTAGTTGCCATTGTGGGTGGTTTATTGACAATTCATCAACGTGCCTGACGACGCGCTGTTTTTGATGTATATACTCGACAATTGGAATAACCCTGGTTATAGAAATGGTAGGCAATTCCATCTTTAGCCAATCCTCTTCGATCGATTAAATTCCATCCCTTTAATGCAATTCCGGTAGCACCTTGGCCAATTTTTCCTACGTATCCAATTGATAAATTCATAATTCTACGCTGTTTGAAATTTCCACTGCGGCAGGCTTTTGAAAGAGTTCTGTCCAGGGTCCCGACTTTCCAAAATGGTAATGTTGTTTGTGTAAATTCTTGTTTTGTCTGTCCGGCGAACGAAAGACTCGACGAGATCAACGAACACAAGTATAAGGCAGTCACAAATACGGTATTTACAAAAAGGACTTTCATAAGTTTTCCTTTAAGTGCTTTGGTTGAGACGTAGGTGGTAATCTTATTTGTTTTACAGAGAATTTCAACTAGATATATTCTATCTATCGATTAAGAACTGACAATTTAATATGCTTTTGTATCTAAGATTTATCTCATTAATTAAATAACTTGAATTGTGTGCTTAAACGGAGAATAAGAGGAAAAAGTACAGGCGGGGAGTAGCGCAGCCTGGTAGCGCATCTGCTTTGGGAGCAGAGGGTCGCTGGTTCGAATCCAGTCTCCCCGACCAATTATTGGGCTAATCATTATCCCTATTACACTCTAAAATAAGAATTGATAAAGCGGTATGGAATTACTCCCCCTTCTGACTTTTGATTTAGATGCCTTTTTTATGGTGATCTTTGTCGATCTGGTATTATCTGGTGACAATGCCATTGTTATTGGGATGGCTGCTGCGTCTTTACCTTCCACCTTAAGAAAAAAGGCCATTGCCTGGGGTATTGGGATTGCGGTTGGCCTTCGTATTATTCTTGCTAGCCTAACTTTTTATTTGCTCCAGATCATCGGTATTAAAATACTTGGTTCCATACTGTTGTTGTTTGTTTGCTATAGTATGTGGCGCGATCTACAAAAAACTAATAAACCACAATTAGAAGAAACAGGCGACACCAACAATTTCGGCAGCAACGCCAAAAATCATCAGGAAGGGTGCAATACTTTTCCCGATGAAACAAAGGCTGAGGAGTTGGCTAAGAAAAAGAAAATCTCCATTCTGTCATCAAGAGATTTTCGAAGGGCAATGCTGACTATTATAATTGCTGATATTTCAATGTCATTGGACAATGTTCTGGCTGTAGCAGGAATAGCCAGGGACAATGTTGTGATATTGGTTTTTGGGTTAGTGTTATCAATCATTTTAATGGCTGTTGGCGCCACCTTCGTTGCAAAAATGCTAGAAAAATTCCACTGGTTGGGTTATTTGGGTCTGCTGATTATTTTGTATGTTGCGCTTGATATGGGGTATGACGGGATCAATGAAATTTTACCCTATCTAAGAAACTGAAACTGAGTAGTTTCAAAAATTTGAGGGCTTGGGTAATGTCGTATGAATAAATACATATCGGATGAAAAGGTCTTTGGTTCTGTTTGACAAGTAATTGCAAAATTATATTTAAAGAATAAGCAGATTTAATTTCATCTAGCGCCAACGTTAAGCGTTGTAAAAAATTTGGCTGGAGATACAAACTGGATTTCTCAAATAAGTTTTTGTAAGGAAGTAATTATGACCGTGGCTAAGATCTATCAACCCGCAAAGAGTGCAATGCAGTCTGGTAGGGCAAGAACTTTAAATTGGATTTTGGAATTTGACCAGGAAATCCCAAAAATAATTGATTCATTGATGGGCTGGTGCGGTTCTGACGATATGAACGAGCAGGTCCGACTAGAATTTCCAAACAAGAGGGACGCCATCGCGTTCGCGGAAAAAAATAATATCACATATCGTGTTTTTGATGCTAGAAAACGACGAATTAGGCCGAAGAGTTATGCAGAGAATTTTGCATATAATAGAAAACAGCCGTGGTCACATTAGTCCCACGCGTATTTCTGGCCCCGTAGCTCAATTGGATAGAGCATCCGCCTTCTAAGCGGAAGGTTGCAGGTTCGATTCCTGCCGGGGTCGCCAAAACCATTTAAACTCAATCACTTAGTCGAAGGTGCGGGGAAATTATTTCCGTTATGTTTCAATATGTTATGTTTTATTACCCCGCACCTTTTTCAATCGGTATTTCCTTGTCGTTAGAGTCTAGAAATCCCCCTTTAATGAATTAAGAAAATTGCTGATAAGAAACAAAATTATAACTTTAAAAGAAATAAAGCCCCAATATTGTTGTTAGGATTAAATTGAACTAAGTGTTCAATTTTCGATGTCAATTTTTGGAATTGTCAACCAGGAGAACCTCTTGTCTTTCTTAAAACCAATGTTTGCACCCAACCGAAGGTCGTTTCTTAAATATTTCATGATTACGCCAGCAGCAGTTTCAATATTACCCAGATACTTACCAGCGAGAACAAACCAATTGGCAGGCAAAGAAGTAATCGTGATCGGTGCCGGTTGCGCAGGTTTGGGTGCCGCTCAAGCCCTAGTGAAAGCTGGTGCGGATGTTACCGTAGTGGAAGCTAAAACTCATATTGGTGGGCGAATCAGCACAGATTGGTCAATGGGCGTCCCATTTGAGGTCGGGGCTGGTTGGATTCACGGTCCGGAAATTAGGAATCCAACACGTCAGCTTTTTGATGCTGTTGGAGCTAAATACGTGATTACTGACGATGACAATATCCTAGTATTTGATCGTAACGGAGATGAGATTAGCAAAGATACACTAGAAGAAATCAATCAAAAGTGGGAAAGCAGCTTGGCAATTGTTGATCGAACTCTTGAGAAAGACGATCTCCGATCTTTACGCAAGGCAATAGATGACTTAACAGTGGATAGTATTGGCAATCCGGGTTTCGATTGGGCAATTTCTGCTTATACAGAATTTTCAAAAGGTGCCCCAATTGGAGATCTTTCAGCTACCTTGCATGATGAAGACAAGAATTTTGATACACAGGACGTAATTGTAACCACTGGTTACAGTGGGATGTTGACTCCTCTCGCAAAAGGGTTGGATATCAAGCTAGCAACCAAGGTTTTTGGTGTGACTTATGTCGACAACAACATTTCGGTAACAACTAAATCCGGACATTTCTCAGCGGACTATGTTATCTGTTCCGTACCACTTGGTGTCCTCAAAAGCGGGTCTATAAAGTTTGACCCTGTCTTGCCTGACACTTATCAGCGTACTATTGATCAGATTGGTTTTGGAAGTGTAACCAAGATTGCTTTTAAATTTGATAATGCCTTTTGGGATACAGATGTCCAATATTTTGGTATAATGACGGAGCCCATGGGGCGTTGGAACTACTGGCTGAATTATCGAACATTTAGCAATGAAAATATTATTCTAGGCATCAGTGTTGGGGCATATGCCCCAATTGCTGACCGAATGTCAGACAATGAACTGGCAAGAGACGCGTTGGAGGTTTTACGAGGTGTTTGGGGCGACAAGGTTCAGCTACCGGCACAAATGCTGCGAACAAGTTGGTCGGTCGATCCGATGGCATTTGGTGCCTATTCCTACCCTACTCCAGGTTTGAGTGCGGGTCAGTTTGACTACCTCAGCCGTCCCATCAGGAACAGGCTTATCCTGGCAGGAGAACATACAATTTTTGACTACGCTGGTACAACCCACGGTGCCTATATGTCAGGGTTGCGTGCTGCTCAGATGTTGATTGAACAAAATGGGTGAATTAGCCTTTTGAAAAATCCAAGCAATAAGTTGCTCAGCAATAGATTTAGTTGAGTGTTTTCCAGATTTCTAACCCAAATGCAGCAATAGCTTTCCGCTGCTTGAACGTGATTCTAGTCTTTTCTGTGCTTCAGATGCAGAAACCAATGGCAGGATTTTCTCAATATTTAGGCGTAGCTTATTATTTTTAATATAGGAAAAAAGGTCAGATGCTCGTTTCCTGATAATATTAGAATTGTTCATATAATCTGCAAGGTTAGGGCGAGTAAGGAATATCGAGCCGGCATCAGCCATATCTTGAGGGCTTATAGAAGAAACTACACCAGAACTAAATCCAAACAGAACGCATGTACCGCATGTTTTAAGGGATTGAAAACTTTGCTCAATTGTTACCTTTCCGACGGATTCATACACTACATCAACGCCGAGCCCCCTAGTTTCATCCATTACTTTTTCGTAAAAATCAATATCCTTATAAGGAATTACCACGTCAGCTCCTAGCTCGTGAGCTGTTTCAACTTTTTTATTGCTACCAACTGTGGTTATTACTCTAGCACCACGCAATTTTGCCAGTTGAATTAATAATTGGCCAACACCGCCCGCGCCGGCATGTATCAGGCAAACTTGATCCTTCTTAAGGGGGAACAATGTATGGGTAAGGTAATGAGCGGTAGAGCCTTGGAGCATTAATGCGGCAGCATTTGCAAAATCAATGAAATCAGGTAATTTAACCAGTTTCCACTCAGGCACAATAGTGTACTCTGCATAAGATCCAGGGCTCAGGCAATATGCAACACGATCATTGGGTTTCACATTTTTTACTCCGGGACCGGTCTCGGTGACAGTTCCGGCACCCTCCATCCCTAGAGTTAAGGGCAAAGTAGTAGGATAAGCTCTGTTCTTCGCATATATTCCCTTTCGCATGTAAATATCTATGAAATTTATGCCCGAAAATCGATTCTGAACAATTACATCGCCTGTTCCAGGTTTGGAAAGCGTTAATTCCCCAATAATTAGATTTTCAATCTCTCCATAACTCTGGATCTGTATAGAACGGTTCTTTTTCATGTCCCTAGGTCCAATAATTTTTAGGTGCTTTGATTTTTTATAAAATGATTATTCACTTTATCAAAAACATTTCCTAAGTGTAAGATCAACTTTTTATAGCCTGACTCGTAACAATGTAATATAAAAGTAGTGTTGTACGACACGGAAAACAAACAAATGGAAAATGTACTAGATTTAAGCCATGAGGTAAGCTCTCAAATGCTTCAACAGGAAATAGCTAATGGCTTTTCCTGGCGGCGTTCCACCATTGACCCAGGCGAATCAATAATAAGAATAAATGAATCCACCTTACGCAAATTGATAGATTTTTCAGCATCAATATCAAGTTTTCCAAGCAACCATGAAGATTTATATCCCGATCAACTGGATGCTCCCGAACTTTTTACTATAATGAATAAAGTAAAAAAATTAATTGACCATGGGCCAGGCTTTGCAGTTATCGATGCACTGCCGCTAAAGTATATTGGGCGCGAAGAAGCAATCAATTTATTCTGGTTGCTTGGGAAAGGAGTTGGTCGGCCAGTAGCACAAAAATGGGATGAGACAATGCTATACGAAGTTCATGATAGCGGTCAGCAATACGGCTATGGCGTGCGGGGATCCTACACTAATGTTGAGTTATGTTTTCACAATGACAACGCATTTAATACTGCAGTGCCAAGAGTTGTGGGGTTGCTTTGCATAAATCCTGCGAAATTAGGAGGGGCGAGTCGTTTCTGCAGTTTTTATTCGGTTCATAACGAATTATTGGAAAAACATCCGAAAGCCTTGGCTCGCCTCTATGAACCAATATATTGGGATCGCCAAAAAGAGCATGCTGATGGAGAACCAATTGCTGCGTATGCGCCGATATTCCGATGGGAAAAGAACCAGTTGCATGTGCGTGCAAATGTATCTTTGAATCGCAAGGGTTATAGTATTTTGGGGCTGGACATCGATACGCGCACTGAAGATGCCTTATGTATTTTTGAAGAATGTCTTTCTAATCCAGAATTTTGGGTTGAACTACCACTTGAGTCTGGCGAACTTCAATATCTTAATAATCAGGAAATTGCACATTACCGCAGTGAGTTTGAGGATCATGACGAGCCATTAAAAAAACGCCTATTAATACGAACCTGGCATCGTGAGCAAGGAACAATTCATTACAACGGATAGCGCCATCGCACCCGAATCAGCTTAAAATTGCTGTCGCCAAGTAATTCAGTTTTTTTTAAGCAATTAAGCGTTTAAAGATATTTTTTAAAAAACTTATAGGTCATCCAAGGTGAAGGTAGACATCGTTGTCTTTCAACATCGAGGTGACGGGTCACAAAATTTGACTCCGGTATTGGATCATGCGATCGTAATCCACAATGCTATTTTGCACTTAAAAATAAATTACATTAGAAGAGTGTAAATTTTTCATTATAGCTAAATTATCAGTATTTTAAATTTGCATAATGAACAAAAAAACACAATGCATTATATAAGGGAAGGTCAGTTATGAAAACAAAACTAATATTTGGAATATTTAGCCTAATCCTACTTGTTGCGGGCAACATTATACCGACGAATAAAGTTGAAGCAGCAGATCCGATAAAATGGAGAATACAAACAGCGCTGCCAAACGCTAGCATGTACATGGATATTATAAAGACTTTCGGCGCTAATGTAGATGCGATGTCAGGGGGGCGTCTTAAGACGGAAGTGCTTCCTGTTGGCGCTGTTGTGGGATTCTTCGATGTCCAGGATGCGGTCGATAAGGGAATTGTTGAAGGCGGTTTTACGTGGCCTCATTTTTTCTCCGGAAAACGTCCAGCGGCATACCTTTTTGCCGATCAGCCTAGCGTTGGTGGTATGGATCAATTTACGTTTTTGGCCTGGTATTATGAA
>MDTE01050037.1_pt1 | contig 14762 bp, 14 predicted proteins | sample 811231 | NCBI WGS metagenome assembly MDTE01 (sample SAMN05326651, study PRJNA326480) | marine metagenome | isolation source: seawater | place: Indian Ocean: Red Sea | collected 2010 | reverse complement strand
GTAATTTTTTAAAAATGCTTTATAAGTTATTTCAAAACCATCCTCTAAAGAAAATTTAGATTTCCAGCCATACTTTTTTGCTAGATTAACATCCAGAACTTTTCTGTAAACCCCATCTGGTTTTTTTAAATCATACTTTATTTTTACATTTAAATTCATTTTATTTATTAAAAATTTCACATAATCTTTAATTCTCATTTCTTTACCTGTGCCTATATTTATTAAACTTTCTTTTGTTTTTTTCCTCATAAAATGAATACATGCATCAGCAATGTCATCAACAAAAATTAATTCCCTAAAAGGCTTTCCAGTTCCCCAAACTTCAAAATTTTTTTTTTTTTTCACTTTGCACTCATGGGCTTTTTTAATTAGGGCTGGAAAAAAATGTGAATTTAGACTGTGATAATTATCATTTGGACCATAAGCATTTGACGGCATTAAACATATATAGTCTGTCTTATATTGTTTATTGTATGCTTCACACATTTTAACTCCAGCAATTTTTGCGACTGCATAAGGCTCATTGGTCTCCTCAAGTTTGCCCGTGAGAAGGTATTTTTCTTTAATTGGTTGTTTTGAATTTTTTGGATAAATACAGCTTGACCCAAGAAATATTATTTTTTTTACTCTATTTTTAAAACCTGCATGAATTAAATTATTTTGAATTTGTAAATTTTCGTAAATAAAATCAGCTCCATGTTTATTATTATGTAAAACTCCCCCTACCCTTGCAGCAGCTATAATAATTATATTTGGTTTTTTTTTTTTTATAAATTTATTTACTGAGTTTTGATTAAGTAGATTTAATTTTTTTTTATCTATAGTTAGAATATTTTTATAATTTTTTTGCTTTAATTTTCTTAAAATTGCAGAGCCAACAAGTCCTTTATGACCAGCTAAAAATATTTTCATAATTAAGAAATTTTATTTATTTCCATTTCGACCATTTCAGATATTAAATTATCTAGATTTACTTTTGGTTTCCATCTGAGAGATTTTCTTGCTTTTTTTGCATCACCTAACAAATTGTTAACCTCTAAAGGTCTATAATACGCTTTACTGCATGCAATTATCACTTTGCCATATTCATCAATTGCTTTTTCATTTATTCCTCTACCCCTCCAACTAATTTTCATGTCAAGTTTATTAGCAACTTTATTTATAAAAGTTTTAACTGTATATTGTTTGCCAGTTGCAATGACATAATCTTGTGGTTTCTTCTGTTTAAGCATCAACCACATTGCTTCAACGTAGTCTCTTGCGTGTCCCCAATCTCTTTTCGCATTTAAGTTCCCTAAATACAAAATCTTTTGTTGATTAATTTTAATTCTACACATTGCTTGAACAATTTTTTGAGTAACAAAAGTTTCTCCTCTTCTTGGACTTTCATGATTAAATAAAATTCCATTACATGCAAAGATTTTATAAGCTTCTTTATAATTAATTGTTATCCAATGAGCGTATAATTTCGCCACCCCATATGGACTTGCTGGATGAAAAGATGTTTTTTCATTTTGAGGGGTTTTTTCATTTCTACCATATAGCTCTGATGTACCAGCTTGATAGTACTTCGTTTTTTTTTCTAATTTATTAAATCTTATTGCTTCTAAAATTCTCAAAGCACCTAAAGCATCAGCATTAGCTGTATATTCAGGAGACTCAAATGATACAGCTACATGAGATTGTGCTGCTAAATTATATATTTCATCAGGTTTAATTTGGTTCACTAATCTAGTAACTAATAAGGAGTCTGTTATGTCTCCATAATGTAAAATAAATGTTCTTTTTTTTAAATAAGGGTCTTGATAGATATGGTCAATTCTACCAGTATTAATAGAGGAGGATCTTCTTTTAACACCGTGAACAATATAATTTTTTTTCAATAAAAATTCTGCAAGATAAGAACCATCTTGTCCAGTTACTCCAAAAATTAAAGCAGTTTTTTTCATCAAAAAAGAATTTTTTATTTATTTTAATTTAAAAAAATACTTAACAATTTCAATAAGTATAAGCAATCCATCTTTTAATGGATTAACTTTTTTTTTACCGCCAATTCTTTTTCTTTCATAGCTCGGAGTACAAATATACCTCAATTCGAAGGATTTGGATTTTATTGGTATTTCTACACATATTCTAAAATCCGAATTTTGAAGATCAAGCTTTTTAAATGATGAAGTTTTACCTAAAATATAAGTGTATAATATGTCACTTATTTTTAGTTTAAATAAAAAGTTTCCAAGAAACGTAAAAAAGTAATTACCTACTAAGGTAATTATATCATCATCCTCACTTCCTCCACCAGGCTTTTGATATCTTGATCCATATACAAAATCAATCTGATCACAAAGGTCTCTCATTTCACGAAGGTATTTGGGATCCATGGATCCGTCAGCATTAATAATACAGCAATATTCAGTTTTACAATTATTGATACCCTCTTTTAATGCATTACCATAACCATTATTCTTTTGTTCATAAATTTCAATGTTATTTATATTCTTTAAAATATTTTTTGTTTCTATATCTTCTTTTTGAAGAACAATCATTTTATTAAAATTAAAATTCTCTAATTCTTTTAAAAAAACTGGTAAAGATTCAACTTCGTTTTTTGCAGGTATGATAAGTGTTAAGTCATTCATTTTTTTAATTACAGTGAATTATTATAGTAAATATATTCAAAAGTTTTTCTAAATCGCATTTTGCTTTTAAAAACCTTTATAAAATTATTATTATATAAATAATCATTTATGTCACTTAATTTATATTTTTTTATAAGCATATCATGGAAATGATGTTCAAAAAAATATATTTGACTTTACTTATTTTATTTCCCAAACCCTTAATGACATTAAAATCATATCCTTCAGTATCTATTTTTAAAATATCTACGTTTTCAATTTTTAACTCATTTATAATATCCTCAAGTCTTCTTATTTTTATTTGAACAACATTAATTTTTTTATCACTGTTTCTTAAGGGATTTAAAAATAGGTTTTTTTTTTTGTAATAATTGGAGCTAAAATTTATTTTACTTATTGTAGATGATTGGGTTTCAAAATGATCATTAAAATATACCATTTTTTCAACCTCTCCCAGTCCAATATTAAAAAATTTTACATTTTTTAAATTTTTATTTTTAATTAAAAGCTGTTCATAGCTTTTTTTTGCTGGTTCAAAAGATAAAATAGATTTTATTTTAAATTTATTGTTAAATAGCTTGATAGTTTCTCCATGATGAGCGCCAACATCAATCAAGACTGAAATATTATTGTTAAATTTTTTTTTAAAAAAATTGATAGTTTTTTTTTTATTTGGATAATCAAAATATGAAATTATAAAATGTAAAATTTTTATATACATATAATTAATTATTTATTAAAAATTGAAATTGTATTAATATTTATTTATATGCCATTAGTGAGTGTAATAATACCCTATTTTAAAAAAAAAGAGTATATAAAGCAAACAGTTGACTCAGTTTTAAAACAAACATTTCAAGATTTTGAAATTGTAATAATTTATGACGATGAAAATTTAGAAGACTATGAATATTTAATTGAAAATTTTAAGAAAATTCCAAATATAAAAGTAATTAAAAATAGGAAAAATTTAGGAGTTGGTATATCTAGAAATATCGGAATAAAGAATTCGTCAGGTGAATTTTTAGCTTTTTTAGATGCTGACGACTTATGGCTGCCAAATAAACTAGAAGAACAAATTAAATATATGAAGAGTAACAATCTAATATTTTCATTTTCTAATTATGAAAAAAAATTTTTAAAAAAAAGAAATATTCAAGTTGTATGTGATAAAAAAAAATTAAGTTATAATGATCTTCTAAAGTCTTGTGATATAGGTTTATCTACGGTGATTTTAAAGAAGAAAATTATTAAAGATGAACTATTTCCCGATATAAAAACTCAAGAAGACTATGTGGCCTGGCTAAAAATTTCAAAAATGAATATCGAAGCTTACAATTTAGAGAAAAGTTTAGTCATTTGGAATGAAGTTACCAAATCTTTATCATCAAATATTTTTCAAAAAATTTCTGATGGGTTCAGGGTTTACTATGTTTATGAAAAATTTGGCATTTTCAAATCTATATTTTTTTTACTAAGATTAAGTATCAATTCACTTAGAAGAAAATATTAATATTTAAAATAAAAATTAAAACTAAAAATTTTCTTGCATTTCAAATCTTTTTTTGAGTTTTTCAAATCACAAATTTTTGAATTATAAAAATATATTTTTTTTTTATTTTGCATTGTTAAGAATCGATCTTGAATATTATAAACAGGATTTTTAAATAGATTATAATTATAAATCTCATTTTCATTTATTAATCTATTAACATTTCTCGATGCGAATACTAAAATAGCAATCGAAACAATTACTTTTATAGACTTTTTTTTTTCTTTAAAATTATAATTTTGACTAGAAATTATTAAGGAAATAGGTGTAACAAAAATTAAATAAATAAGAACATATCCTCCATATCTTAAGGAAGGATGATTTAAGAACCATTCAATAAAAAGTAATATTAAAACAATATAAATAAAAGTTAACTTTTTAAAATTTTGTAAGTTTAGTTTTTTAATTTTAAAAGAAATTAAAAAAATTAGTATGACAAATGCTATACCAAATAAAAAATCTGAAACTTTATTAAAAAAATATTTATCTAACCAGTTAGGAAGCCAATTTATACCAGCTACATATTCAGTGGGATTTTCTACTCTAAAATTTGGAGTTGCTCCTGCTTTTGACCAAAGTTCATACCATTCCATGGCTAAAATAACTTTCTCTTTACCGTATCCCCAAAAAAAACTTTCAACACAGGTAGAAACCACTGGATATACAAAACATCCAGATACAGCTAAGCTATTTAAGGAAACTAAAAATATAGTAATAAGACATAGATATACTATTGGAAAACTTGTAATAAATTTTAAAAAATCAAAAAATTTGAAAAACTTTAAATAAATTACTAATAGAAGTATAGAATATAATATGTAAAAAGATTTTAAAGAAACAATTAAAGCAAATAATATTAAAACAATTTCAAATTTATCTTTAGCTAATTTTTTTGCTCCCCAAATAGAAAATGATAAAATAAAGGTTAAAAAAAATAAAATTTGTGCTGAACGGTCTGTGCCATGCTCTGCCAATCTATAAAAAAAAATATTTGTAAAAACTAAAAAAAATAAGTTTAGAAAAAATGATGTATCAAGTAATTCATTACTTTTTTTTTTAAAAATATTCTCAAATAAGATTGTATTTATAAATATGACAATACAAAGTGGTCCAATTTGGTAAAAATAATTTTCTGTTAAAAAAGTTTTAAATAAAGAGTGGAAATGAAAAATTGAGGATATATGATTAAACGCTATATCAAAATGATGAATTCCAAATTCTAATTTATTTTCAGTGATATTTATAATTGAGCTTAAATGATAATAAGAAAAATCATCGTGACTTTTAAAATAAAAAATTGAAAAAAAGGATAATAAATATGAGAATATAAAGTATTTTGAAAAAAATTTTTTTTTATACTTTAAATTAAAAAAAATAAAAAAAAAAATTCCTATCAATAGAAAAATTATATTATGTACACTGTTATGTGGAATTAATAGATTAGTTAAATATGATATTAATATTGAGAAAAATATACCAAGAATACCTATATACCCAATTGATATATTATTTTTTGTAAAATTATTGTAACTAGTAAAATTCTTTGAAAAAAAGTATCCATATCCAATGATTGAAAATAATAAAATTGAAAATGTAATTATAAATTCTATAATATTCATATTCTAATTTTTTATTTGTTTTTTTAAAAAAAAGTAAAAAGATAAATATACAGCAATATTCGTTAAGAGTAATAAAATTAAAAATTTTGAATCGTACACAAATTTTGTTGCATAAATTAAAATAAAAAAATTATAAAAATTTATAGAAAATGATGAAATAAAATGGATAATTTGAGCTTTTTGAGTCTTGAACTTATTTTTATAAAAAAAATAAACAAGTTGATGGAGGTGTAAAACATCTGGTTTATAGGCTTTGGATTTATTTTTAAATCTTCTCACCATTGAAAATAATAATTCAAAACATGGGTACCAAAGTAATACAATCGTTAAATAAGGAGAGATAAAAAAGTTTTGACTAGAAAAATTTATTAAATAAATTCCTGTAAATACTGCTAGCAAATATGCACCAGAGTCACCCATATAAATAAATCCAGATAAATTTATTATTAGAAGAAAAGATAAAATTATTATTAAATTAAGTAACAAAACTGTATCAATATTAACAAAATTTCCAAACTTACTTAAAATAATAAAATAAATTATTAAAAAGTATCCAATCAATAGACTATTTAGTCCATCAATAAAATTTGCACCATTAATTAAAACCATTAAGCAAAAAGTGACAAAAATTACATTAAAAAAATTATAATTTAACATTTGGTCAAATACATCAATTCTTGTCGCTACAATTTTATAATCAAGCAATAAAGTAAAAAGTATTATTATTACTAATTGTAGTCCAAATCTTAATCCAACATTATTTAGTATCTTTGTATCTGATAAAAAACCTATTAAAAAAATTAAGACTAAAAAAAATAATAAATAATATTCCGAATAATAGGTAAATTGATAAATAAAAAAACTTCCTAAAATAATTCCTCCAATAGAATTACTCTTAATTTTAGAAGAATACCGCTTATGCTTTTCTAATTTATAATCAATTAATAGATCAAATTTTCTGCATAAATAGATAAATAATAAACTTGAAATAAAAAAAAATATAAAAAAAAATATGCTCATTTTAAAATTATTGTAAATTTAATATTTTATTTAAAGATTTATAATGATTAAACAAAGTATATTTTTTTGTATTTTTTTTGCATAAAAAAACCTTATTATATTTACTTATTTTGCTATCTTTTAAAAAAATATTTATTTTTTCATAAAAATCTTTTTCATCATTATTTTTAAATAAATATCCCCCATCTCCATTTAATAAAAATTCTTTAGGTCCATTTGGACAATCTGAAGATATAATATTTTTTCCACAATATGATGCTTCAATCATAACTGCACCTGGGTCTTCCCACAATGAGGACGATATTAATGCCATTGAACCCTTAATAATTGGATATACGTTTTCAACATAACCCAATAAAAAAACATTTTTCTGTAAATTATTAATTTCAATATAATTTTGCAATTTTTTTTTATTTTCTCCATCACCAACTATATATAAATATAAATTTTTATTTACTTTTAAAATACTTGAAAAAACTTTTATCAAAAACAGTTGATTTTTTTGTTTTGTAAGTCTTCCAATATTTACAAAATATAGCTTATCTTTTTTAATTATATTTTTTTCTTTAATTTTTTTAGTAATAAAATTTAAATTGAGTAAAGGGTCGTAAAGAATTTTTAATTTATCTTCTGGAAATATATTCTTACTTATTAAATCTTTTTTTGTTTGCTCTGATGGGCATGTAACCAGAAAAATTTTTTTTGAAGTTATTTTCCATAAATATTTTCTTAAAATTGTAAGTTTAGGTAAACCTGATATTCTTAAAATAAATTTTGTGTCAAATTTAAAAAAAAATAATAAAAATAAAGGCAAGACAGTTACTAAATGTATAATAATATAATCTGGTTTATCTTTTTTTAAAATTTTTTTCAATTGATTAATTGTAAGAAAGAAAATTAAAAAATAAACTATCCTAGATTTCAAAAAACCTGAAATTGGTAAAAATTTTTTTAAATTTAAATTTGTAAGTTTTATTGTTTCAATATCATATTTATTTAAAAAACTTTTATAAGTTGACCACTCACCGATAACATCAAAAATTTTTACGCTGAAACTATCTTTTTTAAATTTTTTAAGTGAGATTGCTGAATTTATTACGTTTTTTATAGTAGCTACGTTAGATATATGTGGAGACCAATAACATATTTTTTTCATATTTCAATATTATATATATAATAAAATATTCTATATAGAAATTCTTTAAAAAGTGAAAAAAATAAAATTAATAGTTTATCATCCATATTCACGAACCGGTGGAGCAGATAATTCATTAAAACGACTTATTACAAATCTAAATTTAAAAAAATTTTCAATAACTTTTATTTCATTAAACAAAAGTATTCTTGAAACAGAACTTAAAAATAAAGTTAAATTTGTAAAAATTAAATCATATAGAGCAATTTATTCAATACTCAAACTAAGAAGTATTATTCAATACTATAAAAAATTAAATAAATTTAGAAAAATTATTATTTTTTCTAATCAAAATTTTGGGAATATAATTTCTTTCATTTCTCTTATAGGAATTAAAAATATAAAAAAAATATTTATAGATAGAAATCATCTAGATGAATTAAGTTATTCAAATAATTTTATAAAAAAACTTAAGAATAATTTAATAAAAATACTCATAAAGATAATTTATAAACATGCAGATTTAGTTATAGGAATAAGTAAAAAGTTAAGTTTAGATCTAAGTAAGTTTGCCAATACTAAAGTAAGAACTATTTATAGCCCAGCTTATGATTTAGATATAATTAAAAGGGCGACTAAAAAAATTTATTTAAAAAAAAAATATAAATATATTATTAATGTTTCAAGATTTACTCCAAGAAAAGATCATTACACAACACTAAAAGGTTTTGCAATTGCATCAAAAAAAATTAAAAACCTTAAACTAATTTTAATTGGTTATGGACCTGAATATGAAAAAATTAAATATTTTATTAAAAAATTAAAAATCAAAGAAAAAGTTATAATTTTGAAAAGGACAAAAAATCCATACCCATACATTAAAAAATCAAACCTATTGGTTCTTTCATCAAAGTATGAAGGAATGGGAAATGTTTTAGTTGAAGCAATTACATTAAACACGCCTGTGATATCATCTAATTGTAATGCTGGGCCGTCTGAAATTCTTTCTAATGGAAAAGGTGGAGATCTTTTTAAAGTATCGAATTTTAAAGATCTTTCAAAAAAAATTATTATACATTTCAAAAATGAAAATTTATTAAAAAAGAAATTACAATTTGCTAAAAAGAAATTATTTAGATTTGATATAAAAAAAAATGCTAAAATTTATTCAAATATTTTTGAACAAATTTAAATTAAATTTTGATGAAAAAAAATAATTCAATTTCAATAATTACTGTAGTAAAAAATAATGATAAATCTATAAGAAGATGTATTGAAAGTATTCAAAATCAAAGCTTTAAAAATATTCAACACATTATAATTGACGGAAATTCTTCTGATAATACGTTGTCAATCATCAATGAATATAAAGATAAAATATCTATAATAGTAACTGAAGAAGATGATGGGATATGGGATGCAATGAACAAAGGGATAAATCTAGCTACAGGTGATATTATCGGTTTTTTGAATTCTGATGACTTTTATTATGAAAATGCTTTAGAAACTGTTGATAAATATTTTGAAAATAATGAAATAGATTTCTTATTTGGTTCTGTTCAAAAATATAAATTATTACATGGTTTTAGGCCCTCTATAATAAAATGGAGCTTTGGATTTTATACATCACATTCTGTTGGTTTTTTTATAAAAACGCAGAAGCACAGAGAAATAGGTTATTATAATAAAAAATATCTTAGCGCTGATTTAGATTTTTTTTATAAAATGATAGTTGACTCAAAACTAAAAGGAATTTCTACTAAAAAAAGTGAGATTTTAGGTAAATTTGAAAAAGGTGGTTTTTCCTCAAAGATTAATTATATAGATCATCTTTTCGATCTTAACCGAATAAGACTCGATAATAATCAAAGTTGGATATTTGTGAATATTTTATTTATATTAAAAATTGTTAAAAAACCCATTAAGTTTTTAACTTCTCTTGCTAAAAAAATTTTTAATTGATTTAGCCACATAAATTGCCTCTTTTTTGGAGTGCTCCTCTGAAATTGGCAAACTCAATATTTTCTGCCCCAATTTGTAGGATTTATTTAATTTATTTTTATTTTTAAAAAATCCTAATTCATTAAGCATATAAGGATAGTGTATCATAGTCTCTATTCCATTCTTAAGTAAATAATTTTTAAGTTGATCTCTTAACTTTGTTCTTATTACAAACTGATGAAATGTTGATAGATTTTTAGATCTGAGATTATAAAGTTTTATCTCATTTACATTTTTTAATTCTTTAAAATAAGTTTTTGCTAGAAAATTTCTTTTACGAATTACTTTTTTATAATTCTTGAGTTTGATATTTAATATAGAACAATTTATGGTATCCAATCTTGAGTTTCTTCCTGAAAATTTATGATCATATTTTTTTAACGCACCGTGACCTCTCATTCTCTTACAATATAAAGCGATTTGTTTTGAATTTGTTACAATTGCACCAGCATCTCCAAAAGCACCAATATTTTTCCCTGGAAAAAAACTAAATGTTCCGATGTCTCCAAAGGTACCAACGTGCTTTCCATTAATTTTAGTACCATGAGCCTGAGCACAATCTTCAATAATTTTTATATTTTTATTTTTAATAATTTTTTTTATCCCAAGCATATCTGCTGGATTACCATATAAATGAACTACCATTATAGCTTTAGTTTTTGAACTAATTTTTTTTTTTAAATCTTTTAAACATAGTGTGTAGTCATCTAAATTAACATCGCAAAATTTTACTTTATGATTGTTGGTTATTACAGCCTCTGCAGTTGAGATCCAAGTGTTATTAGGTACAATTATTTCAGAACCTTTTTTTAATTTTAATGAACTTATTGCTATTTCAAGAGCATCAGTACCATTAGCAACAGTAATACAATTATTAACTTTTACAAACCTGGCAAAATTTTTTTCAAATATATTTACTTCCTCGCCACCAATAAATTTAGAGTTTTTAATTAATGATACAATCTTTGAAATAACTTTTTTTTTTTGTGGAACTAAATAAAATAAGTTCGTAAATTTTATTTTTTTCATAGCTTAAATAAAGATATTTAATATTATAATATAATTAAACCTATAATTATTTGATTTAGTAATTCAATGTTAAAATGTTGTTAATTTATAAAATTTGGAGTAAACATATATAATTTTAATTTAATTTCAAATGACTATACCTATTCTTATAAAAACTAACATATATAAAGATAGCAGAGGTTTTTTTAAAGAAATTTGGTTAAAGAAAAAAATTAAATTTAATTGTAAATTTACAGCAATTTCTTCCTCAAAAAAAAATGTAATTAGAGGTTTGCATTATCAAAATAAAAAAAAACAATCAAAATTAGTCTCAGTTTTAAAAGGAAGAGCAATGGATGTGTGTGTAAATATTGATAAAAAATCAAAAAATTTTGGGAAAGTTTACAAGTTCAATTTAAAACCAGGGTTAATGTTATATGTTCCAAAAAATTACGCTCATGGAATTGGTTTTTATGACAAAGAAAATATTTTATTATATCACCTTTCAGAATATCGATACCCAAAATATGAAAGAGGATTGGCATTTAATGATAAAAATTTAAAAATAAATTGGAAAATTAAAAAACCTATACTTTCTGAAAGAGATAAAAATCATCCTTCTTTAGAGGATATTTTTAAAGATAATAAAAATTAAAGTGAAAAAAATTATAAAACCCTTTTTGTTCAAATATAAAGCATTTTCAGATTTTAGTGGAACATTAATACCATTTTACATTAATAATTCTTTTCCTAAAAAATTTTTATTAAAAAGATTTTTTTTACTATACGGGAAAAGTAAACATTTTAGAGCTGATCATGCTCATACAAAATGTTCACAGATAATTGTTCCATTAAAAGGTAGTATAAAAATTAAAATTATAAGTAAAAGTAAAAAAAAAATATTTTTTTTAAGTGAAAAAAAAAATAATGCATTATTTGTTCCACCATATAATTGGATGACCATATTTTTTAAAAATAACAACGACTCACTTTTGACATTGTGTAACTACAAATACGATAAAAAAGAATATATTTTAGAGCTAGATAAATTTAAAAAAATTATCTCAAAATGAAAGTTTTAGTCACTGGTGGTCTTGGTCATATAGGAAGTTATGTATTAAAACGAATAATATCATTAAAGATAATTGATAAAATCTATGTTGTAGATAACATTAGTAATCAAAGATACAATGTTCTATTTAAACTTTCTAATAAGAAAATAAAATTTATTTATGGTGACCTTTCAAAAAATGAAACTATTAAGACAATACCCAAAGCAAACATAACCTTACATTTGGCATCCAAAACTAATGCTGAAGAAAGTTTTGAAAATAAAAAAGAGATTATAAAAAATAATCTTGGTGCATTTAAAAACGTTATTGGTTATTGTAAAAAAAATAATTCAAAATTAATACATATATCTTCTACTAGTATTTATAATCCAAGAAAAAACTTTATAACAGAATTGGAAATACCTAATCCACAAAGTCCTTATGCTGAAATAAAACTAAAAGAAGAAAATATTTTAAGAAAATCAAAAGATATAAGATTTATTACTCTTAGATTTGCTACAATAAGTGGATATTCTGATGGTATGAGATTTCACACAGTTGTTAATAAGTTTTGTTTTAATTCTGTAATGAATATACCTATACCTATTTGGGGTTCAGCTTTAAACCTTGTAAGACCTTACTTAAGTTTGAAGGATGCTTATAAAGTAATAACTTATTTAATTAAAAAAAATTACTTCGATAATAATATTTATAATGTATTGTCAGAAAATAAGTCTTTAAAAGAAATACTTCAAATTATCAAAAAATACAGTTTTAGCACTAAAATTAAATTTATTAAGTCTAAAATTTTACAAAGAGCCTCATTTAAAACTAGTAAAAGTAAAATTCAATCTTTGGGTATAAATCTTAACTCAAAAATAGAAAATGATATTAGAGAAACAGTGGATAAAATAAAATTAAGAAATTATAAATGAGAAGTTATAATAATTTAACAATTTTTTTTGTATCTTATTATTCAAAAAAAAAAATTGAAAAGATCATATCAAAACTAAATAGTAAAATTAAATTTTTAATAATAGATAACGCTAATGAAGATGGACTTAAAAAAAATTTAGAAAAAAAATACAAAAATGTAAAAGTAATTAAAAGTCCTAAGAACAAAGGACAAACTGGTGGTATAAATTTAGGATTTAGAAATATAAAAACTAAATATTCTATTTATATGGACTCGGATATAAGCTTTAATCCAAAAATAATTGATGTATTTTTAAATGCAGCAGAGAAAATTAAAGACTTTATTATTTTTGCTCCTCAGCATGAAAGGTCTACTTACAAAAATGAATTTCATTCAAATAAATTTAATAAGTTTAAGGATATTAAATTAATGAAATTAGTTCATGGTCATTTTCTTTTCTTTAATATGAAAAATGTTAAAAAAGTTGGTTTCTTTGATGAAAATTTTTTTCTTTATTATGAAGAAACCGATTTTTGTTTTAGGGCTTATAAGAAAAGACAAAAAATTTATGTTTTTCCAAAAGTTAAGGTATCTCACGAAAGTGGTAAATCTGTTGAAAAAGGAAATCTTATCGAAGTAGAGGCAAATAAAAATTGGCATTTTATGTGGTCAAAGTTTTACTACTATAAAAAAAACTATTCCTACTATGAAGCTTATAAAAATACTATTTTTGATCTCTTAGAGAATTTTATCAAATTTATTTTATTCTATTTTTTCAACTATAGAAAAAAAACTATTTTTTATAATAGAATATCTGGTCTTATTAATTCTTATATGGGGAAAAAATCTTTCAGAAGATTAAAAATATCAAAATGAAAAATATAGCTGTGATAATGGATATCACTGAGAAATCAGGTGGAAAACTTCATATGGCAATTAGTATTTGTAATTATTTAAAAAAAATTAAAAATTATAATTTTCGCTTTATAACCACTTTTCAAAGTTCAAAAAAAATTTTAGATGAAAAATTAAATTTAGATACGATCCTGTACGACAAAAATAAATTTTATAAAAGATTATTTAATAAGTTAAAAAAAAAATTTCATTTTCTACCTTACAAATTTCCTTTTGAAAAATTTCTTGCAAAAGAAAAAATAGATCTTGTTTTTTTTTTAGATCCAAGTCCGTTGATTCGAAGTTTTGAAAATATTAAAAACATATACACAATTTTTGATATCGAACATAGAGAATTAAAAAATTTGCCAGAATTTGATGAAAAAAATAATCATAGTAGAGATTATGATTATAATTTGGCAGGTAAAAAAAGTAATAAAATTATTGTTGGAACAAAAAATTTAAAAAAAAAAATCTCTGAAATCTATAAAATTGAAAGTTCAAAAATTTTAGATCTAAAATTTCCTCCTCCTATAACAGAAATCAAAAATATTAACATTTCAAAAATAGAAAAAAATATTTATCAAGCTGTAAAGGGGATAGACTATTTATTTTATCCAGCACAATTTTGGAAACATAAAAATCATGTTTACATTGTAGAAGCAGTCTATGAATTACAAAAAGTTAATAAACTAGATTTTAAAATTATTTTTACCGGTTATGATAAGGGGAATCTAAAAAATATTAAAAATTTAATTCATGAAAAAAATCTAAAAGATAAATTCATAATATTTGATTATGTGAAGGATGAAGAATTATATTATTTATATGAAAATTGTATGGGGGTAGTTATTCCAACTTTAGTGGCACCTCATACCTTTCCACTATATGAGGCTTTTTATTTTAAAAAACCAATAATTTATAAT
>MDTE01115876.1_pt1 | contig 14763 bp, 17 predicted proteins | sample 811231 | NCBI WGS metagenome assembly MDTE01 (sample SAMN05326651, study PRJNA326480) | marine metagenome | isolation source: seawater | place: Indian Ocean: Red Sea | collected 2010 | reverse complement strand
TAGAAGAAAAATCCTCCTATTGTACGAAACCGCCCTTCGGTTCCCACCATAGCTTGAAGTCACCGTCTTTTATGGTCACGAAGACATACTCTCTCGAAATATCGCCAGATTCTTCGACCGTTAACGGGAGTCCCAGTGGGTTCTCCCAGTTTTTTAAGCTTGCAAGCTTGTCACGGAGAAGACGCCGGTCTTTTGCAAGAGAATCGGGTGTATTCTTGATGGGTGAATTCTCGATTGCCCATTTAATCAGGTAAATCCCCTCGTAGGCGAGATAGGTGAACGCTGGCATATACCACTCACCAGTGCGTTTTTTGTACTCAGCCAACAAGCTCTTCACACCCGGGTTACGGAAAAAAGCCGTAGACGGAAATATCACGTTCTCCACTGCCTTGCCGCCGAGGTCGATCATTTCGACCGCGTCAGCACCTATGTGACCGATCATATAATCTGGCTTGACACCCTGGCGCGCCATTTCCAGCATAGCACCGACGTTTGCTTGATAGTGCGAACTAAGAATAAATAAATCTGGCCGGGCACGGCGAATCCGACGAACCTGAACAGAAAAGTCTGTATCTGACTCAAACCATTCCACATATTCTTTCGTCGTTTGGTTGCGTTTTTTAAGCGAGCCTTTATAGCAGACCCGCCACGCGGCAGCAGAGTGGGCCTCGTTAGACTCCAGCGCACCAACGATAGCCTTAAATTTACCGCCATTCTTCTTTTCGACCAGTTGTATAAGCTGTTCGTGCTGGTCACATTCTTTACCTGCGTTCCGAAATGCCCAAGGTGAGGTTGAGGCAACACCTGCCTTCATAGACAGAAATGACATGGCTGGAACCTGCAGGCCTTTATCACCTGGGTCATCAAGCTTTTTCTGCAATAGGCCCCACATTGTTTCTGAAACACGACTGAACTGGGTCCCAGTAATCATGAGCACCTTGTCTTTGCCCTCAAGCTTCCGAAAGATAGCAACCCCTTGATCGGGCTTTGCTTGATCATCTTCCGCTATTAGATCAATTTTCACCTTTTTGCCGCCAATCTTGATACCGCCGGCTTTGTTGATTTCGTCAACGGCAATTAATTTACCTATGTAACTAGGCTGCCCGTAGACAGCGCCACCCCCAGTAAGTGGCTCGGTGCTACCGATCTTGACGGTGCCATCGTTCTGAAATGCTCCAACGGGCGCTGCTAGTAATGTGGCAAGCCCGGCCGTTAGTAGTAAGGTTTTAAAATATTTCATCTGTCTTTCCTCCCCTTTTTAAAAATCAGATTAGTCCAAATTGAGCTGCTCGTTTCATCATGCCTCCCCAAGGTAGGCATCAAGCAGGCTTTTGTTGGTCAGGAGGCTCTTAGCATCCTCCTCTACAACAACTTCTCCTACGCGCATAACATACGCGTAATCTGCAATCGCTAGAGCACCGTACGCATTTTGCTCAACCAATAGAATTGTTGTCCCCTCATCGCGTAATTCTGAGACCGTCTTAAACATCTCATCAACTAGTTTGGGCGCTAGACCAAGGGATGGCTCATCAAGCATCAGCACCTTAGGGCGGGCCATCATTGCGCGCCCAACTGCTAGCATTTGACGCTCTCCCCCGCTTAATGTTCTTGCCTTTTGAGAGTGGCGTTCACTCAGGATAGGGAAACGTGTCTCAATGTTGTTGAGGTCTGTTAAAACATCGCTGCGGTCCTGGCGATAGAAAGCTCCAGCAAGTAGGTTCTCGCGCACAGTCATGTCCTCAAGTAACATACGGCCCTCGGGTACGTGTATGACCCCCAAGCCAGTAATTTCATGGGGTTCGTGCTCTGAAATTTCAGCGCCGTCGAAAAGAACAGACCCCTCACTCGGGCGTAATAGGCCAGATATGGTGCGCAGTGTCGTAGATTTTCCGGCACCATTGGCACCTATTAGAGTAACAATTTTCCCTTGATTAACCTGCAGTGAGATGCCTTTCACAGCCTTGACTTCGCCGTAATGAACCTGAATATCGCAAAGCTCAAGCATGCTCTTCACCCGCACTACCGAGATAAGCTTCAACCACCCGTGGGTCTTTACGAATATCAGCCGGAGGTCCCAATGCTAATAATTTACCAAAATTTAAAACAACAACATTGTCAGAAAGCCCAAGTGCTACATTCATATCATGTTCGATAAGGATGGTGGTTAATCCTTTAGCGGAAAGTCGCCGCAGATCATCCATCAATTGCTGGGTTTCCACGGGCGATAGCCCTGACGCTGGTTCGTCAAGTAAAAGCAGGTCCGGTTTTGTGGCTAGTGCCCGACAAATCTCAAGACGTCGCATATCCCCAAAGGAGAGTTCACTCGCAAGAAAATCGCGTCGCGTTGAAAGATGGAAGTCTTCTAAAAGGCTCTCAACTTCGTCCCGCATAGCCTTTTCATCACGGTTACGACGCCAGAATGGGGGTACATGGTACTGAGCCTTAAAGTTCTGACCAAGCCACACGTTCTCCCAAACCGTCATTTGGCGGAATAGCCGTATTCCCTGGAATGTGCGCGAAATTCCCATACGACAAATCTCGGAGGCAGACACATTTGTGATGTTGTCGTCACGAAAGTAGGCCGTGCCCGCAGACGCTCGGGTAAACCCTGTGATCAAATTGAAAAGAGTTGTCTTGCCGGCACCGTTGGGACCGATAATACCTAAGGTCTCTCCAACCTCACATGAAAAATGGATGTCATCAAGTGCTTGTAATCCGCCAAAATTCTTAGACAAGCCGTGAATCTGCAACAAATTAGAAGAAGTCATGAGATCTTTACACCATCTGCGTTCAAGGCAGCAATTTTTTTGTCAGAAATTCCATCTCTCCAGGCGGCTTCTAACCCAGGGGCGGGGAGAACACGACCGTACTCAATCATTTGTTCAGCTTCAATGTCTTGGATATACATCCAGATGTCTTCCTTACCAATTGAACAGATTTCAGCTGCGCGTTCCACAATCCTGGCCATCAATTCGGTTTTTACTTTTTCACTGCGTCCAGAGCGAATTAAGCCATGTATAAAAATGTGTGGATTGGAATTCTGTTGCCCGCCGAGAAAATGATCGCCTAATTCCTGGGACTTAAAAAATACCTGGGCGAAAAAACCTGGGGCACCAGTGTTTGTATGGTGTGCCTCAGTAATTAATTCTGCAATTGCATTCTTTTGCAATTGTGAAAGAGAAATCCCGACTGAAGTTACGGTATAAGTTGGCATAAATCGCTACCCCACCCAAGATGGAAACGCGGCTTTAAAAATACGCTCATTATTCAACGTCTACTCGTTTTTATGGTTCCGTCAAAGTAACACGCAGAGACCACGCTAGCTGAAATCCGTTGCATCTGCAACAATTAAAGTTGCTACTACAACTAAAAAAGTTAGCAGCGTAATTATTCGCTTTGTGATTTTGCTTCTATGACTTATATACTTAATTAGGCAATCTTATCTGATAGCCTTTCAAATCCAATAGGCTTGTGCGAATTGTTTTGGGAGAAGTTAATAGATGTATACCGATTGTTATTGCACACAATTTCGGCGTTCAGCGCGCGCCTTGACAGTAATCTATGATGCAGCGCTTCGAAAGGAAAAGATACGTATTACCCAGTTTTCGTTATTAAGGGCTCTCAACAGGTTGGGGGCAGCGACTTTGCAAGAGCTTGCTGAAGAAGTAGTTCTTGATAAAACTACTATTTCGCGAAACGTCAAGTTGCTAGCAACAACAGGGTGGGTAGAATTTGAAAGCACCGGTGATTTGAGAAAAAAATTGGTCAAGCTAAGTCCCCAAGGCACGAAAAAACTAGCAAGCGCCTCCGTAAGCTGGCAGAAAGCTCAGAAAAAAATATTGGAGTCAGCACTTGAGATCTTTTCGGTGTCAGGTAGCGATCCATTGATTGATACTCTCGAAAAACTTCAACAATTGTCTTCTGCAGCCAAAACTAATGGGTATATGGATAATTAGATAACGACACCGATTCAAATACAAAACTAGACAAGAGAACACCTGACTTTATTAACCCTTCATTTTCATATTTCAGAAAGAACAAGCAGGAATGCAGGTGACGCCTTTATCCTTAATACCAAGACGCCCCTTAAAGAAGGATGGCAGCAGATTATGAACGAAGGTGGTAAAAAGGACGGGATATATCTTACGACAACAGACAGATCAATCAACGATTCTAAAATCGCTGACCTCAGAGCCGCCACTACAACCCTGATTATGCCTCAAAAAACACCATGCACAGAGAGGCTGAATTGGATTCAGAGGGCGTATATTGCAAGAAAACGGGCATTATATCATTCCGTTGTTTTTACTTGATGAAACCATTGGCACCAAGAGGGTAGCTTGGATAAAGGGTAAATGATGGCCATCGCGGTAAATATTTCCGCGAACACAATCCTGATCGCGACGAAGAATTGGACAAGCATATGAAAGAAAAAGGGCGGTTTTATTCTGTTTCTCTTTGAACGGGTTTTAGTAGCGTCTAACCGGAACAATTAGTATTTAGAATCCCAAATACAGTTCTTCGATCAATATCTTGGGAATTCACATTAACTTACGAACACTGCCTTTATTAAGTTAGCTCGCGGCGGTAAATGCGGCAATTTCTGCGAAAAATAAAAAAGCTGCCCCAGATGGAGCGCCCAAAATAATTATAACTTTTTGATATTGCAGCATAATGCGTTGGTTGCGGGGATAGGATTTGAATGTTGTCGCCCCTATATAACTTATTCACAGTTAGTGTAGAAAAGCGCTAAAAACAAGGGTTTTTCTACCCTAGTTTCTACCCAGTATACCAACTAGTTTAACTCTGTATCATTGAGTTTGTTGTCTATTTTTCCAACTACCTGCCCTCCACTCTGCCCAATCTTCACATCCTGCTCATTTCATGCCATATTAATACGATGAAACAGATTTGCAGAATGTTAGGTTTGATTGGCAGTACTTCCTGCCTAATATTGTTGATATATTGGTTAGGGGAAGAGGGAGTCCCAAATAGTTCGTTTAAATGGTGGGCCGTAATCTCTTTGGCACTTGCCGCTTTTCATCTTTATACTGTGCCGCTTAGCCAAGATAGCGACAGTTTAGTTGGGTTATGGATTGAGGAAAAAAAGGATAAGTTGAGAAAACAAATTGATGAGCTGCGACGCTAATGCACCGATTAGCGGTGTGATCACAGAAGTATTATAGGTATTCTACCCGATCAGTGTCTCAAATTCTGCTCTAATGCCGCAATCCGATCAAGTGTCGGTTGGCGTACCCTGCGTTTAGTCTCAGAAAAGGCTTTGGAATTGATTGTAGCAAGATCATTAGAGATTTTGATGATCGTAGAATCAAAATCTAATGTATTTGTGACATGATCGAGGTAGCCAGCAAGGACCGCATCTTCGGGCGAAAAAAATTCAGCATTGATGGTTGCAAGTTGAAAGAACCTAGGATCAAGTCGATCACGCGCAAGCTCTAGGCCCGTTATAGGCAATGTTAGGCCGATGCTAGTTTCGTTTAAACCAATTCGGAAATTACCAGAAAGTCCAATGCGAGCGTCGCCGGTTAAAATTAGCAATGCTCCCATAGCGACCGCGTGGCCTGTAACCGCAAAAATAATTGGTTTTGACGACATATAAATTCGTTTTAACAATGCCATACCAGCCTCGTGCATCTGGGTTTTTTGCTCGTAATCGTCTCCCTGAATAATAGTGAGATCGAATCCACCGCAAAAAACTCCGTCTCGTCCTCGGATTACTATTGCCTGCGCCTCTTTGGCTGCGCGATTAAGTCCAGTATCAAGAGCCGCACTCATAACGGGTGAAATAGCATTTACCTTTCCATCATCCATGGTAAGCGTAGCAACCTTGCCAATTAGTGAATAAGATACAACATCAGTCATAATTTTCCCTTTTGTGCTCTTCTTGACAAAAAGTGGTCGGGGGGACAGGATTCGAACCTGCGACCGCACGGCCCCCAGCCGTGAACTCTACCAGACTGAGCTACCCCCCGTACTTCAATTAGGCTTGTACGCCAACAAGCACCAGAGTTAAAAACATTGTTACCATAACTAGAAAAACTGTTCGTCCTTCAATTAAGACTTGATAGATCACGACGTAAGACACGGAGGTCTGAAAGAATATCTTCAAGATTATTTACTAACCTGTCGTGGCTTGATTCCCCCTTTGAAGACAGAGCCTTTTCTTTATCTTTTGTACTCGATCCTTTTTTCTTGATCGAGTTCGTCCCTAATACCTTCTGGGCTCCTTTTATAGTGAAGCCGTCATCGTACAAAAGCCCTTTGATACGCCTTAACCATTCTAAATCTTCCGGCCTATAATAACGCCGACCTCCCCCCCGTTTAACGGGCCGAATTTGGAGAAATTTTGTCTCCCAAAACCGAAGAACGTGTTGGGGCAGATCCAAATCTTTAGAGACCTCACTGATTGTGCGAAATGCTAAATCCGATTTAACCACATTCATAATTCCACAAATTGCAATCAAAAATCAATCTGCTTTGATCTCTATATTATTTGTTAATTCTATTTTTTAGAACGTGTGACGGCCTAAACACTAGAACTTTCCTAGGCAAAATTGGTACTTCTTCACCAGTTTTAGGGTTGCGTCCTAAACGTTCACCCTTTTGCCTAACAAGAAAGCTCCCAAATGAGGCTATCTTGACTGACTGCCCTGAAACAAGTGCCCCAGAAATATGTTCAATCACCGATTCAACCAGTTCTGCAGATTCTATCCGAGACAATCCTACTTCTAAGTATACACTCTCACCCAACTGTGCCCGAGTTACAGTCTTTCCCGCCATTTTCCCCTCTCACAAAAAACTCCTTAAAAAAGGTAACCTCCATATTAACATCCGTCAATCTCAAAGGTGCATGTTTCAACAGGGCAATAACACTACCAACGAACCAGGCTTGCTCCCCAGGTCAATCCCCCACCCATCGCTTCAAGAAGCAACAAATCACCACGCTTTATCCGACCATCCTTAACTGCTATATCGAGTGCAAGTGGAATTGAAGCAGCCGAGGTATTAGCATGCTGGTCAACGGTTAGGATCACTTTACTATCAGGTATTCCAAGTTTCTTTCCGGTACCATCAATAATACGCTTGTTAGCTTGATGTGGCACCAACCAGTCTATGTCGTCCCGCAATAAGCTATTAGCATCTAGAGCTTCATCAACTACAGAGGCTAGATTCACCACGGCATGACGGAATACTTCCCTGCCATTCATACGAACATAGCCAACCGATTGGGTTGAAGAGGGTCCACCATCAACATACAAAAGATCTGTATATTTGCCGTCTGAGTGTAGATGGGTAGACAGTATGCCTCGACCAACATTATGCCCTGAGAACACCTCATTTGCATTATTTTCGTCACCGTTTCCTGCCTGAACAACCACGGCACCTGCACCGTCACCAAATAATACACACGTAGATCGGTCCTCCCAATCAAGAATTCGGGAAAAAGTCTCGGCACCGATCACCAACACTGTTTCCATCTGCCCTGTTCGCACAAAATTATCTGCTACTGACAGTGCAAAAATGAACCCAGAGCACACCGCTTGTACGTCGAATGCGGCACCATTCACCATACCAATTTTACTTTGTACTTTTGTTCCAGTTGCTGGAAAAGTATTGTCTGGGGTTGTCGTAGCTAAAATCAATAGATCTACACTTGCAGCATCTACACCGGCATTCTCAAGTGCTCTTTCGCCAGCTTTCAGAGCCAGATCAGAAGTTAATTCGCCTTCAGCTGCCACATGCCGCTGTTTGATACCCGTTCTAGATGTAATCCATTCATCAGTTGTATTGATCGTTGCAGCTAGTTCTTCATTAGTTACAACGCGTTCCGGCAAATAAGATCCGCAGCCTATAATATTTGATCGTTTCATGTCAGCAATTCATTTGGCTCTTCAAGCGCTTTTACTAATTGGGCACAATCAGATCTGATACTATCGTTAAATGAATTAGTTATCAGATCATGAGCTACTTGGATAGCATTTGCAAACCCCAAAGAATCCGTGCCCCCGTGACTCTTGACACAAATGCCGTTTAACCCAACAAACATTGCACCGTTGTATACTCTTGGATCCATCCGCATTTTGAACACCTCAAGCGCCGGTTTAGCTACTAAATAGCCTAGTTTACCTCTTACAGTAGCACTAAAGGTTTCTTTTAATAGGGAACCAAATAATTTTGCAGTTCCTTCTATTGTCTTCAATGTAATATTTCCGGTGAAACCATCCGTGACAATAACGTCAACTGTACCTTTACCTATATCATGGCCCTCAACAAATCCATGAAACTGGATTGGTAAATTTGCTGTTTGTAAAACAATAGCTGCTTCACGAACAAATTGATTGCCCTTGGCTTCTTCTGCACCAACGTTAAGAATTCCTATAGTTGGCTTTTTTATGTTTAGCATATTCCGAGCAAAAACCTCACCCATTACCGCAAACTGGACTAAGTTGTCTGCATCACACGCCAAGTTGGCTCCAAGATCCAACATAACAACCTCACCACGGATTGTGGGAAAATAAGATGCAATTGCTGGACGATCAATCCCTGGTAGAGTCTTTAGCACAAATTTCGCCATTGCCATCAAAGCACCGGTATTTCCAGCAGAAACAATGCCAGCAGCCTTCCCATCACCTACCGCATCAATAGCAAGGCGCATACTAGAATTTCGCCCATTCCTAAGGGCCACCCCTGGTTTTTCATCGTTGGATACGTAATCTGCAGTATGGCTTAATGTTACTACATCAGAAATACCTGCTTTTGATACTAAATAGTCTAGTTGTGCAATATCCCCAAACAATAGAAAACGGGTATCAGTCAGTTGCTTCCGAACAGCCGCAATGCCATCAATAACCATTTCTGGCGCATTGTCTCCACCCATCGCATCAATGGAAAGTGTAACGTTTCCAGGCAACTGCGTGTCCTTGCTTCAGTTATACAAAACCAACTAATGAAGCTAATCATAAAACAGGAATTTTGGCCAACAAAAGGTCCTTAGGTCAAGTAACTTCTACTATATCAACGACTTCACGCCCATCATAATAACCGCATGAAGGACAAACATGGTGAGGTCGAAGCAGCTCACCACAGTTAGCACATTCCGCTAGATTGGATATCATAACCCTGTCATGAGAACGGCGGTTATTACGTCGTGATTTTGAAACCTTCTTTTTTGGAACAGCCATTTCCTTACTTCACCTAACAAAACTTACCCTGAATTTAATATTTTGGGGGGGATTAAATAAACGAAATTAACCTGAGGAGCAAGTAAATCAATAAAAAACTTTCCTAATTTAACTAGAACCTCTGCATCGCACTAAGGCATCCTCCAAGGTACGGATTTTATTTACTCCCCGTTCATTTCTGTAAATAGATCGGTACCAAGCTTATATCCTATTGACCTATTTAAGCTTTGCGTTACCAATTTATATCCTTGATTAATCTTGAACCAACAATACAACTCCTATACAACCAAGACGTAAGTGGCTAGCAAAAAATCTAAGAGCGCTAACACGGTAACTTTTATATGATAACAATTTTTGAGCTTTAATAGAACAATAATAGGTTAAATAAATAATCTAACTAGGTGTAACTGGCTAAAACAAAAAAATAACATGCAAAAATATAGATTTACTGATATCTCTCTTAATGGATAAAATAGTCAATCTTGATTGTGACAGCAAATTAAATGATAGTTACTAGCAGAATTAAGCTTACCAGTAGAACTAAGCGTGCAGTAGGAATTTTGCTTTTTACCAGTCTTGTTCTTGTTGCCACTAACTGCACACTTAGTCCCCGAATATCTTCCCGGGGAAATTCTCTTGATCCTAACCGAGTAGAACAGATTAAAGTTGGTGTGAGTAATCGCGAACAAGTTATCCAGGTTCTGGGGTCACCTTCGTCACGCGCCCTTTTCGGAAAAGAAAGTTGGTATTACGTTGCAGAACGCCAAGAAGTATTAGCGTTTTTTGCTCCAGAAGTAAAAGACCGGAACGTAATTATAATTCAGTTTGATAACACGGGAACTGTAGAAGCAATCGACAAATTTGGCCTAGAAAAAGCTGCTAATATTATTCCTGTAAACAGAAAAACACCCACGGTCGGAAAAGAAATGACCGTGATTGACCAGATTGTTGGCAATTTTAACAGATTCCGTAACAAATCTGCCGAAAAGGCTAAAAAATAAGCTAGAATTGCTTGCTTGATACTCAGAAAAGTGCAGGCGACTTACCAACTGGCCTGAATGGCTAATTTAACTCCCCACTTCTCTTAAGATTTTGCTATAATTGCCAATAAAAGTAACGCGACAATATTAATTATCTTGATCATTGGGTTAATCGCTGGTCCAGCTGTATCCTTATATGGATCACCAACGGTATCGCCAGTCACAGCAGCATGGTGAGCATCAGAACCCTTGCCCCCATAATTCCCATCCTCTATAAGTTTTTTAGCATTGTCCCAGGCTCCACCACCTGACGTCATTGAAAGTGCAACAAAGATTCCTGTTACAATGGTGCCAAGCAACATCGCGCCCAAAGCAGAAAATGCAGCTGACGGCCCAGCTATTGCGCTCACTATCCAATACATTAAAATCGGTGCAAGCACTGGAAGCATAGAAGGTACTATCATCTCTTTAATTGCAGCGCGTGTAAGCAAGTCTACACATTTACCATACTCAGGTTTAGCCGAGCCATCCATAATCCCTGCAATTTCTTTGAATTGCCGACGCACCTCTACAACAATCGCACCTCCGGCTCTCCCTACAGCCATCATTCCTAATGCTCCGAACAAATATGGTAGTAAACCACCTATAAACAAACCAATAACAACATAGGGGTCTTGCAATTGAAAACTTACGTCTACAGATGGAAAATAGTGTTTCAGATCTTCGGTATAAGCAGCAAATAAAACGAGCGCAGCAAGACCTGCCGAACCTATTGCATATCCTTTTGTAACAGCTTTTGTAGTATTACCGACTGCATCAAGCGCATCTGTAACTTTTCTAACATTTTCCGGAAGGTCTGCCATTTCAGCTATTCCTCCCGCATTATCGGTAACCGGACCAAAAGCATCTAAAGCTACCACCATTCCTGCTAAGGCCAACATAGTTGTTGCCGCCATTCCAATTCCAAATAACCCTGCATTTAAATAAGAAATAACTATACCGCCACAAATGACAATTACTGGTAATGCTGTGGCCTCCATTGATACGGCCAACCCTTGAATAACGTTAGTAGCGTGGCCCGTTTTTGATGCTTCAGCAACGCTTTTTACTGGGCGATATCCTGTGCCAGTGTAATATTCTGTAATCCAAACAATAAAACCGGTCACTCCAAGACCGACGAGCGAACAAATAAATAGCTGAGCACCGCTAATCGTTTTTTCCTCCATTACAAAAACAGTATTCCATCCAATAACTTTAAATATAACCCCGGCAATGAAAATCGCTGAAAAAACTGCGGATGCAATCAGCCCCTTATACAAGGCACCCATAATATCTTTGCTCTCACCAAGTTTTACGAACCAAGTAGCTAATACAGATGCAACGATACAAGATGCTCCTACCAACAGAGGAATAAACATCATTATTTCTCTTTGAGCACCAGAAAAAAAGATCGCACCCAATAGCATGGTCGCTACAATTGTTACGGCATAAGTCTCAAAGAGATCAGCCGCCATTCCTGCACAATCACCAACATTATCACCAACATTGTCTGCTATCACCCCTGCGTTTCGTGGATCATCCTCAGGTATACCAGCTTCAATTTTCCCCACCAAATCCGAACCAACATCTGCACCTTTTGTAAATATCCCTCCACCTAATCGGGCAAAGATTGAAATTAATGATGCACCAAAACTCAGTGCAACTAATGCTTCAAGTATAGTACGCAAGGATTCCGGGTTTTCAGTTCCCAGGGTGTTGCGGAGCACGAGGTAGTATAAAGAAACACCAAGTAAAGCAAGCCCAACTACTAACATTCCTGTTACAGCGCCCGACTTAAAAGCTATGTCCAAGCCACCGCTGACGCCTTCAACTCGAGCTGCTTCAGCTGTACGAACATTTGCCCTAACTGACACGTTCATGCCTATGTATCCTGCGACACCTGATAGCACCGCACCGATAAAATACCCTATTGCAACTGTATGCCCCAACTTATAGCCCAACAAAAGACCAACGATAACACCAACAACGGAAATTGCCGTATATTGGCGGTTAAGATAGGCTCGTGCACCCTCTTGAATAGCACCTGCAATTTCTTGCATTCGTTCATCGCCCGCAGGTGCCGAAAGAACAGCACGAACGGCATATGCGCCATATACTAGAGCCAAAACTCCACTCGCTATAACCAAATAAAAAAGATTGTCCATGAAAATAGCTCCTTCGATTACAAGCTCCGGCGTTGGCCGATATGCTATTTATTAATTTTATTTAAATTTTCAGTCAGACAACACTGATAAACTATAAATGACAGATTCAGTAGCTTGAAGCAACAAGCATCCACCTAATTTTTTATTTTCTAGGTGCTTCATCCGAAATTGATTTAATTATTACGTCTTCAATAACTTTTGTCCTTGTTACTTGCTTGCTAAGCATAACTAAGCGCTCTCTTAGCGTCTTTTGGTCTAGACGATTTATTGCATTTAACATGCGCGGTATAAAAGCGTGCAAGTCACTCAAATAGGTGTGTGTCAACTTTGGTTTTAACCGAGTAACTATACCTAAATTATCAGCGCCACGGGTCTTCAGCCTCAATTCCATCTTAATAACTGAGATGACCTTATCATCCTGAACTAAATGTACTGTTATGGGATCCAGGTCAAGCATTTGGATTTTCCCTTTAGCCTTTTTTGTGGCTTGCTCGTTACCTGAGCTAGGTTCACTAAACGGACCTATATTAAACCACTTCAGAATCCCAACCGAAGCTCCAGCAATCATCAAAAATATTGCAAATATTATTATTATCTTTTTCATCAACGCCTTATTTTTTTATTTGTCTCCGTAAACATGTCTATACCCATCTACCTCTAGCCTTATTTTGCTACCATCGGCATCTCTAAGATTAACACCACCAATGCCTTCCGTTGCATATCCAATTTCAGTTACAGGGACATCTAAACTTCCCCATATTTTTTTAAACTCCACCATATCATCTTGTGAGATTGTAAAGGCTAATTCATAGTCGTCTCCCCCTGAAAAGATATAATTTTTCAAATCTGGAGAGATAGAAAATATGTTTCTTGCTGCCATTGAAACAGGTATCTTACTATATTCGACTTCAAACGACACATGCGAAGCTCTTGCAATATGCGATAAATCTTGAATTAATCCATCAGAAATATCTATTGCGGAACTCGCAACCCCACGCAAAGCTTTCCCAAGAATCAATCTTGGCAAGGGGTTCTGGAATCGATTGACTAAAGTTTGAATATCCTGATCAGCAGCTTGTGCAAGTTTCCCTTTAATAGCTAATAGCCCAAGTGCACTGTCCCCAATGGTACCAGATACAAAAAGCCGATCCCCTGGTTTTGTCCCCCGTCTAGTAAGAGCGAAGCCTGACGGAACGGTCCCAAATGCTGTCACTGTATGGGACATTGGACCCTTTGTAGCTACCGTATCACCGCCAATCAGGTTAATTTGATTTTCGCTTGATATATTACCAACGCTTAACGAAAAAGAATTAATCCAATCCTCAGAAATAGTGTTCGGCCATGCAGAAGCTAATACGAAAGCTAATGGGCTTGCTCCCATCGCTGCAAGGTCAGAAAGGTTACAACCCATAACCCGCGAGGCCGTAGTTTCCGGAGTTGCTAATTCGGGAAAATGAACACCCGCTACCAAAATGTCTGTGGTAACAACAATATCATGGCCTACTATTGGCTTTATTAGTGCAGCATCATCCGTTAAGCCAAGTGCACCCGGACAATCTCTTGCTAAGGGCGCAAAGTATCGACTTATTATATCAAATTCATTAAATTTTTTAATCATTGATCTCCACGAAAGTACCGTATGGTCCACACGGGAAAATAAGAACTACAATGCTTTTATTAATGCGAAATCGTGCCAGAAAATATTTGTTTTTCAGAAAAAGCAATAGCAGATATTTGTATAAATGAAATTTCGAGAGAAATTAGAAAATTTTAAATTTTCTCAAGGCCATTCTTGACATAAAATTTGGAGTTAGTCCGGGAAATTTAATTATTAAATTAATTTAAAGTATTTCCGGAGTTCAATAAGTCGAAGACAAGCCTTTGCTGCGTCACCTCCTTTATTTTTCTTTGCTGGGGAGGCCCTCTCGACTGCTTGTTCAAGATTTTCACAAGTAAGTATCCCAAACCCAACCGCAACCCCAAAGTCAGTGCTGATGTTCATGATAGCTCGGCTCGTTTCGCGACATATGTATTCATAATGATCTGTTTCTCCCCGAATCACACAACCACTTGCAATATATCCAGCATATTGATTAACAATGGCAGGGTGTGGATTTTTTATTGTCATCAAAATAGCAGCAGGAACTTCGAATGCTCCTGGAACTGGTATACGTTCATAATCAAAACCAGCTTTTTGTATTTCATTAATCATTCCGACCGCCATTGAATCCGCAATTTCCCTATAAAACCGCCCTTCAACAATCAATATCTTTTTATTCTGTGACATCTAATCCCTATTACTCACAAATTAATTGCCCGTTGACCAACAATCTTAATCCCATAGCCTTCAAGGCCAATTACTGTATGTTTTGTATT
>MDTE01057984.1_pt1 | contig 14766 bp, 14 predicted proteins | sample 811231 | NCBI WGS metagenome assembly MDTE01 (sample SAMN05326651, study PRJNA326480) | marine metagenome | isolation source: seawater | place: Indian Ocean: Red Sea | collected 2010 | reverse complement strand
CCAAAAACTGGATTATACCATCTTTTTTTAAATCAGTTAAAAATGAAATAACCTTTTGGCAACTACCGTTATCAAAGACCATTAAATCAAATTCTTCATCTGTATTTCTCTTTAAGGTATCAAAAAAAACCTTTAAAACATTTAAGCTGTCTTCCCAATATCCTTCTAAGGATGGTATGTAAACAATGGTCGTAACCGTAATATTCTTAAACTTAACCTGTTGCTCCAATATCTTTTTTTGCTTTAGTGGATGCCTTCCTACTCTTGGCATCAATTAATTCCTTTCATATAAAAAGCGATATGTCCATAGGTGAATTTTTTTGATAACTCTTCGTAGCCTTGTACTATTTAAAATGAATCCTTTTTTTCCTTTTTTTATCTGGCTTTCTACACTTGAAGTGGTAATGATTTTCAAATCACTTTTATTATACCATGGTAGTTCAATTGATATATTTGGAATTTTATTTCCCATGTGATGCACAAGGTACTTTTTTGTTGAAAGTTTCCAAAACCCTTTATCATTGGTCAATATTTGAAAAGTTGGTGGATGAATCTGGCTGCCTCTGGTATGTTTGTCCTCACTATTTCTTAGTTTATTCGATAATTCTTCCCACTCACTCATTATTGATTCTATCACATTTTTAGTAGTAATGAATTGGAAATCGACGGCAGAAATGTATGCACTTACTCCTTCATGACTAATTAAAAAATCTTCACGCTCCTTTAATCGATTTTTTTTATAAATATTTGGATCCATTCCAACAGATAGGGCATGCGAATCAACATAATAATTTTCAATTAGATCATCACCTATTTTTTTTTCAATATGACCATCTTTTAAAACATCATTGTATGTTGAAGAATACATTGGAGACCTATTATTCTTTGCTATTGGACATGCTGTTAACATTCCTGTTTTTGGAAATTTTTCAAGTACTTTTAATGACTCATCCAACCAATTAGGAAGAAAAAGAACATCTGAGTCAAAAAAACAGATTATATCGCCAGGAGCTTCGCGTAATAAGAAAGGCATTGCAAAAGTTTTTCTTTGATTTGTTTTAGAGAAATACAGATATTGGATATTGTCTTTTTTAAATTCTTCAGTTAGATAATCATTTACTTTGTTGCAACTTCCATTGTCAAAAACCATAAAATCGAATTCTTGATTAGTGTGTTTAAATAAGCTTTCAAAACTCAGTTTTAAGACTTTTAAACTGTCCTTCCAAAACCCGATTAGTTCAGGAATATGAACTATTGTTGTGATTGTAATTTTTTTTGCATCAGGCATTTTTACAACCTTTGAAGTTTTCATAGGGTGGAAACCAAATCTTGACATAGGTATTTATTTATAGATATTTTTGAATAAAATTTTTAAATATTGGCAAATTATTCTCAAAGTTGTAATGTTTATTATAAAGTTTAAATCCGTTATGAGATATCTGCTCTAGTTTTATTTTACCATTCACAATTTGATCTAAATAAATTGCCATTTCTTCCAAGGTTTTGGGAAGAATTATATTATTCATATGCTTTAGTCCTGGCAACCCTTTTGCAGTTTCCTTAAGACAAATAACTGGCACTTTCATATAAAGAGATTCTATTATTTTTGTTCTAATACCTATTTCAAATTCGGAAGCAATGATTTGTAAGTCAGTTTGTTCCCAAATATTAGTTAGGTCATCAACAAATCCAAGGATCTCAATATTTTTGTATTTATTTACTTTTTTAATTATTTGTGTAGATCTGGTATTGTTTGAAATACTTCCAGCCACTAAAAGTTGAATTTTAAGGAAGTTACTTTTTTCGATTTTAGGAAAAACTTCGCACAATAAATTTAACATCGATTGAAAAGGAAGTATTGAATCAAGACTACCAAGATGAAGTATTTTAAATTTTTCACTTTTCCCCTTTCGAATAAAGTTTTTAGGGATATGAGATTGGGAATTTTTAATAGACCAAGGAAAGAAAATTACCTTCTTGGGCGATATTTTCTTGTAATAGTTGTTTTCATAAGATGATAATGTAATTACCAAATTAATGTTTTTAATTATAAATCGCTCTGTAATCCTGGTTAAAATATATCTAAGAATTAAAATAATCCTTTCAATGAAACCTTTTGTTTTATGACCAAGTTTACTCTTTATTAAGATTCTTTTTGAAACATTATCATGGTTACTCCAAACAAACTTACCATTAAGTCCTGCAGATGCAGACGCATTTTGCATATATTCAAAATGATGTATTGCGTTTGGAAAATTCTTTAAGTTTTCAGTTAGAATTTTTTTCACAACATGTCGATTTTTAAATTGGTAATTCAGAATCCAATTAAGAATATTTTTTTTTTCATTTATTAATTTAATATCACTATTTCCATCACCTATCTTTAAATGATTCAATTTTGTTATTTTAAAATTGTTATCCCCGATATCTTTATATATTCTCTTTTTTGGATAGTTGCTATTACCTAACAGTATTAGCTCAACAATAAATTCCATCATCAGATATGCTTTGATATTGTAAAATACTCTAATCCTTGCACCAGAACCTGTTGATGAGGGAATTACATGACTATAGACGAATACGTTTTTTTTTCTCCCCATTATTTCAAATTACCCATTTTATCAATACCGATCTCTCGAAATGCTGATCTCCAATATAAATGGTCTTCAAATGGTGCAGAATTACTTTTAACCAGAACATTTTTTGCAAATGAACAGACACTATTTATATTTTTACTTTCAATAAATTCACCTACTTTTTGAACAATGTATTTATAATCTGTAATTAAGTTTTCTAATGGTACCTTAACATAGTTCTCATTAAAGAGCATTTTGCCCTCTTCTTGAATTTTCTTATTAAAATTATGCCATATATATAATAGTTTGTAATAGCCTGGTTTTTTCCATAGGGAGTAATTATTAACCTTAACGAAATCGTTTGCAATATTCTCCATACTCCACCAATTAAAACCACGATCCTTCTTAAAAAACAACTTTGAATTTTTTAAAATTTTGTGGTTCTTATTTGAGCAAGTTAAATGGGCTGAGACCCAAGATCTTGGTTCTCTAATTACATGTAAGAAAAGAGCGTTTTTAGCTATATTGTAAAGCTGTGGGGTAAGAAAAGTGGCCCTAGTAAATTTGAGAAGAGGAACTTGATTTGATCCATGAATTATTGATCTGAGGAATGAAGTTTCTATATCATCAAGTTTTTTATTTTCTATTTCCAAAATATGATTTTTAGGAGCACCTCTGTTTAAATAATCAATTGAAATATTATCATGTTTTTTCAAAAAGGACTCTTTAGCAACACGAGTATTTTTATTAACGTCAATTTTTTTTAAACCACTTCCTCCCCCAACTGAAGCATGATTATTTCCAAATGGCTCATAAAAGAGTTTTATTTCTTTAAACTCGGTTAAAATATCACTGAGTATTGTGGTTCCCGATCTTCTAAGGCCACTTATAAATATTACTTTTCCCATAAAAATCTTTTTACTCGGATAGAAATACCCATCCCATTTCTCTGTAGGTTTTAACTATTTTATCTCTAATAATCTTGTGGGAATCTCTTTTATATGTTGCATTAGAGTCAGTACCAACCTTCCAGGATAATTTTGGATTTGAACTCCAAAATTCAGGCTGCTCAAATATATGTGGTAAAACAACTAATTTGACCCCAATATTGAATAATTGATAGCTTAAAAATAAGTCTTCTCCGTTCTCAAAAGATATGGGGCTTTGATTAAAGCATTTTCGAAAAAATTCAGTACGAATAAACCAACTATGACCACCCATGTCAACAAATACAGGATCATAAAATTGCTGTTTCTTTCTTATTGAATGCCATCCAAAATTAGAGGATGGTTCATAACTATTTACTGGTTTTAATAGTTGACCATAAGAAATGATTGCTGACCTAGGGTTCTTATTCAAGTAATTGATGCAAGATTCAAAGTATCTTTCTCCTGGAAAGATATCATCATCGCAAATGAAAACAAATTCGGTTTGAGCATTGAGAGCATAAAACAATCTTCCAAAATGAAATAGATTCTGATTTGTATGAAAATTTGAAGGGTATTTCTTCAAAGGGAAAATAGGTAATCTGTTACTTAATGTGATGTCTAACCATACATCAGATGGAATTGACTGATTTTCAATATATTCAATCTGCTTTTTGAGGTATTTTTTCCTTTTGAATACATTTAATACAGTTGTTATTCGAATATCCATTTCATGCTCGCATATTTATCTATAATTTTTGAAGGCAATTCATCAAATCTTTTATATTTATTTTCCTTATTTTGATTTACTTTATTTAAGCTTGTCAGATCCCAGTTTATATCGTTTATACCAAGTCTCTTTGCTAAACTTTTTAAATATTCAAAGTCTGTAGTCATTTTATCAAAACTAATTTTTAAAACCCTTTTATCATCATTAAGAAGTTTATGAAAGAATATGTAAAAATAATTAAGCTCTTCCATCAGAATTAATGTTCTATCTATTGATTTTCTGTTGGCTATTGATAAGGTAATATCTCTCGGATTTCGAATGATAATTCCTTTTTTAGCTACCTCTATATCTTTAATCCAAAACCTCATAAATGAATTTACTTCTCCATAATTTTTATTATTCTTAAAAGCATTAATCATTTTCTTTGGAATACTTTCCCCTCCACGATACGCCTGCTCGTCTTGTGCTCCTCTTGGCTCATGTTTTACCTCCCAAGTCATCGAACAGTCAAGTATTTTTGATAAAAATTTTGTTCCACTTCTACCAAAACCTGTGATTAAAAAGTTATTGTTCACTTTTTTTATTTTATTGTAAAATTTGAATCAGAAAATATTTTCTTGAATTTTTCATAAAATGATGACAAATCATTTTCTCGTCTGAATTTTTTAATACCAGTTTTATATGATTGTTTTTTTATTCCTCTTATACTTTTATCAAAATCTGATTTTATTTCATATATGTTTTGAGAACTACAATTAATACCAATTTTGTAATAAGTCAAAAGGTTATTTATACCACTATCGGATGGCGAAATACAAAAAATTGGAACACCAGCTTTCATATATGAATGAGTTTTCAAAGGTAGTGAAGTCATCCTTGTAATTTTCCTTTCCTTTTTAAATGACCAAGTAATGAAGCCCAAATCAATTTTTTGCAATTTGTCATTAAACTCTTTTTCATCTAACCAACCAGTATAGTGTACAATTGAATCGCTATTAATATTTTTTGGTTTATGCCCCATGTGTAAGATTTTAATGAAATTTTTTGAATATTCTTTGTTTATGAGATGACATGCATCAATAAAAAGAGACCAATTTTTAACACAATTTATGCTTCCGATACTTCCAACTAACAATCCATTGTTTAGATTTTTATTTTTAATAGGAAATAATTCTTTCTTTTTATTTCCAAGGAATAAAGTTTCCGTTTTTATACCATATTGACTCTTGTAATAGTTACCCATATAATCTGATATAACCACACATTTTTCTGATACAAGTAGTGTTTTGTGAAAACTTTTTTCAAATAACTTAATTATCCAACCGGGGTATTTTTTTCTTCGTAGACGGTCTACAGGATCATCATGTATTGAAGATATTAATGGGACGTTTAGTAGTTTTGCACAGACTCTTGAAGATAAAATACTATCAAATGCTAAATCTGCATAAATAATTTGTGCATTATTTTTGTATCCAAACCATGCGGCCATTACACCCTTTCGAATTGGCATAAAAAATAAATAGAGTAAATATTTCAATGTTTTATTCAATTTTCGCAAAATAAAATGACCTGATGATTGGTACCGTATTCCCCACGGATTGTACAAAATCTTCCCAGGCTTTAATGAATACCACAAAAAAGATTTATTAAACCTATTTAACAAAATAGACATAAAATACATAGATGCATTACTTGGAAATGATAGTGGCATGCAAGTAATAAATAAAACCATGCCTTTTTTAGGAGTTTGACTACGCAATATCTTGGATATGAAGAATAATTATTTTAAAAGTGATCAATTATTTTTGTTATGTTTATATTTTGGGAAATCATCTAAAAATCAAAAAACCTTTTTATTGATTGTTTGAAATTTTTTTCGTCGAAAAGGTGATTCAAATCCTTAATTGCTTTTATACAATTGTCATATTCTGTATCATAAGAAAAGAGATTTTCAATCATTGAACTTAAGGTTATAATATCTAAATCATTACATACCACGCCACATTTATATTTTTTTATAAAATTTGAAACAGACGAATAACTAGGGCATAAAGCAATTATTGGTTTTCTGGATTGCAAATACGTTGATACTTTTAATGGAAATGAAGTTTTAGTCTCTATAAATTTTTTATTACTAAAACTTTGTAGTACTATAAATGCATCAAAGTCATATAACATACGGTCTAGTTGTTTCTCGTCAACCCATCCTTTATCCTCAAAAAAAGAAAATGTGCTTGATCTGATTGATACTTTTTTGCCTATATGTAGTAATCTTATTTTTAATAGACCATGGGAGTTGATTTTTTTAATTGAACTTAACAGCAAATACCATTCTTTGTTTAGATATTCATATATTGATCCTACTACTCCTAAAAGAATTTCAGATTTCGAATTATTTCTTTTTTTTATTTTTGTTATATCAAAGCTAAAGCTTGGATATAAAATTTGTGCAGAAATGTTATACTTTTTTTTATAATAACTTTGCATACCCTCTCCTATAACACTGCACTTGTCCACGTTTAAAATTATTTTTTTGAATTGATTAAGGTATCTACTTTTTGATAATAAAATATTTTTTTCCCAATAGTAGCCAGATGTTTCGTAATCATCTAAGACACTTAGTAATGTTTTGCTATTGGTAAATTTCATTGCCGCCAACCCTACAGGAACAGAAAGAGATTCAGCAATTATCCAAATCATATCGATTTTTTTTTCTTCACAAAGCTTTTTTATAAGGTAACCATTGTATAAACTGAAAATTTCATAATCGAGCCATTTTTTTATGAATTTTAAACTTGGTCTATTTGGCTTTTTAGATAGAATGCCACTCTTATATGTAATCTTTTTATATATTTGATTCTTTTTGTCGTAGGGACCTTTTGTAGAAAACCAGAAAATATGGTTATTTAATTCATTTAATATATGGTTGATCCATATTCTGTTTGCATTTTTAGCATCAGGAGGCTCAGATGTAATTATTAATATTTTATCGATATTCTTCTTCAAGAGGTATTATTATTTTTCATTATTAATTATACAATCTATTATGGTTGTTTTAATGACTTTCAATAAGATTTTATAGATTGATGATGCGAACCAATATCAAGATAATTATTGTTATTGTTGTTGTTTATCAAAAAAGAGTATCAAGTAAAATTGAGTTAATTAATAGTGCTATGTTCTTTTGGCTTAGTAACTAATTTGATAAAATCTCTTTGTACCATTTAAGATATTCATTAGCAAAATTTTTAAAGTCAAAATTTGTTTTTGCGTATTTGGTAGCATTTATACTAAGATTTTTTCTAATACTCTTGTTATACATTAAATCTTTTAGGATTGTTATAACTTCTGAAAGATCTCCTTTAACTGCAAGGGCGCCCGTGGGGGGAGTACTAGTTGAAAAATATTTGGATTTTTTGTTGTAGGGAATAATTTGTTCAGGAATACCACCAGCTTCAAAAGCTACGGTAGGAACACCGCACGATAAAGCTTCCATGATAGCATTTGGATATGTATCTGCTGTACTTAGATGCAAGAATAGATCTGCAATTCTTAAATAATTCCGGTAAGTAATTTTGTCATCAATATGCCCAATGTAGTTTATAATTAATTTTCCCTTTTTAATCATGTTTCCCTTTTTGCCAATAATTAATAGCACTACCTTATTTTGAAGAGTCCTTTCTTTTTGAAAGATGCCGAGAATGTCACCAAGATAATCCCATTTATACGATTTGCTTCCACTAGCATAAATAATTATTACAATATCTTCTTTTTGAATTTTATGTTTATATCTTAGGTTTTTTTTATTTTTTGGAAAAAATTGATCTAAATCTATACCTGTGGGTATTTTTTTATAATCTATTGCAGCATGCCTAAGAATTGATAATTTTGCTTTTTCTAATAACCAGTTTGATGGTGAGGAAATATATAATTTTGATTTTTTATATATTGTTTCTTTCAAAGCTATATTTTCTTTTGTTTTATCTAATTTTATGGATGGATACAAGTTTAAATCTGGACAATCTCCGCATCCGTTTTGCCATCTGTTACAACTTTTTGAGTGCGCACAATGACCAGTAAATAACCACATATCTGAAAGCCTTAAAACAGTGGGTATATTCTTTGATATCAATGGCAGTTTCCTTAGATCAAAGTATTTTCCATGAAGATTATTTAACTGTACGATATCTGGGGAATCTATAAAACTTGAAAAAGCTGCTTTTATCCCTGGGTAATACATAGGCTCTCTGCCATTTACTTTGCTTCTGTAGTTAGGTAACAATAGATATCTTATCATATGCTTTGTAATAGGAGATAAATTTTTGGAAAAGTATCTTGCACCTTTGATAATGAAATTAATATTCTTTTCATTCGGTATTTGATAAACTTTTGGATTATTAGATTTCTTCTTGCCAACAAATAAATTGCTATTGTGACCAACCTTATTATAATAATCATTTAGACTTGAGCACACTTTTTCAGCGCCCCCACCCTGATCTGAACTATTAAAAATGAAAATATTTATATAATGTTCCTTTTAATTTTTTAAAAAAGCTATTTTTTATTTTTGGATAAAAAAATGAATCTCTAACTATATTATCAGCCATTTTATTTTGAATTATTGAGCTGGGATGTATTAAAGGAAAATTTATAGCGCCATATTTTAAATTTTCTACAATTGGATTCATAACTTTAGTGTGGGTGGCTTCTTTAGAAAAACCAATATTTTTAGATATTGTTATCTTTGGAACTATATTAAATCCATTTTTATTCCACATAGCATAACTCCAAGAGTAACCCCAAGCATTAATTTTTTTTGAGAAAACTTGGTCTAGCAGAACTTTCCTTTTTTCTGCATCACCTCTATTACCAAAAATATTATAAAGAAAATTAGTTTCTCTCTTTTCAGGCCAATCGCTGATATTTAGGTCAAAATGTTTCCACGATCTTTTCCAGGTTGCCCATGCCCAAATATGAGTAAATTTTGAAAAGTAGTAGCTTTCATTTATATCCACATCACTAAAATTATAACTACTAATCATCATCACCCTTTCATCAAATTTATATTTTTCTAATAATTCACCACAAAATCCAAAAAAGGATTTATCAGGAAGGCAATCATCTTCGAGTATTATTCCGTAATCTACATTTTCAAAGAACCAGTCAATAGCAGAGCTAACACCAATTTTACACCCTAAATTTTTTTTTCTTAAAAGTAACTTTAGATCACAATCCCAATCAACCTCATTTATAATTTTTCTGCTTTCTAGACATAGTTTTTTATCTCTTTTATTTTTTATTTGAGGTCCATCAGCTGCTATAAAAAGTTTTTGGGGTTTGATTTTTTTAATCTTATCAAAAACAATTTTTGTTAAAATTGGTCTATTATATATAATAAAGAGAATAGGAGGACAACTTAGCATAGAAAGTATTCAAAAGTAATTTTGTCTAATTTTTTAATAAGAAGGTAAAAAATTTTGAGTGAGCGGATATTCGATAATTTAGATTGATAATAAGTTTGTGTTATCAATAAAGTTGATTTTTGTTTTTTTGAAGTCAAAAATCATGTTTTTCACCATTGCTGCAATCTCACTAACTGAAGTTGAACAAGGAATACATCTATTCCTGAAAGCATACATCCTTGGATCAGGTTCACATGAAAGATTATCTTGAAATATATTCCCAAATCTATCAGATGGATTTAAAACTATGGTACTTCTAGAGTGTGCAGATGGTAACAGCATATTTGATCCGTGGATACCTATGACTACATGACTTTTTGCGTAATTTTCACACCAATCTTTCTCTAGTTGAGTTGAGATATCAATAACACGCATATCTTCAATATCATTTGAAAAGTCATATGAATTTCCTTGACCTATAATTTTAAATTTTACAGTTGGGATTATGTTTTTTATTGCTTCAAATAGTTTGCTCACTAAAAAGTGTTGAATTTTTAAGTCGTCTAAAACGTTGAATTTTTTTAAAATATTAAATTTTATGTTATTGAATAATCCCACTGAACCTGTATCACACCAAAATCTATCTTCTCTCCAAATAAAAGTAACTACTGGATTTATTATTTCTTTTAAACTATCAAATTGAAATGGATTTACTCTAGTAAATCTTGTTATATCAATAGTATTTGGATGAGGATGAGAATAGGCTTTACTGATTGAGATATTTTTATGACTCTTTAATTTTTCAACAATATCTTCTGCTATCCAATCATTCCAAACTTGACCTTCTTTGAGCTTTATGTCATATGTCCAGATTTCAGATGGACCTTCGGGAACCATCCATCTTAGAAACTTTGGAACTATTACTATTAATGAAGATTTACTAACACAATCTAAATGATATTGTGCGTTAATAAGTTTTAATAGACAATGACCATAAAGCTTGTCTATGCAATTTAGCACAACTGGATTTACAACTTTTGAAAATATTTCTCTTGATGCTTTGATTTTAATACTTACTCTATTTCTGTAGGCATTTAATAACCAATTTACTCTCCAGTTTTGTTGCTTACTAGCATGCAAAATTTTCAAATTATTATCAAAAATGACGGTATTATCTATGTAATGGGATGTTGAGATAGTCACATAAATCTCTGAATTACAGTCCAAACATAAAATTTTATTTAGTATGAACATTCCTGGCATATAGTTTTTGACTACGCTTGTGGCTTCAGACCCACATTTAATGCAATGATCAATCTTCTCTTTTATAATTTCGTTCAATTTATTTTTCTGTGTTCATAAAATGGTAACATCCAACACAACTTTCTTCAGGTTTTTTATCAACAAATTTTTTTCCTGTGATATATTTTGAACTTTTTAACATCAAAGGAGAAAATAATGACAAGATATATTCTTCAGTAAAAGCTCTATGAGCATTAAAGTAAATTTTATTTTCATTTTCAATGGGAACAGAAATATATAAACTACCTCCTATTTTAATTACTCGTTTTAGTTCACGTGCTGATTCTTCAGTACCTTTTGGATTAAGTTTATCTCCATATCTTCCTAAACCAATATGTTCAATAACACATAGACTTGAAACAGACTGCAACGAGTTATTTTTAAATGGTAACTTTAAAATTGATCCATAAATAAAGTTAATAGAATCTAATTGAACACTTGGAGGTCTAATATCAACCATTGTTGTATTAATAATAATGGATAAAAAGCCTACAAATTTATGATGGGAACCAATATCTACATGTTTTTCTATACCACTTTTAATAATTTTTTTAAATGCCCAATTATCCTGAAAGTAATATACTGGTTCAATATTCGTCATTTTAGTTTTTTCATCTATTATAGGAATAATCATTCGTTTATCAAGCGACTTTGGTTTAATCAATCTATTATATGAATTGAAATCTTCCCAAAAATGTATCCTCATTTGTCTTCTAGTTTTTTTGTGTTTTAAATATTTTATAATTTTTATTTTTTTTCGGTAAAAATATGTTTTCATACTTGAAAAAATATTCATTCTTGACTTAGATGGACCAATTTGCATCTACTAGACAGACACCATGGGTTGATGGTGGGGTTTCACTGCTTTTATAAAAATTACCATTGATAACATTAATTGAAATTGCACTTGTTATTTTATCAATATATTTACCATCTTTCATGATTGAATAACTGATGAAATAATTAGAGGCGGGCAAAGGAACTTTGGGAATAGAACAATAAAAGGTCCCTTCTTGAGGAATTTTGTTAAACTTATACCCACTGAGACGAGAATGGTGATTAAATATTGGAACACCCATTTCATTTGTTATTGATAGACTAGTAATAATCTCATTTAAATCTTTTTCAATAGTTTTTTTAAAATGCAAACAAAACTTTATTGCTGAACCAGAGATCACTGATTTAATATTATTACCCTCTTCATCTTCTACAGTAATTGATTCCACAATGATTTCGCCTGAACCAATTCGATTTTCAGTATTTGATAAAGTTTTTTGAACATTTAAAAAACTACTTAAGTATTTACTAATACCTTTATCTGTTTCTCCAATGTATTCAATTTCTCCATTTTTTATCAATAGTACTGAGGTACACAAGTTCTTAATTGCTCCCATATTATGACTTACAAATAGAACTGTCCTTCCATGACTAGCAATTTGGTTCATTTTACCAATACACTTTTTTTGAAATCCAACATCACCCACAGCAAGAACCTCATCTATTAATAAAATTTCAGGTTCTAAGTGTGCAGCAACAGAAAAAGCTAGCCTTACCCCCATGCCACTAGAATATCTTTTTATTGGAGTATCTATAAATTTTCGAATACCGGAAAATTCAATTATCGTTTCTAACTTTGAATTAATTTCTTCTTTATTCATACCAAGAATTGAACCATTTAAATATATATTTTCACGTCCTGTCAATTCAGGGTGAAATCCAGTTCCAACCTCTAGCAGACTTGCAACACGTCCCTTCATTTTTATATTCCCTGATGTAGGAACTGTAATTTTTGCCAGAATTTTTAGAAGAGTACTTTTTCCTGCACCATTTTCCCCAATAATTCCAATGACCTCACCTTTGGGCACTTCAAATGAAATATTTCTCAATGCCCAAATAATATCTTCATTATCTTTATTCACATCATCAAAAGATGTTAGGTTTTTAATGCGACTATAATTTTCAAATGGCTTTTTCAAAATACTAGTCATCATTCCAAAAAACGTTTCATTTTCTATGTTTTGTTTACCAATTCTATAAATTTTGGAGACGTCTTCTACCGAAATAATTTTCTCAGACATAATTATGTATTAATTGATTCAGGAAAAGTGTTTCTTTTTCTATGCAACATCTGCAATATACTTTTCCATACGTTTGAAAAAAAATGCTCCAGTGATAAAAAATAAAATAGAAAAAATTGACCCAACAATAATTAAATCCCATGGCATTGAATTAGTCTTTAATAAAATAGATCGAAAACCCTCAATAACCCCAGCCATTGGGAAAATTCCATAAATTAATCTAAAATTATCAGGTACACTTGATGCAGGGTATACAACTGGCGCAACATAGAGCAATAATTGAATGAAATATCCTTTTGCAAAATTAATATCTCTATATTGAAGCGAAATTGATGTAATCCACATACCTAATCCGCTAGAGCATAGAAACATCAAAAGAATTAATAATGGTAAAAAAATTATCTCAATGGACAGGTAAAATCCGTAAGCGTATAACATAATAACCAAAACAGAAAACGAAATAATAAAGTCAACAAGTTTTGAAATTGAAGGCACTATTGGAAGTATGAGCCGTGGAAAATATACTTTAGTCATCATATTCTTTGAACCTATAAGACTGCTACTTGAACTTGTGAGAGAGCTAGAAAAATATGTCCACGGAACTATAGCAGCAAGACTAAATATTGTGTATGGTACTCCATCTGAATCAATTTTTGCTAATTTTCCAAATACAACAGAAAAAACTACCATGCTAACTAAAGGTCTGAAAACAGCCCAACCTAAACCTAAAATAGATTGTGCATACCTAGCTTTTATATCCCTCCAAACTAAAAAATAAGCTAAATCCTTATATAATAATATTTCATCAAAGTTAATGGATTGCCAACCTTGGATTGGCTTAATTATTGAGTGAAACTCTTTTTTATTTTCCATATAATAATTTCTAAGGTAAATGTAGATTTGATTAATTTAAAATCATATCATATATTCCAAAAAAGTATATAATTTATTTTAAAAAATTTGAAATATTATCAAGTTGATCAACATTAATGGCTTTATCATCGATTAACAAATCGTAATCTGGCTTCTCTCCAAGTATTAGGTGGTGGTATTTCACTTTCCATTTTGCAAATTGCTCTCTGGTAATGTCATACCAATCGATTTTGGTAATTGTCCCTCTTGCAGACCAATAAGTTATTTCATGCCCTTCCTCATAAAGTTTATTCATAATTGATATATTTTTCTTAATTGGTTTAGCTTTTGAATAATCTCTTGTCACCAGGTTTGTACAAATTGTTTCATCTATATCGATAAAAATTTTCATCTTTTTTTTAGTATCTTCTCAATAATAAATAAATCATCCATATTATCTAATTGAAAGCTCCTAGAAAATGGCATTTTGTAAATACCTATTTTCCCAGAATATCGAAGTCCTGTTTTATTTAAATTGTCTTTTGTTGTAATGTAAAACGCTCCATTTTCAACATAGCATTCATCTATGTCTTGTCGCATTGGCCTATCATGAATATCCCAGCTGATTGTGTTATGTGACTTACTCCATCTAGGTAACCAATGCTCTGAATATGCACTAAAAACACTGTCATATTTATTCATCATCATTAATCCTTTATTGATATCATCAAACGTAACCAAAGGAGATGTCGGCTGAATAAAAACTAATTGATCGAAATTTACTCTTTTTGAAAAATGAATTATTGATTCTTCACTTTTACTATTATCTCTAGCAAGTTTCTTTGGTCTATCAATTACTTTACAACCATATTTAAGTGCAATTTCTTTTATTTTGTGACT